>Ga0310694_10005129_pt1 | contig 12574 bp, 10 predicted proteins | sample 174DNAGHGhighgp2_FD_203884 | JGI IMG/M metagenome (GOLD analysis project Ga0310694, IMG submission 203884) | Sheep rumen microbial communities from Palmerston North, Manawatu-Wanganui, New Zealand - 1742 DNA GHGhigh gp2 (v2) (version 2) | ecosystem: Host-associated > Mammals > Digestive system...
CGTATGTTGTCATGCTCGATAAGTTGAAGACATATCAAGCATATCCTGTAGGATGGGACGGAGAGGATGCTGTTCCCCTTACTCCACAGGTGGTCATGAATTTCAATCACCTGCTTGAGGTTATCGATAAGCAACTGCTGGTAGGTCTGACGATTTTCCCAGAAACGAATGGCACATTGCTTATTGATTGTACTGACAAAGAGGCCGGTATCAGCTTAGGAAACGATAAGTTCTCCTATTATATCATCAAGGATGGTCAGGTAATAGGCGAAAACGGAATAGATTTTTCGGTACAGGCCATAACGCAGGTCATCAAGAAGATTGCAGCATGACGGAGCTTAGTGCATTAGAAAATGTAGTGAGGGTTATCTTCCCGGCTACGATGATGCGAGAAGGGGAGTTGCTGCCCGCAGCCTTCAAACTTCGGGAGCATGCAGGAGAGGCAGAGACCTACGTAAGTGTGTTTCGGCAATATGCTGATACGTTTGCTAAGGACATTGCCACTTTTGACAAAGCACGAAACCTTCCATGTGCTATCATGGGGGTGGGTGAGGTTCACTCTTCTAAATTGAAAGTCGGAGAGAATATGGTGAAATACCGTGTTCAGGCTTTTCCAACGAATACTTACGCGTCACATGCTGGCATCGTAATCAGTATTGCAGACATCCCTATTGAAGGGAGTGGGCTGAAAGCGTTTACAGCTCTGGGCATCGGTGAATATTCTCAATTCCACATGTTGGCCATACGAAGGCGACTGGTTGAAATCGCCAAAAAGCGGATGACAACCGTCAAAAATATGACACAGGAAGGGCTGATGTAAGAGGGAAGATGGGACGAATATTTTCGTGTGTGATAGCTTTTGCTTTTGGAGTGTCGGGAGTGAGAGCGCAGGTGTTTGGTTTTGCAGCGGAGGGGGTATCCTCCGGCAAGGCATCGGAGTATGTCGTGGTGGCTGACGGGTTCTGGAAGAACCAGTTCTATAGGGATATTGAGAGCAAGCGGAATGCCTACACACAGCAGCCTACGGCGAGACATAACTGGCCTCGGTTTATCACTAATACCGTGGCATCGGTAGGTATGGCATACATCGGGAAGACGGCCTTGAAAGCCATCATCAATGAAGAAAGGCCGGACCATTCGGACAACAAGTCATTCCCGTCGGGACATGCGTCGATGGCTTTTGCTGCAGCAAGATCACTCGACAAAGAGTTTCGTAAGGAGAATATCTGGATCCCAATAGCGGGCTATACCGCTGCAACGGCTATCGGCGTGGAACGAGTGGTGAGCGACCGGCATCACTGGTATGATGTGGTTGCAGGAGCGGCATTGGGGTTTGGTGCTTCGGAACTGATATGGTGGTTGAGCGATGAGTTGCTGGGAAAAGGTAGTGACGTGGTTGTAGGAAGCAGTGGACAGACTGTGGATTTAAAGTATAGTTTCTGACCCGATGCTGCACTTTTTTTGCCTCTGAAGCAAACTTAATACATCTTTTTTGGGAGTTTTATGTTTTTTTTCATATCTTTGCAGCCGATAAGTGAATTAAGACTCTTTGCCGTCTGAAACTAATAATTAATAATAAGGTATATGAAACAATTCCTGAAAATGACGCTTGCCACCATCTGTGGCATCGCAATCTTCATCACTGTGATGGGGATCCTATCCGTTATCTCGCTAGTGGGCATGATTGCCAGTGACTCGGCCTCTACAAAGGTCAAGGAAAACTCCGTGTTCGTCATCAAGATGGACGGGCTGATAGACGAGCGGGCTGAGGAGGGCGGTCTCGCCGACATGCTGCTGGGGATGGCCGACGGTAGCACGATGGGGCTCGACGACCTGATCAGCAGCATCCGCAAGGCCAAGGATGAGGAAGACATCAAGGGCATCTATCTGGAAGGCGGAGCCACCGAGTTTGACTCGCCCGCCACAGCCCAGCAGTTGCGCGACGCACTGAGAGACTTCAAGAAGAGCGGCAAGTGGATTGTGGCCTACGCCGACCAGTACCTGCAGGGTGCCTACTACGTGGCCTCGGTCGCCGACAAGGTGTATCTGAACGGCGAGGGCATGCTCGACTTCAAGGGGCTCGGCCGCAAGAGCGAGTACTACAAGGGACTCTATGACAAGATCGGCATCAGATACCAGGCCGCCAAGGTGGGCAAATACAAGAGTTACGTGGAGAGCAACACGCTGACGGGCATGAGCGACTACGACCGCGAGCAGCGCATCGCCTACCTGCAGGGCATCTGGAACTACTGGCTGAAGGAGATCGGAGAGAGCCGAAAGGTGAAGCCAGAACAACTGAACCAGTTGGCCAATGACAGCATCATGATGTTTGCACAGACGGGGGTCTACGTGAAGGCGAAACTGGTGGACAAGATTCTGTTCCCAGAGGAGGTCAAGGCCGAGATCAAGAGTCGGCTGAAACTGGGCGAGGACGACGACATCCCCCAACTCACCCTGGCGGATATGAAGAACGTGAAGTCGAAAGACAAGAAGGATGGCGAGGAGATAGCCGTCTATTATGCATACGGCAGCATCGTGGACAACGAAGCCATCGGCACATTCTCACCAGGAGAGCATCAGATAGTAGGCAACAAGACGGCAAGAGACCTGCGCAAACTGGCTGACGACGAGGATGTGAAGGCAGTGGTGTTTCGCGTGAACAGCGGGGGCGGCAGCGCAGCCGCCTCCGAGCAGATACGCCACGCCATCAAGTTGCTGAAGGCCAAGAAGCCCGTGGTGGTGTCCATGGGTGGCGCTGCCGCATCTGGCGGCTACTGGATCAGTTCACCAGCCAACTACATCTTCGCCGAGCCTACCTCCATCACCGGCAGTATCGGCATCTTCGGACTCATTCCGAACTTCAGCGAACTCGTCACAGACAAACTCGGCATCAACTTCGACGGGGTGAAGACCAATAAGTTTACAGACTATCAGGAGAATCTGGTTCTCGCCAAGGAAAACAGCGAGGAGATGAAATATCTGCAGGGGCATGTGGACAGAGGCTACATCAGTTTCCTGAACATCGTCGCAGAAGGCCGTGGCATGAAACCGGCAGAGGTGGACTCTATCGGACAGGGCCGCGTATGGCTGGCCACTGACGCCCTGAAGATCAAACTCGTGGACAAGTTGGGCAGTCTGGACGACGCCGTCAGGAAAGCAGCCGAACTGGCCAAACTCAGCGAGTATCACACAGCCACATACCCGTCGAACGACGCGAACTGGATGGACCAGTTGATGCAGAAGGAGAACAAGGACACCTATCTCGATGCAGAACTGCGCGCACTGCTTGGCGACCTGTACAAGCCGTTGATGGAGATTCGCCGCGACATCAAGACCAACAACCGCATTCAAGCAAGGATGCTCGAGGACATCAGGGTGAAATAAAAGAGGAGAGAGGAGAGAGGAAAGAGGAGAGAAGTGAAATAAAAGAGGAGAGAGGAAAGAGAAAAGAGGAAAGAGGAAAGAGGAGAGAGGAGAGAAGTGAGATAAAAGAGGAAAGAGGAGAGAAAATTTAGAGACGAGAGAACTGTGGGGAGTGAAAACTTCATAAAGGTGAACAAGGGCCTGCGGCCATTAAGTTGGCTGTACGGCTTGGGGGTGAACTTCAGGAACTTCCTCTTTGAGGCTAACGTCCTGAAGAGCCACACCTACCCTACCCTCGTCATCTCCGTTGGCAACATCACGGTAGGCGGAACCGGCAAGACCCCCCACGTGGAATATCTTGTGAGACTGCTGAAGGACAAGACTAAGACTGCCGTGCTGAGCCGGGGATACAAGCGCAAGAGCAAAGGCTTCGTGCTGGCAAAGGCCGACTCCACGACGGCCGACCTGGGCGACGAGCCCTACCAGATCAAGCGGAAGTTCCCCGACGTGACGGTGGCCGTAGACAAGAAGCGCACACGGGGCATCGACCTGCTGACGAGCATGCCTGACCATCCAGAAGCCATCATCCTCGACGATGCCTTCCAGCACCGCTATGTGAAGCCGGACATCAATATTCTGCTCGTGGACTATCACCGGCTGATCATCGACGACCAACTATTGCCGGCAGGACGCCTTCGCGAACCCCTGAAAGGCAAGAACAGGGCGGACATCGTGATCATCACGAAGTGTCCGAAGGAACTGAAGCCGATGGAATACCGCGTGCTGACCAAGCAGATGGACCTCTTCCCCTATCAGCAACTCTACTTCACCACATTCGACTATGAGCCGCTGCAACCGATATTCCCCGAAGCAGGACGGGCACCGCAAAGCATCGAGGGACAGAACATCCTGCTGATTTCAGGCATTGCCTCACCAAAGCAGATGCTGCTCGACATCAAGCAGATGAACCCTGCCTCAATCACCGCGCTAACCTACGGCGACCACCATGCATTCAGGAAGAAGGACATCCGGAAGATCAACAATGCCTTCGCTGCCCTGCCCTCTCCACGACTGATAGTCACCACTGAGAAGGATGCGGCACGACTGGTCAATATAGAGGGGCTGAGCGACCTGGTCAGACAGCACTTCTATGTACTCCCACTGAAAGTCATGTTCATGCAGGACGGAGAAGACATGTTCAATGAGAAAATCTTAGAAAAGGTAAAAAGGTAAAAAAGATAATGGTATGGAAATAGCGAACTTAGGAGAATTCGGCCTCATCGAGAGACTGACGAAAGACATTAAGATAAAAAACGAAAGCACCAAGCGCGGCGTGGGCGATGACTGCGCCGTACTGAGTTATCCTGACAAAGAAGTGCTGGTGACAACCGACCTGCTGATGGAGGGCGTACACTTCGACCTGACCTATATAGACCTGAAACATCTGGGCTACAAGTCGGCAATGGTAAATATCAGCGATGTGTTCGCCATGAACGGCACGCCCCGCCAGATCACCGTCTCGCTGGCCCTCAGCAAGCGATTCACCGTGGAGGACATGGAAGAATTCTACAGCGGACTGCAACTGGCCTGCGACAAATGGAGCGTAGACATCGTGGGAGGCGATACCACCTCATCTTATACAGGGCTCGCTATCAGCATCACCTGCATCGGTGAGGCCAGGAAAGAGGACATCGTCTACCGCAACGGGGCACAGAACACAGATCTCGTCTGCGTCAGTGGCGACCTTGGCGCCGCCTATATGGGCCTCCAGTTGCTGGAAAGAGAGAAAGCCGTGTACTACCAGCAGGTGGAAGAGGCCAAGAAGAAAGGCGATAAACACGCACTGGAAGAACTTGCCAACTTCCAGCCCGACTTCAGCGGCAAGGAATACCTGCTGCAGCGACAGATGCAGACAGAAGCGCGCGGTGATATCATCCAGAGACTGCGCGAGGCAGGCATCAAGCCGACGGCCATGATGGACATCAGCGACGGGCTCTCATCCGAACTGATGCACATCTGCAAGCAGTCGGGCGTGGGATGCCGCATCTATGAGAAGAACATCCCCATCGACTATCAGACGGCGGTGATGGCAGAAGAACTGAATATGAACGTGACCACCTGCGCCCTGAATGGCGGCGAGGACTATGAACTGCTCTTCACAGTGCCCATCGGCGACCATGAGAAAGTGCAGCAGATAGAGGGTGTCAGGCTGATAGGCCATATCACTGAGGCCAAGTTCGGAACGATGCTCATCACACGCGATAATCAGGAGTTTGAACTGAAAGCGCAAGGGTGGAATCCACTAAAATAACCTTTTTTTGAAAAAAATTTCAGAAAAGTTTGGTGGAATAAAAAAAAGTTCGTACCTTTGCACCCGCAAACGAAAGGAATGCGACCAAAATGGTGCCTTAGCTCAGTTGGTAGAGCATCGGACTGAAAATCCGTGTGTCCCCGGTTCGATTCCTGGAGGTACCACTCCTCCTTTCATTAGCCCGGTACGTTTTTTATGGCGGCCGGGTTTTCTTTTTTAATTAAACATAGATTTATGAAAAGACTATGCACTTGTATCGCCGCAGCAGCCCTGACGCTCAGTCTGTCGGCTCAGACGGCAAGAGAAGAGATTAAAGCCAACAAGTATTTGTCTGGTAGTCAGTATCTGGACTATAACCGCCGATTGCCCGACAAGCCTCTCACCCCCGCCCCGAAAGGTTACGAGCCTTACTACATGAGTCACTATGGCCGGCACGGTTCGCGCTGGCTGATCAGCGAGAACAGTTACATCGGCCCCCGCAATATCCTGCGTGCCGCCAAGGACCTGGGCAAACTGACGCCACTCGGCGAAGAGACGCTTAGGAAGATCGAGGCCTTCGAGCCCACATCGGTGAAGCGGCTGGGCGACCTCACGACCGTAGGCGAGCGCCAGCATCACGGCATCGGCAAGCGCATGGTTCAGAACTTCCCGGAGATCTTCAAAGCCAAAGGCGTAGCCATCGACGCACGCTCTACCGTAGTCAACCGCTGCATCCTCTCCATGATTGCCGAGTGCGAAGAGTTTGCCGCAGCCAATCCCACAGCCCGCTTCCACAACGACGTGAGCGAGTCGCTACAGTACTATCTGAACCAGCCCTGGGACGGACTGGTGCGCCAGAAAGGCATCGACCGTGTGGAGAGGCGCGAGGTATGGCGTCAGAAATATACACACCCTGAGCGTCTGATGAAGGCGCTGTTCAACGACCAGCAGTGGGTGTTCAGCAATCTGCGGGCTGGCGCCTTCATGCGCGACCTGTTTGAGATTGCCACCAACATGCAGAGCCACGACTCCGACATCGAGTTCTTCTCGCTGTTTACGGAGGAAGAGATCTATGACCTCTGGAAGCAGAACAATATCCGCTGGTATCTCGACTATGGTCCAGCCCCACAGACGGGCAGTGTGATGCCATTCAGCCAGCGCAACCTGCTGAAGAACATCATCGAGACAGCCGACACCGTCAACCAGACACAGGCCACCCTCCGCTTCGGCCATGAGGTGTGCGTCATGCCGCTGGCCTGTCTGCTCGAACTTGACAGTTGCGGCGTAAAGGTGGAGAATCTGGAAGAACTCGACCTGCACTGGCAGAACTACAAGATATTCCCGATGGCCTGCAACGTGCAACTCATCTTCTACCGCCCCAAGAAGGGCAAGAGCGGGGACATCCTCGTCAAGGCACTGCTCAATGAGCGCGAGGCATCGCTGCCTGTCAAGACCGACCAGTATCCTTATTATAAATGGGCTGACCTGCGCCAGTATTATCTCGACAAGTTGGCAAAGTTTGACGATATGAACAAATAAATTCAGAATATGGGAATCATTATTGGAATCGACGTGGGCATCTCCACGACCAAAATCGTAGGCATCAGGAACGGCAAAGTGTCGGCCCCTATCCGCATCACGGCAGCCGACCCGATCACCTCGCTCTTCGGAGCCTTCGGCAAGTATCTGCACGACAATGACATCGAGTTGAAGGATGTAGAGCACGTCATGCTGACAGGTGTCGGCGCGGCCTATATCGACCAGCCTATCTACGGACTGCCCACGAGCAAGTCGGAGGAGTTCATTGCCGACGGCCTCGGTGCCCGTTTTGAGTCGAAACTCGACCACACCATCGTTGTCTCGATGGGAACGGGAACCTCGTTCGTACAATGCAATGGTGAGGAGATGCGCCATATCGGCGGTATCGGTGTCGGCGGCGGCACACTGGCAGGTCTGTCGCGTATCATGCTCAACACCAGCGACATCAAACAGGTGGCGGCGATGGCCAAACAGGGCAATATCCGCAATATCGACCTCACCATCGGCGACATCAGCGCCATCCCCGTGCCAGGCCTGACGATGGACACGACGGCATCCAACTTCGCCCGTGCCCAGAGCGACGCCTCCAAAGAAGACATCGCCGCCGGTCTCATCCACATGGTGCTACAGAGCATCGGCTCCGCAGCATGGCTCGCCTCACTGGGCAGCGACATCAGCGACTTCGTGCTCATCGGCAACCTCTCCCTCCTGCCACAGTGCAAGGAGGTGTTCCCGTCGCTGGAGTCGCTCTACGACATACACTTCCACATACCGAAGTATTCACAATACTGCACCGCCATCGGTGCAGCGCTCGATTACGACAGAATAAAGAAGCAAAAACAAGCATAACAAAAAAGTAACAATGAAAAAGATCTTTGCACTGATGACAGTGATGATATGACCCAACAATAATTTTTCTCACCTGACTCCTTCATTCAGATTCCGCTGCAAGAAGAAGGCCCGGGTTCTGAGGAAGAAGAGCGACACACCGGCCATGTTGACGATGGCCACCGTCCAGAAGGCGGCATTGTAGCCCAAGTATTCGGCTATGATGCCGCCTAACAGTATGCCAAGGCCCATGCCGATATCCCACGAGATAAGGATGGTGGAATTGGCTGTACCTCGCTGATTGTTGCCAGCCACATTGATGGTCATATTCTGGAAAGCAGGCCACATGTGCCCATTGCCGAGACCGATGAGCAGTGCCGAGCCATAATAGCCGATGGAAGTGATGAGTGATGAGTGATGAGTGAAGAATCCACTACCGCCGGAGTTGACGGACAGTGAGACAAGCGTAGGCATCAATATAAATAAGGTATAGCCCACGAGCGAAATCACCATTCCCCCTCCGGCATTATGCGTCAGCCGCCCCTGTCGGAGCGCCTTGCCGCCCTGCAGTCTGCTAAGCATCAGGCCGATGGAGCAGAGCATGAAATAAGTGCCCGTGCCGCCGGTGATGCCCAGCACCTCCTTGCCGTAGATGGCCAGGTAATTGCTCAGGACACCGAAACAGAAGCCGAACGCCACCATGTTCGCACCCAGCAGCCAGCCACGCAACAGGAAGAAGCGGTCGAGCGACAACTTCGACTTATTCCTCACAATCTCCTTGTCACGCAGTTCCACCGTCGCATCCACCAGCCAGCCCAGGCACGCCACCACCAGTGCTATCCAGAACAGCAACTCGAAACTCTGCGTATATTTATAGATATAGATGCCTATCGTGGGTGCGATGGCCATCGCCAGATTGTTGCTCAGTCCGTAGTAGCCGATGCCTTCCGTGCGCCGGCTGGAAGGCAGCACGTCGATGGCCACCGTTGAGTTGGCTACCGTCAGTGCACCGAAAGGGCCGCCATGCAGCGTCCTCACGATTGTAAAGAGCAACAAGGTGGAGGCCGCCAGATAGCCTGCAAAGAAGATGGAGAAGGCGGCAAAACACACCATCAGCACCGTCTTGCGCGGGAAGGAGTCGACGAAATAGCCACTGAAAGGTCTGAACAGCAAAGCCGTAATGGTATAGCCCGAAAGCACCAGTCCGATCACGTCCTTGGGCGTTCCGAACGACTCATTCAGATAGAGCGGCAGCAACGGGGTCAACACATAGAAGGCAAAGAACAGCGAGAAGTTGGCCGCCATCACCTTGCAGTAGTTTTTGTTCCACAGCCTCTCCTGGCGAGTGTCTGCCTCACTTCTTGAAGATGTCATAGTCAGGATTATAAGCCGGAGATTGGATGGACAGCAGGTTGAGCACGCTGTGGAAGATGTAGTGCTGTTCGAGGACCGCCGGCAACTCGCCGTCTGCGACATCCTTCCCGCTGGCAGTCGGTTTGTAGTCTCTGAATCCCTCCGAAGTCCATACCAGGAACGGGATCTCATACTGCACCTTTGGTGCCAACCGCATAGGCAGGCCATGCATGAAGAGTTTGTTCTCGCCAAGCGACTCGCCATGGTCGGAAATAAAGATCATCGCCCTGTTCCATCCTTCCATCGGGCGCAAGGTATTGATAAGGCTGTCCAGCAGGAAGTCGGTGTAGCGTATGGTGTTGTCGTAGGCATTAACCAGTCGGTCAAGATTCTTCTCGCCCTCCTCCACACTGTTGGCCACAGGCTTATACACCTCAAACTCCTTAGGATACTTGACGGCATACTTCGGGCCGTGACTGGTGCTGGTGTGCAGTATGATCAGCACTTTCTTCTTCGGGCTCGACTCTATGCGTTCACGGAGTCCCTGCAGGAGAATAGCATCATGATAGGCATTCTGTCCCGGGTACTTTTCACCAAGTTCCTCATTTGTGAGATACTCGTCAATATGGATGGGGGGCTCGCCCCAGTTGGATGAACGCCACGACACATCGGCACCCGTCCTGAAGGCATAGTTGGGCAGCAACTCGTACAGGTCGTCGGTATTCTTAGGTTCGAGGATAGCCTTGGTGCCTGCTGTCGTATAAGTAGCACATGAAGTAGCCTGAAACACCTTCAATCCCTCTTGCCTGGACAACAGGGGATTGGTGTCACGCTGATAGCCATAGAGTTGGAAGTTGGCTTTTCTGGCCGACTCGCCGATGACGAGCACCACGACCGTCTTCTCATCGTCGGTAATCCGGCCGTCGGGCAGCAGGATCTCCTCGGCCTGTTTGTCGTGGTTCTCACTCGACAGGCGGACAGTGTTCACCAGATAGGACCAAGGCTGCAGCAGACCGCCCAATTCTGTGTCGTGCTGACTGACAAACAGCGTCTGACCGATATTCGCCAGTGCGACAGCAACGACAATCGCCAACGAGCCTCCACAGTAGACGGCCAGTTGCTTCGCCTTGCCATACACGACCGGCTGCAGCAGACAGTATAAGGCAGGCAGCAGTCCAAAGGCGAATATCGAAAGCCACAATGGCCAACTGAAGAATCCCGAAGCCTCGGAGTATCGCGTATTAAATACGTTATCAATGGTTGTCGAGTCTATAATCACGCTGTAGGTCAGGATGAAATAGACAGCCGTCGCATTGATCAGCGAAAGAACGGCAAGCACTACACGCCCCACCACCCTCATAAGGAACATCGCCAGATAGGTCATCATGAAGTTGACGACCAGCATGATAACAACCAGCGAAGCCAACAGGAATATTCTGCCGCCTGTACTCTCGCCGCTATTGGCAGCCACATAGTTAAAGAACGGTATGTTGTACAGCAGCAGCGTCCCTATGCTGACGATACACGAAAATGCGAAAAGCGAAATGCTACGTAGGTAATTTTTCATTTTTTCCTATCTAATAATGTCTTTTGACATATCCATCATCATATCGGCCAGAGCCATATTGGAGGGGGCTTCGCCGTTCAGAATATCATAGAATTTCTTCAGGGCCATGCGTCCTCCCCCACCCTTCAGGATATTGACGATGCAAAGGTTGGTCAGGCCGATATTCGCCGATATGATATCAAGGTCGGTAAAGGCCAACTGCGCAAGGGCCAACTGGTAAGCAGCCTCACTGTTCTCATCAATGAACACCTGCACATCACCAAGCGTCTTCAGGCCCATACTGTCGAGTACGGGCAGGAAGGCCAGTAGCGATACGGGATATATCTCGGCTTGATTAACGGCCGCAATCCGCTGGTTCAGACGGTCGAAGGGTTTCAACTCAAGAAAACTCCTGAAAGACTCGACATCCAGCGGTACCTCTGCAAGTCGGCCTGACGCCACAAGCGACTGCACCTGACGCCGATAGTTTGCTATATTGTTACGCATGCGGCTGAACTCATCATCGACGAGTTCCAGCATACCAGCCAGCCGGCTGAACTGCCGTACATACTCACGCGGTATCTGCACTTCTCCTTTATAACCTGTATCGTGCTCGATGGTTGACCATACATGCTGAAGAGCGGTGCGCATCTGCAATTCGAAGCGGAACTCATTGAGTTGGGGCATCTGAGGGTCGTCGATGACACTCTTGGGCAGTCGGCAGATATAGTGCAGCGAATTATAGCCGAAACTGTCGAGTTGATGGAGTTTGCGCTTGTCGACAGACTCCTTCCAGTCAATGTCGAACGTATGCTTCGCTATCGCTGCTATCTTGTCGACGTCGTCAGTATAGAAGGTGATGACACGCAGCCCCAGTATGTCTGTGACATCATCAAGAGCCTTATATTTACCGCCTTTCAACTCCAGTTTCCCCCTTAGCGACTCCTCTGTCTTGATACGGTGCTCAATAGAAGTGACGTAGATGCCCTGACGACGCAGAGTCTTTCTCAGTGTGTCGTAGGCAATAGTGTCCATGCGCTCAAAAATGGGGAGACGATCCACATATTGCTGCATCAACTCCTTGCAATGAGCATCTAAAATAATGTCTGCCATAACCTAATCCATTTAAATAGACGCTGCAAAATTACATTATTTTTCAGAAATAGCGCATATTGAAGCGGAAAAAATGCAAAAGATTCCACTTCTGCGATTAAACTATTCCCACCGATAAACGTCAAAGCAAAAAAATTAGACCAATTAAAAACAACATTTTCTTGTGAAAAGACGACTGACAACAACACTATGTCTGCTCCTCAGTACCATTATGATGATGGCTCAGGGCAGTGTGAGAGGAAAAGTGCTGGACAAACAGACTGATGAGGCACTACAATTCGTGAACATACGCATCACCCAGGGCGAACGACTCGTCAAGGGGGCCATCACCGATGCCGGAGGCCGCTTCAACGTGACTGGGCTGGCACTGGGCAACTATGTGTTGACCGTCTCGTATGTAGGCTATAAGGACATCACCCGCAAATTCAGCATCACCGACAAGGAGCGCAATGCGCACTTCAATATGCTCTACATTGCCGAAGACTCCAAGACGCTGAAAGAGGTGACCGTCACTGGCCAGCGCTCACAGATGAAACTGGAAG
>Ga0310694_10005130_pt1 | contig 12573 bp, 9 predicted proteins | sample 174DNAGHGhighgp2_FD_203884 | JGI IMG/M metagenome (GOLD analysis project Ga0310694, IMG submission 203884) | Sheep rumen microbial communities from Palmerston North, Manawatu-Wanganui, New Zealand - 1742 DNA GHGhigh gp2 (v2) (version 2) | ecosystem: Host-associated > Mammals > Digestive system >...
GGTACACTCGGCTGCTGGTGGGGCGGCGAGACGATGAAAGATGCAATGAGTACGGGCTTCTCGTTCGTGCAGATCGGTGAGTTCTCATTCATCATCGCCGCGCTGGGAAGCAAACTCGGCGTGACCGATCCGGCTATCTATCCTATCATCGTGGCGGCCTCTGTGCTGACCACTTTCCTCACACCGTACATCATGAAGGCGACCGTGCCGTGCTATGACTTCTTCTATAAGCACGCTTCGTCGCGTCTGCAAAGCAAGATCGATGCGCGTGAGAAAGAAGTGGAATTGGCAGAGCAGAACAAATCTACCTCGAATGAGGATAAGATGCAAGACCACAAGGAGAAAATTAACCGCGCGTTGCGGCACACGCTTGTTACCAAACATGTGGTGAACCTCTTCTTAAAAAACATGAGTGAAAATGACTAAGTACTTTTTAATCGCCGCGGTGGTGCTATGTGCAGTAACCGCGAAGGCGCAGAGTGACAGCGATCCTCTGGCTGCAGGTGCAGGTGCCGTGGCTACGGTCATCGGCGAGACACGTACGGCAACGGACAGCGTGTCCGTAGAGGTTCCGGTGAAACCCATCCCGGAGTGGAAGAAAAAACTCTACTACGGCTATAACTTCGATATCTATTTCCATCATGACTCGAAGGCCAACACCAAAGAGAACGGATGGTCGATAGCCCTTGAGCCGGAGGTCGGTTGGAAACTCAAAGAACGCATCTATCTCGGTATGCGTGTGGGCGGTTCGTACCAGGATACGTACACCACCTATTCGTACGTCGGTGTGGATTCAAACGGAGATGAAAAGACGTTCACGGAGGACTTGCGTGTGATGCGCGGTACATGGTCAGTGACACCGTACATGCGCTATCGTCTCAAATCGATGTTCAACGACAAGTTAGGTATCTGGCTCGAAGCGCACTTGTATACGGGTATGGAGTTTCCGCGTGTGACGTCCGGTAATGTCTCCGGTACCGATTACGATGGGTTGAAGTACAGCGTGACCTACGGTTGCCAGGTGTCGCCGGTGATCACCTATCGGTTCAACCGCAAGAGTACGTTCCAGATCTTCTTCTCGATCATCAGCTTCGGATATAGCGGAACGACGCGTATGTACGCCGATAAAGGTAACGAATATACGAACGATATCATCATTTTCTCGGGTAAGCTGAAGAACCTCTTGGCCAATCAGTTCACGCCCGGATTATACGGACTGAAATTTGGTGTTCAGAAGAATTTCTAAAATCTTCCTGGCACTCTTAGGTGGGGTGACGGGCCTCGTGTTGTTACTGCTGATTGCAGTAGCAAGCGCGATTTATGTGCCTGCTCTCCGCACCAAAATACTACACAAAGGTATCGTTGTTGCCAACGAAAAGACCGATTTCGATATCGATTTAGGTGGACTCTATTTGTCTCCTTTCCACCATTCTCCGATGGTGCTTTATCGCGCCTATAAGGGTGAAGCCGATCTGCCGCTCGAGGTGCAGATCGATAGTCTCTTTGTCGGTCATCGCGGGCAGGATACCTTGGCGTACGTGCACGCGCTGCGCCTGAAAGCCACGGCGAAGACATCCGAAGTCCGTATTCAGAATTTTACGCAGATGCCAATCGAAGTGGAGCATCTGCATCTCGACCAAACGACTTTTCATTCGGACAGTCTGATAGCCTCTGTCGGTGTCGATGCCATAGTTGGTTTACTGGATGTACGCAGTCCGGAACTGCTGATCGCCGAAGGCCGGTACCCGCTTCACGGGCTGCGGCTGGAGGATGTCGATGTGCTAATCGATCTGCGTAAGACTTCACCGGACACCACCGCCAAAGACACGACACCGCTCCGTTTGGCCTTCGACCTGCCAGACGGCGAGTTACGTAATATCCACTACGCGATGACGCCCTTGAATCTGGACATCCGTACGCGTTCGCTGTCCACCGAGGCACTGGTCGATGTGGGTGCAAACCGGTACGAGGCGCGGCGACTCAATGTAGGTGGATTCTCTTTCGGCTTGAACCAACTCCGCATCCCTGCAGACACGATCTACGGTGCGGCGTTCGTGGACTTGAAGAGCAACCTTATCACGAGTGACGGCCTGCATGTACGTTCCGATGAGATGGGTGCCAAAGCCGATCTCTATGCGACGCAGATGAACCTCGCCACCATGCGGGTGGAGGCCATCGGCGATGCCGAGTACCAAGGCAGCAAAGCGAGTCTGCGGGCATCCTATGATATCGATGACGAGGTCTATGATGCTACGGTGCATATCGACCGAGTCAACCTCAGTCCGTTCCTCAAGGACTCAACGCGCGTGGTGCTCGCCGGCGATATAGAAGCGCAGGGTAGGGGTATCAACCCCAAACACCCTATGCGTTCGCATGTCAAACTGCGTTTGGATGAAGCGATATATGATAAGTTCAACCTCTCCCATACGCGCTTTGAAGGTTCAACCGACAGCGTCACTTCGCTCAACCTCGCTACGCCGGGACTCAAGGCTGATGTCTCGTCTCCGATGCCGCTCATGACCTTGATCGATCGTATCTTACCGCTCGTAGAGACCGTGAGTGATTCAGCGGTCATTGCGTCTCTCACGACACTCAAAGATCTTACCGTTCTGGATACGATCCGCCGTAAGATACCCGCTCTCAATGCCGATATCGCGCTGCGCAAAGGCAGTCCGATACAATCCATTATTGACAACACCGGTATCGCATTTGACAAAGTCGATGTGGCGCTACGCTCCGATTCGCAGCAGACCTCCTTCAAACTCTCTCCGCTCACGCTGTACCTGCCTGACTCGTTGCGTCTGCCGGCGGTAAAGGCCTCCACGGAGATTCGCATGATGGAAGGGTACACAAATGTGATGCTCGCAGCCGACACCCGCCTCACAGACGGTGCAATGACTTTCTATGATCTCTGCACCGATGCGGCGTTCCGCTTGGATTTGATGCGTGAAGGACGTAACTTATACGGCGGCGGGAAACTGCAACTGGATAGTATTAGTTATGCGAATAAGGACTTGGGCAGTCATGCCGTCAATTTGCAGATAGCCTCCTCTTCTCTTTACGCCAACTCCCTGCGGGCAGATGTCCAATTGGATGATATCCCGCTGGAACTGATTAATAGTTTTGTGACCCTGCCGAGTGACATCGGCATCACCGGTGCGGTGCGAGCATCGGCTTCCGTCGATGGTTTACCCTACAAACCGGACATCTCGGCGGACGTACAACCGCTGGGGGTAACGGCCGAATACAAGCCTTACGAGATAGCCATCGGGTTGGGTGAGACACCGATCATCATGCGTCACAACCACATCGATCTCAACGGACTGCCGGTCTATGGCGTGGATAGCACGTTCATCGCCCTCAACGGTGGTCTCGACCTCGATAGCATGCGCTTGGATATCACGCTGGCGGCGGATAGTTTTGCACCGCTCAAACTGAACCAAGACGGTCCCTTCCCCGTGTACGGAGAACTCGCTACCGATATCCGCGGTCGTGTCATCGGTCCGCTCGATAGTATCATCGCCGATGTCGATCTGACGCTCCTGCCCGTGACGGATATCACGTACCCCATCGATAAGAAGAACCTCGCGCAGGTCAAGCCCCACGGAACGGTGCATGTGCATTGTCCGGTATCCAACATCGACTCGCTCGCCCTGGGCGGACAGATTAACGTTGATGACGGTTTCGTGCGGTACTCGCCCAAAGCGTACCCCATCATGCCCTTCCATGTGGACTCCGGCAGTCACATCGCTTTCAACGGCCCGATTGGTCAGACGCGACTCGCTATCTCTGCTTCGCAGCAAGTGAAAGCCGATGTGGAGTCCGAAGGCGAGGACACGCGGCGTGTGGACTTCCGAACGGGCGTACGGGTCAACGGCATTGTGGACTCGATCGAGATACGTAATATCAGTTTCTTCCTCGAAGCCCCGGAAGACGAGACCATCACGCGCGAGTTGGCAAGTTTAGATGAAGACACCCGCGAAGGACTCGCCGCTACCTTGCTCGCCACCGGTATGTACGTAGGCGAGAGTAACGTAGCGGCTCAACGCGACGGATATGCCCTCTCTTCCATCATCAACAGCCGCATCAACGCCGCGCTGGCGAACTCGAAAATGGGCAAAGTAGTGGATATCGACTTCAGTAGCGGTCAGAGCGAACATAACGCCGGAACGACCAACGATATGAACATATCGATTAGTAAGTCCTTCTTCAAGGATAAACTACGCCTTACCTTAGGCACGTCTCTGACGGACAATCCGGAGGTCAATAAAACGACCGGTATGTTTGCCAATTTCACCGCCGATTATAAATTAACCAAAGACGGCAATATCCTCTTACGTCTCTACTCGCAGCGCGACTATAACAATGTCTTCGAGGGTGAACTATACAAGTCCGGTCTCGCCGTGCGTGCCACCAAAGACTGGCGACGAAAAGAACTCTTCCGAGGAGATACAATCACGCGTACTTATGGTTTATCTGCGGACGCAGGTGTGGCGTACCGTTCGAATAATAGTATCGGACCTGATCTGACGCTCAAATCGACCATCAGGAACGTGCTCGGTAAGGGCGAGACGTTCACGCTCAAAGGCAACGGCGCGTACTACTGGGCGCTGCGTAACCGGCATCCGGGTGACCCGAGAAAGACCGATACGTATAAACTCGGCCTCAATGCCTCGCTCGTCTTCCCGTACCTGCACTGGACGGGAGATAACAACCCACAAGGCGACACGCGTTATATGCTCGGCTACCAGTATGAGAACATCGCCGGCGGGTACGGCGTACATAAACTCAGCGGTTCATTCACCTATTTCATCCGCTCGGCTCACTCTTCTTATATCACGCACGCGTTTACGCCTTTCTCGCTCTCTGTCGTGATGATGAAAGCCGAGACGGATAGTCTGCTCAACAAAGCAGCCGAGTACCCGCAGCTGATCAAGGTCATCGCCGGTGATGAGTTCATTCCGTCTATCGGGTATAACTTTATCTATGATAACTATCGCTCCAAACGCGCCGTGAATACGTTCTTGGACCTCGGCGTCAAGGAGTCCGGTAACCTGATCAACGCACTCTATTGTCTCTTCGGCTACAACTGGAATACCAAAGAGAAACCACTCGGAAAGATCACCTTCAATCAGTTCGTCAAACTTACTGCCGAACTGCGTAATAAATTCAATTTCACGGACAAGATCTGTGTCGCTACACGACTCTTTGCAGGCGCGAACATCCCACTTGGAAACTCGCATTTCTCGCCCCTCTCGGAGGCCTTCTATACCGGTGGCCCCAATAGTCTTCGTGCCTCGTCGCCGTACGCTTATGGACCCGGTAACTTTTATTCGGCGAAATATAACCAGAACTTCTTCCACTCCGGCGATGTGAAGCTCGAGGCCAATTTTGAATTCCGCTTCCCGATCGTATGGAAACTGTACGGTGCGGCGTTCCTGGATGCCGGCAATGTATGGAACTGGTACTCCACCGTTGATCTCTTCAAGGCCGCCGGATACGATGACTACCTCACGCGCCTTGAGATACCCGAGACCCTCTACGACGGTATCATCAATAATCCCGAGTTCGCCAAGCAGATAGCTCTCGGCACGGGTGCAGGTCTGCGTCTGGACATCGACGGGCTTGTTGTACGCCTCGATATCGGTGTCGGTATCCACGCACCGTACCAGACCTTCAAGTACGACAAAGAAGGTAAACCCGACTTGAGCCGACCCATCAAGTCCTATTATAACATCCCCTCTGCCCTTGATGCCATTCGCATCAACTTCGGCATAGGTTATCCGTTCTAAACAAGATATAATAAAACTGCGAGATGAATACGATTTGTGCAATATCGACTGCGTACGGAACAGGTGGAATAGCGGTTATCCGCGTCTCCGGAGAAGCGAGTATAGCCCTTGTGGATACGCTCTTTGAGGGACGTGTGCCGTTGGCAGATACGCCTGCTAATACCGTTCGCCACGGGCAGATAGTTCGTAATGGTGAAGTCCTCGATGAGGTCTTGTGTTCGGTCTTCCGTGCACCGCATTCGTTCACGGGCGAGGACACGGTCGAGATAGCCTGCCACGGGAGTATCTATATCCAGCAGACCCTCATCCAATGGCTCATCGATGCGGGGTGTAAGGCGGCTGAACCGGGTGAGTTCACGCGCCGCGCATTCCTCAACGGGAAGATGGACTTGACGCAGGCGGAGGCGGTGGCGGATCTGATAGCTGCGCAGTCGAAAGCGGAGAAAGATCTGGCGCTCAGCCAGTTGCGGGGATCGGTATCCACGGAATTGGCCTCCCTGCGCGAAAGACTACTGCATTTTACCTCACTCATTGAGCTCGAACTGGACTTTGCTGACCATGAAGAGTTAGAGTTCGCCGACCGAACCGAACTGAAAGATTTGGCATCCGAGATAGAGACCAAACTCGCGGCTCTGATGGCTTCTTTCCGCACAGGTAATGCGATTCGCAACGGTGTCCCCGTAGCCATCATCGGCGCACCGAACGTAGGCAAATCGACATTGCTCAATGCCCTGCTCGGTGAACAACGCGCCATCGTGAGTGATATACAGGGCACAACCCGTGACACGGTGGAAGACACGCTCATCTTGGACGGTATTCTCTTCCGACTCATCGATACAGCAGGCCTGCGCGAGACCAACGACACCATAGAGAGTATGGGTATCGAGCGCTCGCGCAAAGCGGCTGAGAAAGCACAGATTGTGATCCACCTAGTGGATAATGATGAAATGAGCGAAGCTTCGCTTCTCAATGATGAAATGATGAAGGGCACAATAATCAAAGTGCGCAATAAAATTGACCTTTCGACAATCGATAATCGGGAATCGAAAATCGCTATCTCCGCTAAGAATAACGACATCGAACCGCTCAAACAGGAGTTGGTGCGGATTGCCAAATCATCGATGCAGACCTCGGCGGTGATGCTGAGTAACGCGCGGCATTACGAAGCGGTGACGCGGGCACACGAGGCTATCGAACGTGTGCAGGTAGGACTAAACGAAGGCCTAAGCGGTGAACTGCTGTCGATGGACTTGAACGACTGTTTGAACGCACTTGGTGAGGTAACCGGACAAATCACCAACAGCGAGGTATTGGCAAATATATTTAGTAAATTCTGTATAGGAAAATGATTTTATCCATGACCGGCTACGGAAAGGCCGAGATAACTTTCCGAAATCATAAAATGATCTGCGAGATCCGTTCGCTCAACTCCAAATCGATGGACTTGTCCGTTCGTCTGGCACCGTGTCTGCGAGCAAAAGAACTGGATATCCGCACCATCGTCAACCAGCGCTTGGAGCGGGGGAAAGTGGACTTATTATTGATAAATGATGAAATGAGCGCGACAAAGTCGCTCAATGATGTAAGTCCGATTAACTGGCAAGCCGTTCACACGTACGCATCGCAGTACAAAGAGCAGTTAGGTGAAGTACCGGCAGAAGTGATGGCGGCCATTCTGCGTTTCCCGGATGTACTCAAGCAACAAGAAGAGACCGGTGATCTGACGGACGAGGAATGGAAACAGATTCAGGCGCTGCTCAATGCCGCCATCGATGGTTTTATTGCGTTCCGTACGCAGGAAGGAGCCGCACTGCAGGCGATGTTCAATGAGAAACTCGACGGCATAGCTGATCTGCTGGCACAAGTGGAACCCTTCGAGAAAGGACGTATCGCCAAGATCCGCGAACGGTTGGAGGCGAACCTCGCCCAACTGAGTGCAGAAACTCAGGCACAGACCGATCGCAATCGTCTCGAGCAGGAGATGATCTACTACCTCGAGAAACTTGACATCACCGAAGAGAAAGTGCGACTCACGAACCACATCAAGTACTTCCGTGAGACCATGGACGGAGACGGAACAGGAGTTGGTAAGAAACTCGGCTTCATCGCACAAGAGATGGGACGCGAGATCAATACGCTCGGCTCAAAATCCAACCAATCGGAGATGCAGATCATCGTGGTAAAAATGAAAGATATCCTCGAACAAATAAAAGAACAAGTCCTTAATGTCCTGTAACCCGTAACCCATATGATATACATTTTTTGTGCGCCTTCGGGCAGTGGTAAATCGACGATGGTCAAGCACTTGTTGACCATGCACCCGGATCTGTTTGAACTCTCTGTGTCCTGCACAACGCGAGCTCCGCGCGGCGAAGAGGTACATGGCCGCGAGTACTATTTTATCTCCGTGGAGGAGTTCCAGAAACGCATCGATAACGATGACTTCATCGAGTTTGAGCAGGTGTATGACGGCCTCTATTACGGTACGCTCAAAGAAGAGATCGATCGTATCGAAGCGGATGGAAGACAGGTCTTGTTCGATGTCGATGTAAAAGGAGGACTGAACCTCAAACGTATCCTCGGCGATAAAGCTACCTCTATCTTCATCTGCCCGCCGTCTATCGAAGAGTTACGTCGTCGGCTCGAAGGACGTGGTGACACCAGCCCCGAGATGATCGAGAAACGTCTTGCGAAGGCAGAATTTGAGATGAGTTTTCAACCGCAGTTCGATAAGGTAGTCGTGAACGATGACCTGACCCACGCTTTTGAACAGTTGGATGCAATCATAGAAGGAAAGTGACTTATAGCGAAGCCATAGAATACTTGTATAATGCCCGCCCGCCGTTTCATCAGGTTGGTGCGAGTGCATACAAACCCGGGTTGGAGAACACACTCCGACTGATGGAGCATGTGGGTAACCCCCACGAGCACTTGAAGGCGATTCATGTGGCAGGTACCAATGGTAAGGGTTCAACCTCGCATCTCATCGTTGCGGCTTTGCAGGCTTCGGGACGCAAAGTGGGACTGTTCACCAGCCCCCATCTGATCTCCCTCACCGAACGTATCCGTATCAACGGACAGCCCATCCCCGAAGAGACGGTCGCGGCATTCGTAACAGAGCATAAAGACTTCTTGGACGCTATACAGCCTTCGTTCTTTGAGACCATGACGGCTCTTGGTTTCTGGTATTTCGTGCAACAGAAGGTCGATATAGCGGTGGTAGAAGTGGGGCTCGGCGGACGACTCGACAGCACGAACGTACTGACGCCGATATTGTCGGTTATCACGAACATCGGACTCGACCACACAGAGTTTCTTGGCAACACGCTGACACAGATAGCGAAAGAGAAAGCAGGCATCATCAAACCCGGTGTACCGGTAGTCATCGGCGAATCCCACCCGCAGACCATCAATGTCTTCCTGTCGAAAGCACAGGAATGCGGTTCGGACATCTGGTTTGCCGACCAATGTGAGTACCTGCGCCGCACACGACTCAAAGTCGCCCCCGAATGCGAGCTGAAGGGGATTTACCAGGAGCACAACTTACAGACCGCTTTTGTGGCATTAAGAGCAATCAGTATTCAGTATTCAGCAATCAGAGAAGGCTTCGCTCATGTCTGTACGATGACGGGACTGCGTGGTCGTTGGGAGATCCTACGCAAAGAACCGCTCGTCATCTGTGACACAGGGCATAATAGTCATGGACTGCAGTACGTCGCGCGGCAACTGAAGGAACTGCCCAACCCGCATATATACATCGTCTTCGGCATGGTGAACGACAAAGACACCGAGGTCGTCATGCGACTCATGCCCGCGGGCGAGCGGTATCATTATATCTTCACGCGCCCGAACACGCAGCGTGCACGTAGTGCACAAGAGATGTTGGCGCTCTGGGGCAAGGAAGGCATCGCTATCGACGACCCGCAAGAGGCGTTCGCCTATGCCAAGGCCAAGGCTAAAGCCGAAGATGCCATCTTTATCGGAGGAAGCAATTACCTCGTAGGGGAGGCAATAAATATCAATATAGGAGAAAACCGAAAATCCTGAAACAGAGTAGGTGCCATTTTAAATCACATTTATTTATGAAAAAATCCATTTTATTCACTTTCGTTGCAGTAGGTTTGTGCTTATCTGCATGTAAGGCTCCGTCCACAGTGTATTCGACCCGTACGGCTCGTTCGCAAGAGATGCCGGTAGAGACCTGGAGTTCTTGGACAACGGCTGATCTGGACGTTTCCGACCAACGTGTTAAACTGACGATTGCTATTCCGCAAGACCCCAGTATTATCGTTTCGGAGGCGCAGTACAAAGAGAACGCTATCGGCGAATTGCTGGAGAAGAGCAATGCAGACGTATTGGTTAACCCGATGTTCAAGATGGACTATCGCAACGGTCGTCTGGAGAGCATTACGGTAAGCGGTTATCCGGCAAAACATCGTAATTTCCGCACTATCTCGTTCGAAGAGCAGACTCAGTATCTGATAGACAAAGCGAAAGCTGTAAACGCACCGCAGATCGTTATCAACGGTGGTGAGATCATTAACGAGGTTCAAAAATAATGTAGTATGAAACATATTCGCATATTCATAGCACTGGTTATCCTGGCGGGTATGTCTTCTTGTAGCATCCCCAGCGTAACTACGACGAACCGTACCGCTCGGTCGTTTGTGATCGAGACGGACATCCAGCAGATGCCGACGGTAGCGGATCTCGTAGTGGATACCGTTTATGTGCGTAAGGATACGACTTGGACGAATACCGCCAAGTCGATCACGACCAAAGCGGCCATGCGCGAATTGCTGATCGGTGCGATGATGGAGAAAGCTAATGCGGACGTCATCATCCAACCGCGCGAGAACCTCGTGGTCAAAGCGCAGTCCTCCAAGCAACTGCTGCGTATGGAGATCTACGGCTATCCGGCTCGTTATCGCAATTTCCGTACGGCTACCGAAGAAGACCTGCGTATCCTCAACGGCATCGATCCCCAACCGGCTAACTACAACACGATCTATATCGGTGGTGGTTACCAATCGGCGCCTGCCGTGACTCCTGCCGTAGGCAACGTAACGAAGGCTATCACGCCCGCTCCTGAAGTACCGGCGAAGCCCAAGAAAGCAGGCTATCTGAGAAAACCGTTCTATACCTCCATCGAAGCAGGTTATAACCTGTTCTTCCCCATCACTGGAGAGGCGGAGATCTCGCACGGATTCCTGATCAACAACAGCTATTTATGGCGCATGAAGAACCCGCATATCTTCGAAGGTTTCGGTGTGGGTTTAAACACGATGCTGGATAAATATTATCGTGAATGGTTTATACCGATCTATTGGCACAACCGCTTCTACTGGTCTAAGACTAAAGTAGCTCCGTTCTTTGACTTCCGCCTCGGTGCCTTCCTGGGCGCATCGGAATGGAAATCCATGAGCAGCTGGCATAGCGAGTTCATGGGAGGTATGTACTATGCTGCCTTCCTCGGACTCGAGTTCGGTAAGCACGTCAACCTCGCCGTCGGTTCTGACCAATTCTTTGGTAGTATAGCCGGTTCAGGAGATGCATTATTCACGCTCAATGTATGCGCAAAGATAGGATTTAATTTCTAATCGCCTTCTCTCGTATTTGTGTAGAAGACACATCGAAATACGGAGCATCAGCCAGGAATGTAATGTTCCTGGCTTTTTGTATGCATGCGGGTCGAGAGGTTTCACTTCCGTGGCGCGGATAAACAAACAGCCGGAAGTTTTCGAGAATATATTCATACTCGCGCCAATGGTCGAAGATAGCGAGGTTGTCTTCGCCGATAAGGAGGGTAAACTCGTGCTCGGGATAGGCTTTTTGTAGTGCACGCAGGGTATTCGCCGTGTAAGAAGGGCGGGGAAGACCAAACTCAAAATCAGAAGCTTTGAGCCCGGGGATATCTTGGATGGCCTCCCGCACTGCCGCCAGACGCTCCGCTTCGGGGGCTAAGATGCCGGCGGGTTTGAGGGGATTATTCGGGCTGACGAGCAGCCATAATTCATCGAGGTCGGTATGCTCGACCACCCACTTTGCCAACCCCACATGCCCGAAATGTACGGGGTTGAAACTGCCGCCGTAGATGCCTATTCTCATTGTTTGGTGGTGGCGTTAAAATCCAGAACACCGTCCGCGCGTTTCTCCACCAGCCATTTATAGAACCGCGGGGTAACGTGGATCGCATTGGAGCGGCTGGTGAGCGCTACCTGATGGTGGTTGATGGGGTTGAAGATCGATACATGCAGTCGTCCGTTACCGCGGTTAGCCTTGATCTCATCCGCCAGTTCATCAATCAGTTCGTTGTTAACCAGATCCAGATTAAGACGTATATTGATGCCCTCGGTGCGCTTGTCTTGCACCTCATTGAGCATCGTCACGCTCTGTACCACGAACTCGAACTCCGCCGACTCGTCCGGAGCTTCACGGAACCATTTCTGTCCGGCACCTTTCTGCTGTACCACACCCGTGACGAGCACGTACAGGTCTTTGAGCATCATATGCGCGAACTGCGAGTAGGCGTTTCCGAAGAGCGCGAACTCGTACGTACCCGTGTAGTCGGTGATGACATAGCGGCCGTAGGGGTTGCCTTTCTGACTGATGCGCTGCTCCGCCGACGTGATGATACCGCCGATGAGGCAGGCTTGGTTCTTATGCTTGGCGATGAACTCCGACGGGATGATCTTCGGTTCGTCCGGTTCGGCTGCCAACTCCTGTTTGATACGTACCTCCGCATCCTTGCGGACATCGGGTCTGCGCCATAACTCAAACT
>Ga0310694_10005131_pt1 | contig 12572 bp, 10 predicted proteins | sample 174DNAGHGhighgp2_FD_203884 | JGI IMG/M metagenome (GOLD analysis project Ga0310694, IMG submission 203884) | Sheep rumen microbial communities from Palmerston North, Manawatu-Wanganui, New Zealand - 1742 DNA GHGhigh gp2 (v2) (version 2) | ecosystem: Host-associated > Mammals > Digestive system...
CTTCGGTATTACGCATGTAGATATCACCGGTCAGCGAAAGACGGTTGTTAAGCCATGCCATGTCAATACCGGCATCGTACGTAGTCATCTTCTCCCACGTAAGCGTACCTGCATTAGGATCCGCCTCGGTAGCGTAGGAGAGAACAGAAGCTCCGTCGAGTGTGATCTGCTGCGTGAACATGCCGTCGGCATCAATCGACTGGATATAATCGTAGTATCCGGTCATCTGGTTGGCAAGCTGTCCGGCAGACAGACGGATCTTGGCATTCGACCACCAGTCCTGAACAGGTTCCCAGAACGGCTCCTCGGACATACGCCATCCCAAACTGCCACCCGGTGTGACTGCCCAACGATAACCCGGAGCGAAGCGTGACGAAGCATCGGCACGCACACTGACCTCAAACAGGTAACGTCCTGCCCAGTCGTAGTTCAGTCGGGCAAAGAAGCCATTGGTAGCAGCCGTCTTGATACTCTCGCTCAGTTCGGTTACCTCACCCTTGGCAAAGTTGAACGACGAGAGGTCTTCGGTCATCAGATCCATACGCTCCGCGTCTTGCGAATGATAGCGATACATCTCACCATTGTAACCGGCTGTGAGGGTGAGCGAATGTTTGTCCCACGTGGGTGACCAGCGCAGATAGACGTTATAGTTATGCGTCTGATACCTCGCTAACTGCTGATGGTAGGAGTCCACCGAACGCCAGTTCTCAATCAGATCGGTCGTGCCCTCCTTGGCGGAATACGGAATCTTGACGCAACGGTTGCTGATCTCTTTCAAGCGCCATGTGAACGAATAATCGGCATTCAAAGAGAGATTCTTGTACAAGTCAAACGACAACGAATGCTGCATCACCATCTCTCGATTCAGATTGACGTTCTTGTGTTTGCCGTTGATTAGCATCGCGTTGATACCATCGCCTACCGTACCCTGACCGCTGTATATCCACGGATTGAGATACACTGCCGAACCGTCAGGATTGGTAGGAGGAATAAACGCCATGGCGTGCAGCGAACCTACGCGGAAGAACTCACGCGACGATTCGGTACCGGGATAGGTGTATTTCGACGAGAAGAACGAGAAGTTCACGCCATAATGCATCCAGGGCTTGATATTCACGTTCACCTTCGCACGAGTGGAGATCTGATGCCACTTGTCGTTGTCAATGCGGATCATACCATCCTCGGTGAAATAGCGTGCCGACACAAAGTAGTTCACCTTATCGTTGCCGCCCTTCAGACTGATGTTATAGTCCTGCACAGGGCGGATGGACTTGTAGTAATAGTCATACCAGTCGAAGTTGGCGTAATACTTGTACGATCCGTCGGGCTGCGTCACCACCCATGGGCGCTCAGGATTCTCGGTCACATCGTTGAGACGCATCCATAGTTCGGCGTAGTCCGCATCGGTATAGGTCGTCATGGCATAATTCGTATGCTGACGCATAAAAATGTCGCTTATATATGCCGACCAGAACCCCTGCGTGATAAAGTCATGCTCCGTAGTGGAAGCTTTCCAGCCGGCTTTGGCATCGATAGTCACCTGCGGAGCCAGACCCTCCTTGCCCGACTTCGTCGTGACCAGGATCACACCGGCAGCCGCCTTCGAACCATAGATAGCCGAGGCAGAGGCATCCTTCAGAATGCTGACAGACTCAATATCGTTGCTGTTAACGCGACTCAGATCCATCTCCACGCCGTCCACCAGCACCAGCGGTTTGGTGGTCGAAGAGTTGTTGATGGATGCCACACCGCGGATATTGTAGTTATATCCTGCGCCCGGACCACCGCCAGACATCGTGATGTTCAGTGCCGGGTCCGCGCCTTGCAAGGCGGTCGCCATGTTCGCCGTAGGACGGCCTACTATGTCTTTTTGGTCAACAACGCTCACAGCACCGGTAAGGTTCACTTTCTTCTGAGCACCATAGCCAACCACAACTACTTCATCAAGTTGAGAAGTCGATTCAGTCAAAGCGACACGGTACGTATCGGAGTTCGGCGTTACGCGCAGTTCATAAGTCTCATAGCCAAGATACGATACCTGTAAGTATTGTCCCGATGTCGCTTCAATCGAAAAATTTCCGTCATAATCCGTGATTGTACCCTGCGTCGTACCTTTAACTACTACCGAGGCACCGATTATCGGATCGTTGTTGGATCGGTCCAATACAACACCTCTCACCGTCCTTGATGTGCTCTTTTTCTCTTCTACCGACAGAACAATGACATTGTTCTCCGCCATCTTATAAGATATACCCGTACCGTTAAACAGTTGTCGCAAGGCCTGCTCCAACGGAGTGTTCGTCAGGTTAACCGTTACACGGCTGTCCAAGCCGGGCAGATTGCTGTTGTAGAAGAAATGGTAATCACACTGCTGCTCCACCAACGGCAACACCTCACGCAAGGGCCGGTCGCTCACCTTGAGCGTCAGCGTTTGTGCCTGCGCTGACAACATCGACAGAAGCAGCGTGAATAATGCTATTGTAAATATGCGTTTCATGGGCGATGATTTATTATTCCACTTTCAGAGTTACAGGAATCTGTATCGGTTGAAAATTCCAGTTGGGATACTCCAGCCGTCCCCAGAAGTATATCCTCACTTCCCCCTTCTCCGTAAGCGTTATCGGGCTTGACGTAAAGGATATCACACCATCAACGGTATCCGGCTGACAGAAGTCCGCCGTCATGTCAGGATCACTCCCCCACCATGAGGTGTAGAACCAATATGTTGCTTGCTTGAGTGACGCGTCACCCGGCGTCAGCATCGTCACCGAGCACTCCACCTGGTCGCCGACAGCATAAGTCGCCTGCTCGGGAGTGACGGTGATCTTGCTGAACGTGGGTAAGGTCACACTCGTCTTACCGGCACAGCCGATGAGCAATGCCGATAAGATGAGTATATACAATTGACGTTTCATACTATCAGAAACCTAAAACGTTATAATCTTTTCCGTTGCGGATAATTATTACCTGACCGTCGCGTACAACTTTCCGGCAGACGTTGGCAGAAACTTGGTCAAGACCTGTTCCCTCGTCCTCTTCCACGATGATTGTAACAACGGCATCTTCCGTCAGAGCCGGAATAGTATAGACACCCTCAACAGGGATAAGTTCAACCTCGCCAAGTTTGACGCTTGTGAGTTTGTAGCCTTCCTCGACAGCGACGGTAGCAGTCGTCGTGTAGCCGTAAGGTACAGGGTATGTGCCGGCTACCGTTACTCCAACGCCTTCTACAGTTAGCGTAGCGTGTTCGAAGGCGGCAACGGTCAGGTTAACCATGATCTGCTCTACTTCGATTGTAAGCGTAGCGTCTGCCTTGATTGCAGGCAACGTATAAACGCCCTCAACAGCAACGAGTTCCTCAGCACCGAGTTTAACGGATTTGATATTCCAGCCTTCGTCAGCTGCCAGGGTCGCTGTAGTTGTATAGCCATAAGGAACGGGGTAAGTGCCTGCGGGCAACACACCTTGGCCTGTTACGGTGAGCGTAGCGTGCTCGAAAGCGGCAATCGTCAGATTAACTATGATCTGCTCCACAGTGATGGTCAGAGTAACGTCAGCGGTCAGTGCTGGCAGGGTATAAATGCCCTCAACGGGTTCGAGCGTGGCATCGCCGAGTTTCACACTCTTGATGCTATAGCCCTCATCAGCCACAATAGTTGCAGTGGTTGTATAGCCTTGCGGTAACTCGTATGCGCCTGCTGTCAGCGGGTCGGTACCGGCGGTCAGCGTAGCGTGCTCAAAGGCCGCAATGGTTAATTTATAATACGGTAACTCATAGCATCCGAGGTCAACGGCAGGACCTGCCTTACGGGCTTTGCCGTCAAGATCGGTCTCGCCTTTTGCCTGGCTGTCATCGCCTTTGTTTATCAGAGCGGAGGTGTACAGCAAATGGAAGTCGCTGTGCGAAGCATCCACGAACCCCGGGTCAGCCTCTTTAGCCAAAAGGATGGTATTTACACCGACTTCTGAGCCGAATACAATGGCATTGTTTTTGAACACACGTGCTGCACGCTCTGACTGATACGTGGCATGGAGCTCTAACTGTGCGGCTTGTATCTCGCCGTTAGCCATATTTCCGCAAACAATATTGTTGTAGAAAGGCGCATCTGCGTTCACATTGATACGTACTCCGCAACGACCGGTACTGTTTGTGCTTTTCTGATTGTTGCCAACGATTGTGCAGTTATATATATTCTGTAATCCGCCTTCTACCGATACACCGCCGATAGTACCTGTTGCTGTGTTACCCACGATTAGGCAGTTGGCCACTGTGCAAGCTTTTGTTCCGGTCAGGCGTACGCCACCGGTATCCTTGCCAGTGTTCCCACGAACGATGCAGTTGTACATCGCACCGCCATAGTGCAGTTGCACGCCTCCGCACGCGTTGATGGTTGTGGTGTTGTTCTCAATGATGGAGTTCTGAATAACACCGCAGATACGTACACCGCCACCGTGTGATGCTGTGTTGCCTCGAATGATGCAATCGTCCACAAGGACAGATGTCGTGTAGCCGTTTTCGTACACACCTCCACCGCTGGCTTCACCCGAGGTGGCATCGAACAGGTTGTTCTGGATCAGGCAGTGTTTTACTTGCCCTTTGTCGCAGAGGAACACACCCGAACCGGCTTTGTCGGTCTGCTGTGCTGTGAACTTGCCATTCTGAATTGTCAGGTTACTCCAAACAGTCAACGTGGTGAACGCTGCTGCCTGATGCAACACGCGGCCATTGGCTTTGGCATCAAGTACGGTTGCGTAATCCGTCTGTGCGGTAAAGTCGGCATTCCAACCGCCACTGACGTTTACGCCTTCTTTCATTGTGAAGTTGCCGAAGTACGTACCGGCTTGCACATACACGGTTGTACCTGCTTCCGCTGCATCAATGGCAGCCTGCAGTTCCGTACCAGACTTGTCTGCAGTTACCTGCACTTGGGCAAACAGCCCGACACTTGCCATCAGGCATAGTGCGATAATGGAAATCTTTTTCATGTGTTAGAAATTTATATGGTTGTTATACAATTTTTAATCAATCTCCTCCACCGGGATAAGAAGGCGATGCTGACGTCATAAGCATAAGTCAGCGTTGCCGCCTGACTGCCGGTCCAACAGAGCAGACCGATTAACAAAAGCAAAAAAGAATGTTACATGATTGCATAGATTAAGTGTTATCGACATTTTAATTCTTCTTTCTCGGATAGACATACACCATAGTGTCATTGTCCACGTAGTAACTCATATTCGATGCAAGACAGAGTACATCGAGAATGTTCCTCAGGGACGAGCGTCCGAGATAACCGTTGAACCGCTCATGCTTGAGTTCATCGCTGGTGATAACCATTGAAATGTTATAGTTACGCGACAGTTCAGCGGCTATATCTTCGAGAGTCTGATTGTTGTACTTCACCTCACCGCTGAGCCATGCGGTATAGTCGGAAGCATTGACCGTATGCTTCGACAACGCCAGCGTCTTTCTGTCCATCACCACACGGCTGTCAGGCTCCATCGTGACATCAGCCTCTCGCGCGCTCACGCGAACCTTACCATTATTCAGGACCACTGATACATTGCCCTCGTCTGCATAGTTGCGCACGTTGAACGCTGTACCCAAGCAGGTGATATCAGCTTCCGCCGCCTGCACGACAAACGGATGCTTCTCGTCGCGCGCTACCTCAAAGTACGCCTCACCGTCAACCTGCGCATGGCGTTTGTTCCCTTGCGTGTTGTAGCGAACCGTAGTCAGCGCGTTCAACGTAAGCGCAGTGCCGTCGGGAAGAGTGACACGGCTATGCTCGCCCATGCCGGTGCTGACAACAATATCTCCGGACGCTATCGGCTGCTCAGGCGACTGCTGCTTACGAACGCCGACCATCCATGTAACAGCCACAGACAATGCCACAAGCACCGTAACAACAGCAGCCACACTCCACCGGCGGTTCTTGACAACTAACGCAGGTGACGGCTTAGACGTCTGCTCGTATATATTGCTTAACACGCGCTCGCGTATGGGGGACGACATCGCACCGTCACTATACTCAAGTTCGGCACGCAGCCAACCGGCAATCTGCTCGTCGTTGCGAATGAAACGCAACAACCGCTCACGATCTTCAGCAGACGCACGGTTGGAAAGATATTGCTCAAATAACGCTTTCATACTCATAATCTTTGGATTTACAACACGCCGATTATTCGGCTGTCTATTAGTAAGACAGACGAAACAAGGGTATCCCCTAAACAGAAAGAAAAAAATGGTAAATATTTTAGTCGCTCAGGTGTGCTCGAAGTTCGCGCAAGGCAAGAGTGATATGCACCTCCACGGTCTTTTCGCTGATGCCTAATGTTGCCGCAATCTCCTTGTTCGACTTGTGCTCATAACGACTCATCATAAACACTTTTTGCCGCACGGGTGGCATGTTATCCACTATCTGCCGCAGATATGCCTCCAGCGAACGCGCGTCTTGACTGCTCTCGGACTCACCGGTCAATTCAGAATCATGCTGAAGCACATACTCCTCATACACGTACTTCACCATCTCATGCTCACAATAGTTCAGGAAGATATGTTTCGCCGTCGAGAACAGATACCCCAGCGCCGCCTGGCGGTCATTCAAGCCTTCCCAATGCTCCCACAAACGAATAAACGACTCTTGCACAATCTCTTCCGCCAAAAACGTGTCACCGTCCGAAATACGCAAAGCAAAACCGTATATGCGACGACTGTACGTGTCGTATATCTGCTCAAAATCCCGCTTACGCGCTGAGGCTATATGACTACTGAATAGTCCCATGATTGCTATATATTATTAGGACAGCCCAAAACGACTTATCCCCTAATCGGACAGTAAAAAAAATCTACTACACAAAAAAAATACCAACGGCTAATTACGCTTTGCAAACTAAAAAGAGAGCCCAAGGAAATCCTTGAGCTCTCGGGATTACAGGAAATAACGGAGATTACTCCTGGTTGAGTGTGACGCGGCGGAAGTCGGTGATGGTAACGTTCTGCTTCTTGAGCACGTCCTTCACGAGCTCCTTGCTCTCGCTCATGATATATGCCTGCTCGACGAGGGTGTTCTCCTTGAGGAACTTACCGAGACGGCCTTGAGCGATCATCTCGATCTTCTTCATATTGAGGTTAGCCTCAGCCTCAGCGGGAACGTTGGCGCGAATGTCGCGTGCGACCTGTGCCTGCTCCTCGGTGAGCCAGCCCTTGGCGGTGTTGGAAGCGATATGATCGTCGCTATCGCAGTGAGCAGGGTTCAAGCCGGCTTTGCGCAGAGCGTTCTCAACAGCCTTGTTGATCTCGTCCTGTTTGGTTTTTTCGATAGCAACAGCCAGCTCTTTCTCCTTAACCTCGGCAGCTACATGATCGGCGTCGAGTGCGATAGGAGCCATAGCGGCAACCTGCATCGATATACCGTGAACGGTCTCGTGGTCGGCACCTGCGTTGGCAGCTACGAGCGAAGAGAGTTTGTTACCGAGGTGGTTGTAAGCGTCCACTACGTCTCCCTGGAGGAAGGTGTAGTCGCTCAGTTCCATCTTCTCACCGGTAACGCCTGAGCGCTCGGTAACGAGATCCTGAGCGGTGAAGTCACCGATCTTGAGAGCCTTGAGCGCCTCGAGGTCAGCGGGACGGTTGGTGAAGGCAGCGTCGAGGATGAGTTTGACCATACCTACGAAGTCAGCGTTCTTGGCAACGAAGTCGGTCTCGCACTTCACGCCGACGATGCAGCCGAAGCCGCCTTCCGCCTTGGCGAATACGCAACCCTCCGAAGCCTCGCGCTCCGAACGTTTGGCAGCGATAGCCTGTCCGCGCTTGCGGAGCAGATCCTTGGCTACCTCGAAGTCACCGTTAGCCTCTTCGAGGGCTTTCTTGACGTCCATCATACCGGCACCGGTGATGTCACGCAGTTTCTTGATATCAGCTAATGTTACAGCCATTGTAATTTACGATTTAACGATTTACGATTTACGATTTATTATTCGGCAGCCTCTTCAGCGGGAGCTTCGGCTTTGGTTTCGGCTTTGGCTTCGGCTACCTTCTCAGCCTCTTCGGTTTTGGCAGCAGCCTTGCGTACACGTGTACGGCGCTCGCGTGGTGCGGGTGCCTCTGCGTTGGATTGAGCCTGTGCAGCTTCTTCGTCAGCCTTCTCAACCTTGCGCTCCTCAAGACCCTCCTTGATAGCGTCGCAAACAGCGCCTACGATAACCTCGATAGACTTCTGAGCGTCGTCGTTAGCAGGGATAACGTAGTCGATAGGATTGGGATCGGAGTTGGTATCAACGATGCCGAATACGGGAATACCCAGACGGTTAGCCTCAGCAACAGCGATGTGCTCCTTCATAACGTCAACAACGAACAGAGCGCTCGGCAGACGTGTGAGGTCGGCGATAGAACCGAGGTTCTTCTCAAGTTTCTCACGCTGACGTGTGATCTGCAGTTTCTCACGCTTGGAAACGTTGTCGAGTGTGCCGTCGGTCATCATTTTGTCGATCTGGCCCATCTTCTTAACAGCCTTGCGGATAGTGGGGAAGTTGGTGAGCATACCGCCCGCCCAACGCTCGGTGATGTACGGCATGCCGATCTCCTGTGCCTTGGCAGCGATGATCTCCTGTCCTTGCTTCTTGGTGCTGACGAACAGGATCTTACGTCCTGAGCGTGCGATGTTCTTCAGCGCCTCAGCAGCCTCTTCGATCTTGACAACGGTCTTGTTGAGGTCGATAATGTGAATACCATTGCGCTCCATATAGATGTACGGCGCCATGGCGGGGTTCCATTTGCGCTTGAGGTGACCGAAATGGCAACCTGCCTCAAGCAGCTGGTCAAAGTTTGTTCTCATTTGAGTTAGATAAATTTTGAATAATGTGTTATTATTAGTCCGTAAACTGCACCTCGCAGAGAAAAAGCGTTATGCAGCAATCTTCGGGTAACTGCGGTAGCAGGTCCCGAAGATTTGGATATTAACGTTTACTGAACTGGAAGTGACGGCGAGCCTTGGGCTGACCGGGTTTCTTACGCTCCACCTCACGTGCGTCACGAGTCATGAAGCCTTCAGCCTTGAGAGCGGTTTTGTCCTCGGGATTGATCTTGACGAGAGCGCGTGCGATAGCGAGGCGCAGCGCCTCAGCCTGGCCCTTGAATCCGCCACCGTCAAGGTTAGCCTTGATGTCATATTTCTCGGTTACACCCAGTTTCTCCAGCGGTTGTTTAACCACGTATTGGAGGATCGAAGATGGGAAATAAACGTTGAAGTCACGACCGTTGATCGTGATGTTACCGGCACCTTCCTTAACATATACGCGTGCCACAGCGGCCTTACGACGGCCTAATGCATTGATTACTTCCATTGCTTCGATTATTTAAGGGTATTAATGTCAATTTGGATGGGTTGTTGAGCCTGCTTGTCGTGCTCAGCACCGGCGAACACGTAGAGGTTGTCGATCAGTTTGTCGCCGAGGCGGTTCTTAGGCAGCATACCTTTCACTACTTTGCGAATGAGTTTGTCAACGCCTTTGTTCTTGAGGTCCTGCGGTGTGTACTCGCGCTGTCCGCCCGGGAAACCTGTGTAGCGGATGTAGGTGCGATCGGTCCACTTGTTGCCGGTCATACGAACGTCGTCAGCATTGATAATGATTACATTGTCACCGCAGTCTACATTAGGAGTGAACTGGGGTTTGTACTTGCCACGGAGGAGGTTAGCCACCTTCGTGCACATACGACCAAGAATCTGGTCCTTCGCGTCGATTACGACCCAACGTTTGAGGTCACGAGCAGCTTCTTTGCTCACCGACACGGTTTTGTAATTGTTGTATTCCATTTGTTTTTGTTAGTTTTGGCCGAACCGACAGACATCATTTACGATTTACCATTGGGTCATTTACGATTTACCATTTAGGATTTTCGATTTGGTAAAGAAGGTAAATGACGGTAAATCCACTGCCCAGTTCGACGGATTATTACCAGGAAGAGTGCTCAATCACTCTCCACCTCTCCGGCATGCGCCGAAAAAGCGTACAAAGGTATAAAAAAGTTTTGAATAATGCAAATAATTTTGCAGATTTTCGCCTGCAACCTGCAAATCGTATTCTTTATGTGGCATTTAGCCCCTATTTGTGAATAGGAGTGCCATCAGAACAGCGAGCCTTGTGAGTCGCGTGAGAGAGGTGAGCGGTGCAGGTGGCGGTAAGCGAGTTCGGTGACCTCACGACCACGCGGTGTGCGCTTGATGAAGCCCTCCTTGATCAGGTAAGGCTCATACACATCTTCGATCGTTCCTGCATCTTCGCCCATGGCGGTAGCGATGGTGTTCAGTCCAACAGGTCCGCCCTTGAACTTGTCGATAATAGTGGTGAGCAGTTTGTTGTCGATCTCATCGAGTCCGAAGGTATCAATATTCAGTGCCTCGAGCGCGTATTGGGCTATATCGAGATCGACTCTGCCGTCGCCTTTGACCTGCGCGAAATCGCGTACGCGACGCAGCAAGGCGTTGGCTATACGCGGCGTACCGCGGCTGCGGCGCGCTATCTCTGCCGCTGCGTGGCTGTCGATATCCACGCCGAGCAATCCGGCGCTGCGCGCCACGATAGCCGAGAGCACATCGGCATCGTAATACTCGAGGTGACAATTGATGCCGAAGCGTGCGCGCAAAGGCGATGTGAGCAGTCCGCTACGGGTAGTGGCACCAATGAGTGTGAAACGGTTGAGGTCGATCTGTATCGTACGAGCCGAAGGACCTTTGTCGATCATGATATCAATGCGGTAATCCTCCATAGCTGAGTACAAATACTCCTCCACGACAGGCGAGAGACGATGTATCTCATCAATGAACAGCACATCGTTCGGCTCGAGCGAGGTAAGCAGTCCGGCGAGATCGCCGGGCTTATCAAGTACAGGACCGGAAGTGACTTTGAAGCCGACACCCAGTTCGTTGGCGATAATATTACTCAAGGTCGTCTTGCCGAGTCCCGGAGGTCCGAACAGGAGCACATGGTCGAGACTCTCGCCGCGGAGCTTGGCTGCCTCGACGAAGATCTTAAGGTTGCTGACGATCTTCGCCTGTCCGGCAAAATCGGCAAAACGCAAAGGGCGCAAGGCATTGTCCTGCTCCTTCTCACTCATCTGTTGGCGGATATCAAAATCACTCATTGTTTAAAGATAATAGACCGTTTCACTGAAAGATTATAGACCGTTCACTGCGTTCACTGATAGAATATAGACCGTTTCACTGATAGAATATAGACCGCTGCGCTGATAGAATATAGACCGTTTCACTGATAGATTATAGACTGCTGCGCTGATAGATTATAGACTAATTGGTGGCGGAGCGGAAGGCTGCTTCGAGGTCAGGGATAGCAGTAAGGGGTTGATCCAGGCGGACCTGACCTTGGCTGATAATAATCACGCGGTTGCAGATGGCAGAAACCTCCTGCAAGATATGCGTGGACAGGATAACGGTGTGCTGCTTACCCAGTTCGCGGATGAGCGCACGTATATCCTCCAGCTGGTTGGGATCGAGCCCTGTAGTCGGTTCGTCAAGGATAAGAATCTCCGGATCACCGATCATTGCCGCTGCGAGTCCGACACGTTGTTTGTAGCCTTTGCTGAGCGTGCGGATACGTTTGTCAGCCTGCGGCGTCAGTCCGACGCGGTCTATAAGATGTTCGACCGCTGCGCTGTTTGACCGCTGCAAAGCACCCCATGCGAACGAGTTCTTTGGGGACCCCACAGCTGTTTGACCGGCTGCGCCTGTTAGACCTCGCATGCGCGCGATAAACATAAGGTACTCGCGCACGTACATATCCGCGTATAGCGGGTTCTGCTCGGGCAAGTAACCTATATGTGCATGCACCTCGTCGGGCTTAGCCGGCACATCGATGCCGCAGACGTTCACCACGCCGCTATCGGCTTTCCACAAGCCGGTGAGCACCTTCATCAGTGTGGATTTGCCGGCACCGTTCGGACCAAGCAATCCGACAACCTCCCCCTCGCGGATGTGCAGTGACACATCGTTGAGGATGGAGGTTGAGCCGATTGACTTATATAAGTGCTCTACAGCGATCATCCGATGCAATTAGAGCCAGCGAACGTAGCAGAAGTCCATACGGTGCGGCAGCAGGTCGTTCTTCGGGAACATACGCAAGCCGAACTTCAGCGCTCCGGCGTAGTTGGCGGTGTATGTAGTCTCGAAATGCAGGATAGAGCCGACAGCCTTCTTGAGGTCGAACTCCTGAACGTGGTAGAGTTTGTCGTTGTTGTGCAGCGACGAGCGGACCACTACCAGCTCTACGCCTACACCCTTGTCGCCCAAGCCTTTGGTGTCAAGGATAGCTTCCAGTTTGTACTGCTCGCCTACGGTTACACCGGCGCTGAGCACCTCTTCCACATTGCTGCTTACGAGGCTGATCTCGTCCCAGTGCGCTACCATGTTCTCCTTCCATGCCACGATCTGCTTTGCCAGCTCGTAGTTGTTTGCGCTCAGCGTAGCATGACGCTTAGCCAGCTTGCAGTAGAAGCGGTCGAAATAGTCGTCCATCATACGCTTGGTTGTGAAGCGGGGAGTAATCTCGGTTACGCTCTT
>Ga0310694_10005132_pt1 | contig 12572 bp, 7 predicted proteins | sample 174DNAGHGhighgp2_FD_203884 | JGI IMG/M metagenome (GOLD analysis project Ga0310694, IMG submission 203884) | Sheep rumen microbial communities from Palmerston North, Manawatu-Wanganui, New Zealand - 1742 DNA GHGhigh gp2 (v2) (version 2) | ecosystem: Host-associated > Mammals > Digestive system >...
GAGCATGGCAGGTATCCGAACTTTGAGAAAGCCTCGTCCATCTGGTCATAGATGTCTTTGTAGTCATCCGGATGGTGGGCTAAACCAAAGCCAACCGTTCCCACCATAGGCACAAAGTGGAGTTCCAATAGTCCGTCGGGCGCTTGATGGGCGTATGGAGAAACGATGATCAGCAGTTTATATTTCCTGGGATCTGCGTCGCTGATATGATTGATAATAGTGACGTGCTCTGGCTTCGTGGCCTCCAGGTAGTCAGTACCCTCATCACGAGCCTCCAGCAACAATGCTGTCGGTTCATGATTCACAAAAGCAAAGACGCACTGATTCATATCGTCTTCACTCGCCACAGGCCAGTCAAATCTTGCTTCTAGCGTGTCAAGTGCCCAAAGGCCGGCATTGTCACTCTGGGTGGTTATCACCTCACGGGCACCTATCGTCGCTGCGATGTCCCTTGTCAGGTCGTTGGCACCGCCGATGTGTCCGCTCAGCACAGAGATGACATGCATGCCAAGGGTGTCGACACAGACCACGGCAGGGTCTTCGTGCTTGTCATTAATAAAAGGGGCTATCGTCCTGACGCAAATGCCCAGCGCACCAATGAACACAAACGCATCGAAGTCGTTCCATCGCTGGCCGACATTCGTCCGGAAGATAATCTCTGCCTCTTTTTGGGGGACGAACGTCTGATTGAGCAGTAGGCGAGTTATGTTCTTACCCTCTTCGCTGATCTGGATAATGGCTATTTTCTGCATTTTAATATCGTTATTGGGTGATGGTCGTTAAGTTGGATTCTTAAGGATGGGGCCTGGGTGAGTCCGAGCGTCTCGCAGGCCTCATTCCAGAGCCGATGAGTGTCTGAGTGTACCTTTGGTGCCTTCACGCTGTTCATCACCATACAGCCGTCGGGTGCGAGGTAACGCAGGGCCTTAGCCATGATCTCCTTCAGACGGCCTCCGTGCCCTCCTATGAAGATAGCATCGGGAGGGGGAACAGCCATTCTGTCGCAGTCTGCCAGAAGGAAGTCGCAGATGTGTACCCCGATGCCCGGAGCACCGAAACGACGGGCATTCTCCCGTATGATGGTTTCGCACTCCGGGCGAACCTCAAAGGCCTCGATGTGAAGATGAGGGAATTGCAGACGGGCCTCGATGGAGACGCTACCCGTGCAAAAGCCAATATCCCATAGGACATGTTTCTGTGACAGGTCAAGGGCCTGCAACGTCAACAGGCGGATGGGCATTTTCGTTATCATCTTTTCTCGCCCGTCGAGGAGGGCGAACTCGCTATCGGGAATGCCGAAGACTTTGTTCTTTTTAAAGGCCGTGTTAATCCGTTCCAGGATGATGCAGTTGGGATAATCATACTCCCGTTGTGATGCTTCTTCGAGCGTCAGTGTGGTGATGCGCTCTTCCTGGGGATTACCGAGGTGTTCGCCGATATGCATGGTATAGTCGGTATAACCATAGTCCAGCATGCGCCGGGCTATGGAGGCCGGGCTGTGCTCGCGGTCGGTCAGGATACCGATCTTGTCTGCGCACTCAATGAGTGCCCTGTCGAATTCTGGCCAGGGTCTCCCTGTTAGCGAGACAATCCGCATGTCGTGATAAGGCATTACCACGCGATGGGCCAGCATCTGGAGGGAGTTAAATGTGGGATAGAGCACGATTTCTGCGTCGGGCATTTTGCGCTTGATGGTGTTGGCAAAGCCGAAGAACAAAGGGTCGCCAGAAGCGAAGACGATGATTTGGGTTTTAGAGGAGAGAGGAGAGAGGAGAGAGGAGAGAGACAGGGTGCGAGATATGTATTGTTGGAAGACGGCATCGAGAGGAGCGATGATGTCTATCCACTCTGCACCCTCTGGCAACAATGGTGCCACTATCTCATGATGGCGCTTGCCGCCTGAGAACACCCTCGCACTGTGAATAATCTCCATCACCTCTGACGGAAACCAGGGTTTCGGGTTGTCAGATATGCCAATGACGATAAAGGTAATCATGTCTCTCATCTCTCACAGATCCCTCCCTGGCTTTAATTGTGCGGCATCGTCGAAGGTTAGGATAGCATTACACAGCGTAGCGGCGATGTTGGAGCCTCCCTTCCTGCCCTCCACAATGATCTTGGGGATATCCTTGAAGGGCTTCACCATGTGCTTCGACTCCCTGACATGTACGAAACCGACAGGGGCGGCAATGATGCCTGCAGGCCGGGCCTTGCCCTTGCGGATGAGGTCGCAGAGTTCCATCAGAGCCGTGGGTGCATTGCCAAATGCGAAAAGGGCATCAGGATGCTCTTCGACAGCCAGACGGATGCCGGCCTGCGTACGGGTGAGTGGCGTGACCTCCCCCAGCCCCTCCTGTAGGAGGGGGGATGGCTGTGCGGTCATCTCCGTGATGCGGGGGTCAGAGAGGTAGCACCTGGCCTCGATGCCCAGACGCTGAAGTGCTCCCTTGCGGATACCGCTCGTTACCATCGTCACATCGGTTACGATAGTCTTCAGTGTACCATCCTTAACCTTTTTATAAAGTGCCTCCACAGCCCCCTCGTCAGTATAGAGTATGTCCTCCATGTCGAAGTCGGCGGTGGTATGGATGGCATGCAGCAAGGCCCACTGATGACCGAGGGGATAGTCCTGTCGTCTCAGTTCACTGGCGATGGTTCGGAACGACTCCATCATTATCTGCTGTCCGATACTCTCCTCTAAATTTCTCTTTCCTCTCTCCTCTCTCCTCTTTCCTCTCTCCTCTTTCCTCTCTCCTCTCTCCTCTAAATTCCTCTCTCCTCTATAATACCCTCGTGGCGTGATGATCCCGCCGCCAGCGACATACGACTGCGAGTTGCCGATGAGGATAACGGTTAGCATATCCACCTCCTCAGGGTCAAAGGCTCCAAGGGTCGTCACCTTGATCTCCTGCTCCTCGCGCCCAGCCTGACGCACATAGCCCACAGGCGTTTCTGCAGAACGCACCTGCAAGAACAGTTCCACGAGGCGATACAACTGCCAGTAACGCCCATGCGACTTGGGGTTATAAACGGCTGTCACGAAGTCGCCCTCAGCAGCGGCCTTGATGCGTCGCTCGATGATCTCCCAGGGTGTCATCAGGTCGGAGAGCGAGATGATACAGAGGTCATGCCCTATAGGCGCTCCCAGCAATGAGGCTGCCTTCTGGAAAGCCGAGATGCCAGGCAGCGACTCGACGGCGACATCGGAATTCCGCTGGTGTTTCATCTCGCAGATCAGTGGTGTCATGCCATAGATACCCGCGTCGCCGGAGGAAATCACCACGACGGTCTTGCCCTGCTCTGCCAGTCTGAAGGCCTCTGCCGCCCGTTCCCGCTCCTGCTTCATCCCCGTGTCGATGCATTCGCAACTCTCTGAGACATACGGCAGGATGAACTGGAAGTAATACTTATAACCGACGATGGCATCAGCCCTGCGCACTGCCTCCACGACGGCGGGCGTGATGTCTTCTTTGCTGCCAGGCCCAATGCCTGCTACTATGATTTTTCCCATATTGCCTACAAAGATAGTAGAAGTTTGGGAGAATCCCAAATTTTACTGCTTAAATTTCACCTTTAATCCCACAACCAGCATACGACCTGGACTATAGAGAGCATACTTGCGGGTAGGAGAGTCGATGCGACGGTCCACCTTGTCGAAGATATTGTCGATACCGATGTTGGGTTCCAGGAAGGCCCACTTTGCCACATCGAGACTGTGCGTAGTGTGCAGGTTCCAGATGCCAAAGCCTGGTGCATCCTCGTAGGAGCCCGTATAGTATGTCTTCGACTGTAGGCGTCCGTTCAGATTGATGTTCAGCGCATACCAGCCCCACGTATGATGATAGTTGGCGGCGATGGTGGCGGCTTGGCGGATGCTGCGCTCCAGCAGCGTCCACGTTTCCGGCGTTCCGCCGCCTGCCTCCCCACTCTTGGCGCGAGCGTATGTATAGACATAGTTGGCTGAGAGGTTGAAACCCTCGAAGATATTGGCGGAGACATTCAGTTGCACGCCCTTCACGTCGCCCTTGTCACTGTTCTTATAGAGGGCATACTGCTCCAGTTTTCCTGCCTGATCGTCAGTCATCTCGGGGAACTCACGTCTCAGCATCGCCAGCGAGGCGGCATCCACCTTCACGTTCTCCTTCACCACCATATCGTTGATGCGGTTCAGATAGCCGGTCACACTGACAGCCACCGCTTCATTGCGATATTCCGCATTCAGCGAGATGTAGTTGCTCTTTTCTGGCGACAGGTCCTTGTTGCCGAAACTAATCTGCGCCTTGCCGCGATTCACGGAGAAGTAGTGGTAGTAGAGTTCGTCGAGTCCTGGTGCACGGAAGCCTGCCGAATAGGTAGCACGGAAACGGAAGTTGCCTGGTGCATACATCAGCGTGGCCTTAGGTGTCAGGTGCTGGGTGAAGGTCTCGTGCTGGGTGAAGCGCAGGCCGAGCGTGGCCGTGAAGTCCTTGAAGAGCAGCATCTCATGCTGGGCATAGGCGGCAAGGGTGTAGACGTTCTCACGGATATCGCCAGAAGAGGCTGTCAGGTAGTCCTTGCGCCAGTCGGCCCCGAAGATGGTCGTGGAATTGGAGGTGAAGCCGAGGATTGCCTTCAACTGTCCCTCCATCGAGCGCTGTTTTTTCGACTGCACATAGTCGCCGATCTGATAGGTCTTTGTTGCCACGCCGTATTCCTTGCCGTAGCGGAAACGGTCGACGGTGAAGTCTGCCTGCAATGAGTTGCGGCTGGTGAATTTATAGATACCCCCCACATTCCAGCGCAGTCCCTTATAGCGCATTTCGTAGTCAGTGCCGCCAGTGACATCAGGCTGCGTATGCGGGCGATCCGTAATCTTGTAGGAATAGTCGAAGCCTGCGTTCAGGGCCAGATGCTGGTTGGGTGCGTAGGTGAACTTCTGGCCCACGATGTTCGAACGATAGCCTGTAAAGAGGGGAGCAATGGTCTTCCGGGTCATTCCCGACGTGCCGTCGTCTACCCGTAGTTTTTCTGTATCCGAGCCTTTGATATATTCTAAATCAGTAGTTTGATAACTGTCCGCCCGATCGTGGGTAAACGAGGTGTAGGAGCCGAAGCCGTTTTTGAAGATATCGACGCTCACGGCTTCAGTCAACTGGCCATGCCCGGTCACACGGGTATCGCTCGTCACGCTGACAAGTTGCTGCGTCGGCTGGTCAGTGATGATGTTGATCACGCCAGCGATGGCATCAGAACCATAGAGCGACGAGGCCGCCCCATCAAGCACCTCAATGCGCTTCACGCGACTCATGTTGATACGGTTCAGGTCTACGTTGTTAGAGATGTCGCCAGAAAGTTTCTGTCCGTTGACAAGGATGAGGATATACTTGTTGCCCAGTCCGTTAAGCCGCAGGAAGGTGCCCATCGAGTTAGGAGCCATCGACACCTGCGGCATCATGCGTGTCAAGGCTCCGTCGAGGGTGGTGATGCCCTGCTCGTGAATCTCCTGACTGCTGAGCACATGTACAGGAGTGGCCGTGCTCTTCAGACGCTGATGGTGACCCGAGCCCGTCACCACAACGGGGTTTAGATTATAGGTGCGACTCACGGTTGATGAGTCTTTCTTTTCCATCTTGTGGATTTGTGCAAAGGCAGTGCCCTCCGAGAAGAGCACTGCCAGAAAGATCATTAGTGTTTTATTCATGATTTGCAAGAGAGAATTTCCATGGGATTACTCCTCGGGATTCTTGGAGTGATAGTAGTCGAGGGGCTCGCCGTCGATGGCGTCCTGAGTGTGGTCCATCCACACCTGACGAATAGTGGGCAGTTCGAGCAGACCTTTCTCTATCATAGTCTCGTTGTTGCACTCGTAGCCCATGTGATGGAAGAACATCTTCCACGATGTGTCCTCCACCTCGCCCTCTTCGTTGGGGGTGAACTTCGTGCCGTCCCAGTTGTCATCATCGTCACCAGCCATGTCATTGTGTCCGTGGTCACCGTCGATCGACATCAGCGGGTGGCAGAACACCTTGCCGCCGGTGATGCCGGCCGCCAGCATACGCACCAGTACGTCGGTCTTGAAGTTGTCCATCATGTCGACCGTGCCGACGAAGTATTTCGGGCTGTAGTTCTGCAGGGCAACTTCCAGTTCATAGTAGCGCACGTTGGCCTTGTAGGTGTCGTAACTGTCGGGGTTACCGTGGCCCATAAATGCCACCACGCCCTCCTTGGCTTTGTCGCTGTAGAGGGCATCAAGCCGCTTGGCCACCTCTGGCACATCCTCCATCGAGTCCTGCAGCAGGGGCACGCCAAGTTTCAGCGTCACGTTGGCCAGATAACTGTCATCGAGGTCGCCGTTGGCATTATTGGCGAAGTCCTTGATGTAGTTGATCACGCGGGTGTACTCCTCACCGGGAATCACCTGGAGCGACTGCACGACAATCTCGTCATACTGCACGCCCTCGGCAGCGAAGGCGTTGAGCCAGAAGGGGGGAGCGTAGTAGTTGCGTTTCACGCCATTCTCGCCTGCGGCGGCACGGTTGATGCAGATGGCTGAAGAATAACTCAGGAAGATGTCGTAGGCGGGGAAGGCCTGCCGATAGGCTTCGATGGTGGTGTCGAAGGCATTGAAGGCCTGCTCCCAGGTAGAGCCGAAGGCCACAAGCAGGATAGCCTTGTCGTGCTTCTTGTTCTGCTTGACATTCTCTGTCACGAGAGCCTGATAGCGCGACCAGTTGTTGTCCTGTGGCACCTCGATGGTCTCTGTCACAATCTTCTCGACAGGCACCTCTACGATTTTCTCTACTTCCTTCTCCTTTGTACAGGCGGTGAAGCCGAGGGTGAGGCATGCGGCTGCGAATGCCATCACCAGATGATTAATCTGTTTCATTTTCACTTGATTTTGAATTAAATTTGTTATTGTTAGTAAACTTGAGTTTCTTGCCTTGTGAGAAGCGCACGGTCAGCGTGCCGTAAATCGTACGGCCTGGTGTCGTGGTGCCGAGATGCAGTCCGTGGTATGTGCGGTCTACATAGTTGAATATATTGTCGATACCGGCCTCCACACGGAAAAGCCATTTCTTGCTGACGGGGAACTCGTGAGTCGTTGACAGCCGCCACGTCTGATAACCCTTTCCGTCGCCGTTGATCTGATAGTAGCGCTTGCTCGACATCCGCCCATAGACGCCTACTCCCAGTTGGTAGCCACTGTTGAAGGCGTGGTTCCAGGAGGCTAGCCAACTGCCTTTGTGGTGAGCGGTGCCATCGATGATGACGTCGACCAACTTCTCGTGAGTCGTGTCATACTTCTTGGCATCGGTGTCGAGATAACTGTAACTGGCTCCGAACATCCACTCGCGGCCGGGCCTGTAGCGCACACTCACGTCGATGCCTTTGGTCTTGGCCGTTTCCAGATTCTGATACTGGCGGGTCTTCTTTGGATCGTATGTCGCGATATACTCCGCCGGTGCCTGACTGTTGGGGATGGTCACCAGCGTAATCATGTTCTCCACCTTGTTCAGATAGCCTGTCACCGTGATGTTCAGCCCCTGGCGGTCGTACTCTCCGCCGAGCGAGTAGTAGTTGGAGGTCTGCGGCTTCAAGTCTTCGTTGCCAAGATAGAGATAGGTGGCATTCATATAGCGGATGTAGCGATAGTGCTGCTCCTTGGGTGTCGGCGTCTTGAAGCCCTGGCTCCAGGTGGCTCTCAGCCTGACGCTACTGCCCAGCGAGAGCATGCCCGACACCTTCGGCGTGGCACGGAAGCCGAACTGCCCGTTATGGTTCAGACGGAGGCCTGCGGTGAGGAAGATGGCGGCACTGCTGCCGTATATTGGACGGCGCCACTCGTCCTGAAGGTAGAGGGCCTCGGTGTGGTCGGTGGCCTTGCCACCGGCTACGCGCATCGGCGACTTCAGCCAGTCGTAACGCCACTCTAGGCCTCCGCTCAGGCGGTTGTCACCAGGCAGCGAGAAGACGCCTTTCAGGTGGGCCGTCGTGCGCTGCTGGTCGCTCTGCACTTCTTCGTCATCGGGGAAGTAGGGGTAATAGGGAGTGAAGTTGCCCTGCGGGTCATAACCGTCTGTCAGTGTGACGGCCGTATAATAATAATAGTACGCGTGACGGTTCCAGTCCACGTCGAGCGTGACCTGGTCCGTCTCGTTCAATTGCCACTTGCCGCCAGCCGCGAGGCTCTGGTTGCGGTACTTCATATCGTAGGTCTTCACGTCGACGGCAGGATACTTGCCGCTGGGGCGGTAGATGCGCTTCCAGTAGGTGGAGCCTTCGGCGTAGAGTTCCAGTCCCTTCATCGGCTCGTATGTTAGCCGCTCCGTCACCTGCCAGTTGGTATGACGGTTCACGGTCATGTTGCGCGAGTCCTCTATCAGGAATTCCGTCTGCCGGGGGTCTTCTGTGGCCGTGTTCTGCCAGCCGTCGGAGTGCTGCAACTGGAAGTTGGTGTAACTCTTCACCCGTCCGATGGCGAATCCCAGGCCGTTGTGCTGTCGAAGGTCGCCGTAACTGCCGCCTCGCGTACTGTTCTCCAGCACCAGGCCCCCGTCGTGCTTCCTGGTGATGATGTTTATCACGCCGGCGATGGCATCCGAACCATAGAGCGCACTCGAGGCTCCCTTAACGATCTCTATCTTCTCGATGTTCTGCGGGTCGATGAGGCTCAGGTCATTCTGTCCGCCCACGTCGCCGTGGATGCGCTTGCCGTCGATGAGTATCAGGATGTAGTCGTTGCCCAGGCCGTTCATCTGCATCTGCGAGCCCATGTCGTCCTCGTTGAAGGCGAACGAGGCCGTCAGTCCTGCCAATATGTCCTCCAGGCTTCTGCCTGCATACTGGCGAAGCATTTGTCTGGTGATCACCTCCGTCTGTACAGGCGCATCCTTCAGCAGGTGCTGCGTACCAGTACCTGTCACCACCACTTCCTGTAGACTGTCGGTGCGCCAGATGTCGCTCTGTGCCCCGACAGCCATAGATGCCAGCAAAGCCGGCAAGATTCCTGTCAGTCTTCTATTCATTCCCAATGTTGTGCTTCCGCTACCGCATAATCCTGTACGGGCGTACTTTCTGTTCTTTAGGCAGGTCTCCTGGCTCTCCTCAGTCTGCTTTGCCTTCCCGACTTTCGTCAGTGGCGTTATACAAGCAGGCCTCATAATGAGGATTACAGTTGCAGGTACAGCCCCGGATTCTCACCGGATTCCCTTACATCTGGACGGCATCGGCCGCCTGATTGCCTGATTTTGGGTGCAAAGGTACGAAAAAAGCCACAGATTACATAGATTTTCTCGGATTAATTCTGTGAAAATCAAAATTTCTGTGAAAATCTGTGTCATCTGTGACTGAAAATCATTACTTTTGCACAAAATTTCTTTGGATGAAACCCAAGTCGGCATTCATGATAGCAGCCCCTACCAGCGGTTCTGGCAAGACGACAATTGCCTGGGGGCTAATGGCACTTCTCAGCAAGAAGGGCTATAAGGTGCAGCCCTTCAAGTGCGGGCCTGACTATATCGACACGAAATTCCACGAGGCTGTCTGTCGTCGGCCCAGCATCAACCTCGATACGTTTATGGCCTCGCCGGAACACGTGCGCAATCTCTTCTTCCACTATGGTGCCGATGCCGACATCTGTATCGTAGAGGGGATGATGGGACTCTTCGACGGCTACGACCGTGAACGAGGCTCTGCCTACGAGATAGCCCGTGTGCTTGACATCCCCATCGTATTAGTGGTCGATGCCAAGTCGGCAGCCTATTCGATGGCGGCCCTGTTGTCTGGCTTCATCCATTTCAGGGAGGATGTCCGTTTCGCGGGCGTCATATTTAATAAGGTAGGGTCGGAGCGCCATTTCCAAATGCTCAGACAGTGCTGCGACGACCTGCACGTCACCTGCCTGGGCTATCTGCCGAAGGACGCCTCGCTCACTCAGGACTCCCGCTATCTGGGACTCGACTACTCGAAAATGGCGGAGACGACGGCATTGACGACGATGCTGGAAAAGTACGTCGACTATTCCGCCTTGACCAAACTGGAGGTTCAAGCGGCCCACACCTCCGCGCCCTCGTACCCCCGCACCTCCGCACCCACGTGCCCCCGCACCTCCGCACCCACGTGCCCCCGCACCCTTATAGCCCGCAATGCGGAAAGTTTCTCTTTTCTCTATCAGGAAACCCTGGATCGCTTTGCCGATAAGCGCTTCTTCGACCCAGAGAAGGACGTACCTGATCTCGACGGCATCTCACTGCTCTACCTGCCCGGCGGCTATCCGGAGAAGCATCTGGAGGCGCTGGTTGCCAACGAGGCGTGCCGCCGTGCCATCAGCGACTTCGCTGAACGAGGGGGGCGGATACAGGCCGAGTGCGGCGGTATGATGTATCTCTGTGAGCGCATCGTCACCGATGAGGGCGACTATCCGATGTGTGGCGTACTTCCCTACGCCATCACAGCCCGCAAGGCAGACAGACGCCTCTCGTTGGGCTATCGCCGCTTTCTGCTCGACGGTCAAGAGTATCGGGGACATGAATTCCATTACACGCAGTTTCTGGGCGAAATTCCGGCATCAGCCGCTCAGGTCTTCAATGCCAAGGGCGAGCCTGTCAGCACACCCGTCTTCAAACGCAAGAATGTCTTAGCAAGTTATACGCATCTCTATGTCACCTAAGTTACACCCCATCATGTTCGCTGGTACGGGCAGTGATGTCGGCAAGAGCATCATTGCCGCAGCCTTCTGCCGCATCTTCAGGCAGGATGGCTACCATCCCGCTTCCTTCAAGGCTCAGAATATGGCTCTCAACTCCTACGCCACGCCTGAGGGGCTCGAGATTGGTCGTGCCCAAGCCGTACAGGCTGAAGCCGCGGGCATCCCCTGCCATACCGACATGAACCCCCTGCTGCTGAAGCCGCAGTCAGACCATACCTCACAGGTGATACTCAACGGCAAGCCTATCGGCAACAGGGATGCCTATCATTACTGGCGGCGGGGGAAGGGAGACATCGATTTCCGCAAGGAGGTATGCGATGCCTTCGACCGTCTGGCCGTGCGTTATAATCCCATCGTAATGGAAGGGGCTGGCAGCATTTCCGAGATCAACCTGAAAGACACCGACCTCGTCAACCTGCCCATGGCCCGCCATGCCCACGCCGACGTGATACTGGTGGGCGACATCGACAGGGGCGGCGTCTTCGCCTCCGTCTATGGCAGCATCATGCTCCAGAAGCCAGAAGACCGTCGTCTCATCAAGGGCATCATCATCAATAAGTTCCGTGGCGATATGCGCCTCTTCGACGAAGGTCGTCGTATGATGGAAGACATCTGCGGCATCCCCGTCCTGGGCGTGATACCTTATTTCAAGGATATCCATATCGAGGAAGAAGACTCTGTGGCCTTGGCGCAGAAATCATTTGAGATGCAGCAAGGCAAGGTGAATGTCGCTGTAGTGATGCTGCAGCACCTCTCCAATTACACCGACTTCGACGCTCTGGAACAAGATCCGCGCATCCATCTCTTCTATACCAATAACGTGGATGATATCCTCAAGGCCGACATCATCATCCTGCCTGGCACGAAGTCGACACTCCACGACCTCTACGAACTGCGTCGCAACGGCTGTGCACAGGCCATCCTCAAGGCCCATCGTGAGGGAGCCTCTGTGCTCGGCATCTGTGGCGGCTATCAACTCATGGGCATCGAGGTGTGCGATCCCAACCACGTGGAGGGCGATATCGACCGTCTGCCTGGCCTCGGCCTCCTCCCCGTCACCACCACTATGAGCGGAGAGAAAATCACTCGTCAGTGCTCATTCAGCATACCGTCGGGCCATGAAGGCAAAGGCTACGAGATCCACATGGGCGAGACCCACCCCTTCGGCGATGCCAAGCGCTCACCGCTGTTACAGTTTAACGACGGACGGCAGGACGGCTACCTCATCGACAACAGATGCATGGGCACCTACGTTCACGGCATCCTCGACAATGCTGCTTTCGTGGACTTCCTGTTGCAGCCTTTTGCCGACAAAATCAGTGAAGCCGCCAAAACCTTCGATTATGCTGCCTTCAAGGAAACTCAATATGACAAACTTTGCTACCACGTCAGGCAATATGTCGACATGGCGCGCATATATCAAATACTGACTGATGACTAATCCAATAGCCCTGCTCATCGGCTGGCTGCTCGACCTTGTCTTCGGCGACCCGCAGCGTCTGCCGCATCCCGTCGTGTGGTTCGGACGAATGATATCGTTTGCTGAGCACCGTCTGAACAAGGGGGCGCATCGCCGGCTGAAAGGCGCACTGACGGCCATCTGTCTGATACTGCTTGTCTTCGCTGCTACCTCTGCTATTCGCTACGGCTTTCTGTCTCTTAATGCACCGCTCGAACTCTCAATCTTCGACGCCATCATCATATTCTATTGTCTGGCAGGCACCACGCTGATACGCGAAGTGCGACAAGTCTTCCTCGCGCTCGACCAGAGTCTCGACGATGGCAGGGCGCAGGTGGCCCGCATCGTGGGGCGCGACACATCTGAACTCTCTGCCCAGGAAGTGCGCACCGCCGCACTGGAGACACTCGCCGAAAACCTGAGCGA
>Ga0310694_10005134_pt1 | contig 12572 bp, 7 predicted proteins | sample 174DNAGHGhighgp2_FD_203884 | JGI IMG/M metagenome (GOLD analysis project Ga0310694, IMG submission 203884) | Sheep rumen microbial communities from Palmerston North, Manawatu-Wanganui, New Zealand - 1742 DNA GHGhigh gp2 (v2) (version 2) | ecosystem: Host-associated > Mammals > Digestive system >...
AATCGAGTACTGCGAGGCCCCTTTCCCACTCCACTTGGCCTTTACGATGCGATAGCCATAACGGCGACGCAGTTCCGGCGCATTGGGACAGTCGACGCGATGGATCTTGATGCCTCCGTTGATAGTGACGAAGCCGAACACATTGTCGCCATAGATGGGCGAACAGCAGCGTGCCAACTGATAGTCGATGCCCTTCAGATTACGGTCGATGATGAGCACATCGTCGTTGACGGGCAGATTCAGTCCTGCCTTGGTCTCATCGAGGATGAACTCCTCTGCGCTGCGGGCCACGTTATCGCCGGTAGGCACCTTCTCCCCCTCCTTTATCTCCAGGTATTTCTCGATGACGGCATTCGTGTCGAGCACGCCTTCGGCAATGCTCTTATAAAAGTCGCTGACCTCCTTATAGCCCATCTTCTTGATGACATGGAACATCGCCGACTCCTCCATCTCCAACTTGCGGTTCTTGAATTTCCGCTCGAGCATCTCCTTGGCGAAGAGGCCGTCCTTCACCTGTGTCTCCTTCAGTGCCAGCCTGATCTTCGACTTGGCCCGTGAGGTTTTCACAATCTTGAGCCATTCCTGACGGGGCTTCTGATTGGTCGAAGTGAGCACCTCCACCTGGTCGCCGCTCTTCAGTTCCTGGCGGATGCTCACCACCTTGCCATTGATGCGCCCGCCGGTACACTGATTACCCAGTTTTGAGTGGATATGATAGGCAAAGTCGAGCACCGTAGAGCCAAGCGGAAACTTATACAGGTCGCCTTTCGGTGTGAAGACGAAGACCTCGTCCTCATAGAGATCCATTTTGAACTGGTCCATCGCCTCCAGCCCGTCAGCGCTCTCAAGCATCGTGCGAATACCCGTCAGCCACTCGTCGAGCCCCGTCTCTCCTTTCACCCCCTTGTAGCGCCAATGGGCGGCAACGCCTCGCTCGGCTATCTCGTCCATCCGCTCCGTGCGTATCTGCACTTCCACCCATTTCTGCTCGGGGCCCAGCACCGTGATGTGCAGACTCTCATAGCCATTTGACTTGGGCACAGAGAGCCAGTCGCGCAGACGCTTGGGGTTGGGCTGATACATGTCGGTCACTATCGAATAGGCCTGCCAGCACTGCATCTTCTCCTGAGCCTCAGGACAGTCGATGATGATGCGGATGGCAAAGAGGTCGTAGACGCCCTCGAAGTCGCATTTCTGCTTCTTCATCTTCTGCCAGATGCTGTGGATGGACTTCGTCCGGCCCTTAATATGGCACTTGATGCCTGCGGCCTTCACTTTCTCCTCCACTGGCTTGATGAAGCGGTCGATATAGGCATCACGGGAGGCTTTCGTCGCATTGAGTTTCTCACGGATGAGGTAATAGGCATCGTGCTCGAGATATTTCAGCGACAAGTCCTCCAACTCACTCTTCAACTTGTATAGGCCCAGTTTGTGGGCCAGCGGCGCATAGAGATAAGCAGCCTCCAGACTGACGGCACGCTTGGCTTCGTCGTCCTGGGAGTCACGGATTTGACGCATCAGGTTCACACGGTCGGCAATCATGATGAGAATCACGCGCATATCCTCGGCAAACGAGAGGAGCAGATTGCGGAAGTTCTCCGTCTCCACGGCAGGATTCTTCTCGTAGAGTTGGTGGATTCGGTCAAGGCCGTGCAGGATACGGGATACAGACTCGCCGTATTGAGACTCCACATCCTCCAGGGAAATGTGCCCCGTCTCCAGTTCAGGTATCAGATGGACAGCCTGGATGGCGTCGCCTTTCAGGCCAATCTCCTCTGTCAGGATCTCTGCTGTCTGAGCGGCCATATTCAGCCTTTCCTCGTATGTAAATGTGAATTCTTTAGCCATTATTCCATAAATTTATGGGCAAAGATACAAATTTCTTTCGATTTATTCGCATTTTTCCAAAAAAGTTCGTATTTTTGCCGTACAATTCTTATTAAATACCAATAATATGTTATCAGAAAAAGACTTAAAACAAATCTCTGAGAAGGGAATTACCCCTGAGCAGATTGAGAACCAACTGAATGAGTTTAAGACGGGATTCCCGTTCCTCCGTCTGGAAGCAGCCGCCAGTATCGGCAATGGCATCATTGCCCCGTCAGAGGCTGAGCGCAAGTCACTCGTAGAGGCCTGGAACGCTTATAAGGCAGAGGGCAAGCGCGTGGTCAAGTTTGTGCCTGCCTCAGGTGCTGCCAGCCGCATGTTCAAGAACATGTTTGCCTTCGTCGATGCCGACTATGACGCACCCACAACCGATTTTGAGAAGAAGTATTTCGGCGAACTGGAGAAATTCGCCTTCTACGACGCGCTCGACGCTGCCTGCCAGAAGAATCAGGGCAAAGGCATCAAGGCCCTGATTGCAGAGGGCAACTACAAGGCTGTGGCCGCCAATATGCTGAAGGCTGAAGGTCTGAACTATGGACAGTTGCCCAAGGGCCTGCTGCTCTTCCACAAGTATGCCGAGGGTCCCCGCACCCCGATGGAGGAACACCTCGTGGAGGGTGCTCTCTATGCTGCCAGCAACGGTGAGGCGCACGTCCACTTCACCGTCAGCCATGAGCACATGGCGCTCTTCAAGGCCAAGGTGGCAGAAAAGGCCGATACATTCGCCAAGAAATATGGCATCAAGTATGACATCACTTTCTCCGAGCAGAAGCCCAGCACTGACACCATCGCAGCCAATCCCGACAACTCCCCATTCCGCAACGATGACGGTTCGCTGCTGTTCCGCCCAGGCGGCCATGGCGCTCTGATTGAGAATCTGAACGAGATAGATGCCGATGTCATCTTCATCAAGAACATTGACAACGTAGTGCCCGATCGTCTGAAGCCCGAGACTGTGGAGTGGAAGCAGGTCATTGCCGGCGTACTCGTGACACTTCAGAAGAAGGCCTTTGAGTATCTCCACCTGCTCGATGCCGGTGCCACAGATGCCCAGATCGCCGAGATAGCCGCTTTCGTGGAAAAGAACCTCTGCATCGCTCCAAAGGGGCAGAAGGTGGATGCCGACTATCTGCGCCGCAAACTGAATCGCCCGATGCGCGTCTGTGGCGTCGTCAAGAATGTCGGCGAGCCCGGCGGAGGCCCGTTCCTCACCTATAATCAGGATGGGACCGTCTCGCTCCAGATTCTCGAGAGCAGCCAGATTGACACCAACAATGAGGCCTACATGAAGATGTTTACACAGGGTACTCATTTCAATCCCGTCGACCTCGTCTGTGCCGTCAAGAACTATAAGGGCGAGCCGTTCAATCTGCCTGATTTCGTAGACAAGACCACAGGCTTCATCTCCTCTAAATCGAAAGCCGGTAAAGAACTGAAAGCATTAGAGTTACCAGGATTGTGGAACGGCGCTATGAGCGACTGGTCAACGGTCTTTGTCGAAGTACCGCTGGGCACCTTCAATCCAGTGAAGACCGTCAACGACCTGCTGCGCAACCAGCATCAGTAAAGACAAAAAGCGAATCCCAGTCAGTGGCGACTGGGATTCGCTTTTATGATGCCATCAGACTGCTATTCGAAAGTCTCCAGTGTCATCACCCCTTTCCTCGTACAGAGTCCGCGAAGCGAGACGAACACGATGTATTTGAAAATGTCCTCGATGCTGTACGCCTTATAGAGTTCCTCCCGCATAATGAATTTCTCAAGCGCGTCAAACATGCGGCTCGTCAAGTTATAGTCGACGTCCTTACGGAAATATCCTTCTTTCACACCCCGCTCCATAAACTGCACATATTTGCTGTGCACCTTCTGGTTCTCATTGTTCAGATAGTCCAGCACCAACGGATACTTCGAGAGGTCGGAATAGAAGACGGGATTCGTCATCTTAAACTCCTGCACTTTTATCTTATATACGCGCAGGATAATCTCCATCACATTCTTACTCGTCAGGCCGATCAGTTCCATCTGCTGCTTCTTCTGCTGATGATACAGCCGCACGCCCTCATACAGCAACTGCTCCTTGTTCTGGAAGATCTCATAGAGCGTACGCTTGGAAATCGACAACTGGGCGGCCACATCGTCCATCTTGACCGCCTTGATGCCCTTCTCGGCAAAAGCAGTCATAGCCGTCTTCAGTATCCGCTGCCTCAAATCTTGCTTATAAGTAGAAATATTTCGTTTTTCTTGCATAATCTTGCAATTTGGCTGCAAAGTTAGCAAATAAATTACAAATCAGAGGTCATAATTCAGGAATTTTATGTAATTTTGCGCCAAATTGCAAATTCATATAGTAATACAAGTAGATTTTTATGGTGAAGATTTCAAAAGAAGCCGCTCTTGAGTATCATGAGAGCGGACGGCCTGGTAAAATAGAGGTAAAGCCAACCAAGGCCTACAGAACACAAACAGACTTAAGCCTGGCATACTCACCAGGCGTCGCTTATCCCTGTCTTGAGATTCAGGATAATCCAGACAATGCTTACAAGTACACTGACAAGGGCAACCTTGTGGCAGTCATCTCCAACGGCACAGCCGTCCTCGGACTGGGCGATATCGGTGCCATGAGCGGCAAGCCCGTGATGGAGGGCAAGGGCCTGCTCTTCAAGATCTATGGCGGTATCGACGTGTTCGACATCGAAGTCGACGAGAAAGACCCGGAGAAGTTCTGCGAGGCCGTGGAGCGCATCGCCCCCACCTTTGGCGGCATCAACCTCGAGGACATCAAAGCCCCCGAGTGCTTCTATATAGAGGAGCGCCTGAAGAAGTCGCTCGACATACCCGTCATGCACGACGACCAGCACGGCACAGCCATCATCTCCGCCGCAGGACTGAAGAATGCGATGGAGGTCATCGGCAAGGACATCTCCAAGGTCAAGATTGTGGTTAACGGCGCTGGAGCAGCCGCCATCTCATGTACAAAACTCTATATGGCGATAGGCGCCAGCAAGGAGAACATCGTGATGCTCGACTCCAAGGGCGTCATCTCTACTGAGCGCACCGACCTGAATGAGCAGAAGCGCTTCTTCGCCACCTCGCGCACCGACATCCACACGCTGGCAGAGGCCGTCAGCGGTGCCGACGTATTCGTGGGCCTCTCCAAGGGCAATGTGCTCTCGAAGGAGATGGTCAAGACGATGGCCCAGAATCCTGTCATCTTCGCTCTCGCCAATCCCGTTCCGGAAATCAGTTATGAGGATGCGATGGAAGCCCGTCCTGACGTACTGATGTCCACAGGACGAACTGACTATCCGAATCAGATAAATAATGTCATCGGCTTCCCCTACATCTTCCGGGGAGCCCTCGATGTCCACGCCAAGGCCATCAACGAAGAGATGAAACTGGCTGCCGTCCACGCTATTGCAGACTTGGCCAAGCAGCCCGTACCCGACGTCGTCAATGATATCTACAAGGTGAACAATCTCACATTCGGACGAAACTATTTCATTCCCAAGCCCGTCGATCCGCGTCTTATCACAGAAGTCAGTGCTGCCGTGGCCAAGGCTGCCATCGACAGCGGTGTGGCCCGCAAGCATATCGACAACTGGGACGAGTACAAGCGCTCGCTCTCCGTGCTTCTGGGGCAGGAAACAAAACTGACGCAGAAACTCTATGCCACGGCTGCCGCACACCCGCAGCGCGTAGTGTTCGCCGAGGCCGTACACCCCACAATGCTCAAGGCCGCCGCACAGGCCAAGGCCGAAGGCATCTGCCAGCCCGTGCTGCTGGGCAACGACGAGGTGATACAGAAACTGGCCCAGAAACTCGACCTCAACATCGAGGGCCTCGAGATCGTCAACCTGCGCCACCCGTCGGAGCAGGAGCGCCGCGAGCGCTACGCCCGCATCCTCACTGAGAAGCGCCAGCGCGAGGGCTACACCTTCCAGGAGGCCAACGACAAGATGTTCGAGCGCAACTACTTTGGCATGATGATGGTGGAGACGGGTGAGGCCGATGCTTTCATCACCGGCCTCTACACGAAGTACTCCAACACCGTCAAGGTAGTGAAGGAGGTAATCGGCATCCGTCCCGAGTACCAGCACTTCGGTGCCATGCACATCATCAACTCGCCCAAGGGCACCTATTACATCGCCGACACGCTGGTGAACGAGAATCCCGACACCGACACCCTCGTCGACATCGCCAAACTCGCCGCCACAGCCGTGCGCTTCTTCAACGAGAAGCCCGTCATCTCGATGATCAGCCACTCCAACTTCGGTTCCTCGCAGAGCGACGGTGCCCACAAGGTGAAGTACGCCGTGGAGAAGATGCAGCAGATGTACCCCGACCTGCCCATCGACGGCGAGATGCAACTGGGCTTCGCCCTCGACGACGAACTGCGCGACGAACAGTACCCCTTCACCCGGCTGAAGGGAAAGAAGGTGAACACGCTGGTGTTCCCCAACCTGACATCAGCCCGCTCCTCCTACAAGATGCTCCAACTCTTAGGAGCCGATGCCGAGATCATCGGCCCGATACAGATGGGACTGAACAAGCCCATCCACTTCATCGATTTCGGTGCAACAGTGCGTGACGTGATGAACATCGTGGCCGTCGCCACCATCGATGCCTACGTCGACAAAATCAAGAAGAAACTCTCGGCACTAGGAAAGTAGTTCCTTTGAGATAAGAGGTGAGTGGTTTCCACCCACCTCTTACCTCTTTTTATATCCTCAGATTTGGGTAAAAGGCAATTGTTGTTGGCGGAAAAGCATGGGGAAGGAGACAACCCGCCGCTTCATCAGCGACGGGCTGCCCAAGATCAACAATACTCATATTGTGCTCACGCGCCGGGGACTCTTCGTCAGCGACATGATCATGAGCGAACTGCCGAACGCCTAGAAGTGGATGTTGACATCCATGCCGACCTGCAGGGGGTTGGCCTTCTGGGCGAAGTAACGGGTGCCGCCAGCAGCACTGCTCTGAACGGCAAATGTATTGTATTTAGTGTTGGTCAGATTACGGCCCCAGAGGCTGACGACGACAGGCCCGAAGTCATAGTCGGCATGAGCCCCCAGCAGGGCATAGAGTTTCTGGGAGAAGGTGTTGGCCTCATCCCACCAGATCTTGCCCTGGCCCGAGAGGTTGGCACCGATGGTAAACCGGCTGATGTGCCAGTCGGCCATCGCACTGAACGCGTGCTGGGGAACGAAGGGCACATGGCAGCCGGAGAAATCGTGATGGACAGGCATGCGCTCCAGACCTCGGAGGTTCTCCGTCTCCTCATACTCATCGAACTTGGCATTGGTGAAGGCATAGGTGAGTCCCCAGTCGAGGTGGTTGTCGGCGGCACGTCCGCGCAGCGTCAGTTCGGCTCCGCAGGAGTGGCTCTTTCCGGCATTGACCATCATGCGCCCGTAGTTGGCGTGAGGCTCCATGACGGAGAGTTGCTGGTTGCGAATCATCATGTAGTAGAGTGAGAGGTCGAGATGCATCATCGAGTCGAAAAGGTTGAGATGGGTGCCCAACTCGAAGTTCCACGACTCCTCAGGCTTGTAACTGATGGTTTCCTCGATGGCCTTATAGGATGCTTCATCGTGGGGCACGTCGTAGTCGCCGCGCATGGCTAGCCGCTGGTTAAACGTCAGTTCCGTCTGGAGGATGTCGCTGAACATCTGGATGTTGTAGCCTCCGGCGCGATAGCCCTTCGAGACGAGACCGTAGACATTGCCCAGATTGTTGTCAAAACTATAGGTGAGTCCCAACTTCGGCAGCAACTGTGTGTAGGTCTTCGAGAGTTTGTCTTCGACGAGCGAGGTTAGATGATAGGTGGCTGTGGCCTGTGCCGTGCCGCCCGTCATGTTCATATAGGCCAGTGCGTGGTAGTCAATCTTGACGTGGTCGACATTGAAGCGGAGTCCGAGGGTCAGTTTCAGACGGTCGGCTAGCAGAAGACTAGACTCGTGAAAGACGGCGAGATTGGCCTGCGGCGTGCGGAAATACTCGGGCACGCCCATCTCGGCCGACATCGTGACGCCGGCAGCGTCGACAGCGGCTTGAGCCGCCTTTTCGGCTGCGGCTCGGGCGGCAGCATCGGGCAGTCCCTGCTCAAGGAACGTGGGGAGCATGCGCTCTATCATCGCCCCTGTCATCGCGAGGGTCATCGCACTGGTGATGGCATCGCCGATAGGGCCTGTGATGGCATCGCCGAAATAGACGGGCGCATCGGTGCGTAGCCACTGGTAAGATCCGAAGAGTCCGCTGGCGTGCTGCCATCGGCGCTGGTCGTGAGAGCGCAGCACGAACTCCTGCGTCAGGGCGTTCATTTTCTGACACTGCTCCAGTCGCAGATAGTCGGGCGTCATATAGTCCTGGTCCATCTGCATCTCGTCGTTGAGGTACTGATAACTGGTCGTAGAGGTGAAGAGCAGACGGCTGGTGTCGTAACTGATGGAGAGACCCGTGTTGAGCATATTGCGCTTGTAGCCGTTCATAATCGTAGTAGAGGGATCCAACACCTTCTCATCAGCAGGAAGGTAACTAGAATTGTAGAGAGTTGGCAGATAAGCGAATGGATGAAACTCTCCATATCCGAAGCCGTTCTGGTTGATGTACTGGTAGTCGGCCATCCAGTCGAACTTCAGTTTGTCTGAGGGTTTGAAGATGAGTCGCAGTTTGCCACCAGCCTCATTGCTCTTGTCGTTCTTCTCAGAGAAGTTCTGGTTGTCTATGAATCCCTTCAGGCCGCTGTAGAAGCCAGCAACAGAGAAGGCTAACTTGTCACTGGGACGACTGTAATGGGCCACTTCGACATTCGAGTAGAGACCTGTGCCGATACCCAGACGTATGTCAGTGCCCTGATAGTTGAAGGGATCCTTCGAATAGATACGCACCAGTCCGCCCTCGGTGTTCTGTCCGTAGAGTGTGCCCTGGGGGCCACGGAGGATGTCGACACGGTCGAGCATATAGAAATGGTTGTTGAAAGCAGCCTTCGACATCAGGGGAATGTTGTCATAATAGATGCCCACGGCAGGACTATTGACACGCGAGCCGATGCCTCGCACGTAGATCGACGACGTGAGACGCGCCCCGTAGGCCGGCATCGTGAAGGCAGGCACATACTGTGAGAGTTGGGAGAGGTCGCGCACGTTCAACTGCCGCAACTGCTCGCTGCCGAAGACATTGCTGCTCAGCGGCTGAAGGCGCAGACGCACCTGATCCTTGGGCTGCGCCACCACGATCACTTCATCGAGATCGACCACCCGGCTGGTGTCCGTAAGTGCCTCTGCCCCGAAGGCCTTGACGGAATTTGCTTCTGCCGCCACCTGAAAGCCAAGGGCCAGAAGTGTGAGAGTCAATTTGTTCATACTATCTTTTTTTATCACTATTGCGGGTGCAAAGGTACTATAATCCCCTTACACCTGCAATCCCTATTTATAATGATTTCTGCAACGACAGCCTGTGGATGGCGAAGACGATATAGGCCACCAGCAGGGGATAGCCTATATAATATAAGGTGGTGACGCTGAAGACGACGTAATCGACGGCACAGACGGCGGCCAGGCCTCCGAGATAGAGCACCGTGCCGCCCAAGGGCAGATGATGGCGCACATCATCGACGGTGGCAATCGCCACGATAAGGATGGCCCAGACGGAGGTGACGAAGAGCCCCAGATGCCATGGAAGGGCATAGGGATTGAGTGAGGGATGGTAGTAGAAGTGGCGCCACATCTCCGGTGCGAAGTTCTGGATGGAACTATAGAGTACGGCGGAAGCGGCGACGAGCAGGCAGAGCAGTGTGGGATAAAACGAGGGGATATCGTTGAAGTGAACTATCTTAGCCCCCTTTCTCAACAGACGTCGCACGCCATAGGCTCCGCCGACAATAGCACAGAAGGCCAGAAACACCAGGAGGTGGACATCGGAAAAGACGTCGATAAACTGGCTGATAGGGTCGTCGGGCGAGACAGCCGCCAGCAGGTCGTGCTCACGCACCCATCCCTGAGTCAACTGATCACGCGCCACCTTCACCCAGACAGAATCGACAGAGTCGGTGGGGACGGTGCGGATATCAGCCACCACCAGATGGTCATTATGCCGGAGTTTCAATGAATCGATCATCGAGAGCATCGGCATCGTCACGTCGCCAGCCTGAATCTCAGCCGTGAGGATGTCGGGCACGGGCATCATCTCCTCCTGCTGTTCGAGGATGCGGAGCGAGTCGGCACTCACCACGAAGTTGTAACCCTGGGTATAGTGATGGGTGGTGTAGAAGGAGATGGAGTCGAGTTGACGCTCGGTCAGATTCCAGGCATCAGGGGTGACAGGCCCCCGATTATAGCACGACGTCAGTGCCAGAAGCAGAAAGAGCCAACTAACGATCTTGCGCATACACATTCATCTGACAATTGGCACAATCAAACTCAAGGCGGAAGCGGCGGCCATCGCCCAAGACCAGAGAGAGCGGCTCACGCCAGCGGGGGCGCTCCCCTCCCCGCCTGACGCAATAGCCAAGGGAGTAGCGGATGCAATGGCGGCACTGCATCAGAGGACCGTCGCCACCACTGAGTTCGTAGGCCGTCAGCGACTGAGCACCATAGAAGTCGCGAGAGAGGCGGTTGGAGATGTTGTAGAGATATGAGTGACCTCCCCTAACCCCTCCTGTAGGAGGGGGATTAATACCTGTAAAGCCATCTTTCCCCCTCCTACAGGAGGGGGCAGGGGAGGTCACCACCATCAATCGCTCCACCAACTGACGACGCATATCAGAAAGCACGCTATTGGGGATAAAAAAGTTGAAATCGGCTGACATTTCCACATGCTCATTGGTAAAGATGGTATCACCTAATTTTGAGAGTTGTCGCACAATATTCTCGCGTGGCGACTTCTGCGCCCGCTGATGTTCAGCGGCCTGGAAGACACGCACGTCGGCGGCTGACAATTCGAAGCCCCCATCCACAGCACGGAGAGAGAGCCGGACTGGCACCTTCCGCTCTGCACTCTGACGTGACAACAGGCGCTCCAACTCCTGATCACTGTTTCGGTAGAGCCGCACACCCGGCTTCAGCGAACGGGGCATGCGATAGGGATAGATGCGATTGCCCACCACCCTATTGGCACGGAAGCCCTCCAACTGGCGGTCGGCATTGATGAAGCACAACCCGTCGCCATTGGCGAAACTGGCCACGCCAGCGACATTGAATGAATCGCTGCGCAACTCTTTCACCGTGCCCACAAACTCGCCGACGGCCTTAGGCGTGTCGAACGAGGCGATGTCGGGCTGACGGCCATGCAGGAAATAGGTGGTGTAGCCCCGATTGAACGTCTTACGGAGATCAGGTGTAAACGTGTAGTGACAGACGCCACGAGAACTGCGGCCATAGGCCTCCGGATGGCGGCGGATGAATTCGTTGAGGCGCTGACTGTAGGCTGCCGTCACATTCTTCACATAGGCGACATCCTTCAGACGGCCTTCGATCTTGAAAGAGGTGGCACCAGCCTGAATGAGTTCTTCCAGATGGTCGCTCTGGTTCATATCCTTCAGGGAGAGCAAGTAGCGGTCGCGCTCCACTTCCCTGCCGTCGGCATCCACCAGCGAGAACTTCATCCGACAGAACTGCGCACACTCCCCGCGATTGGCACTACGGCCAAAACAGTGCTGCGAGGCATAGCAGATGCCAGAATAACTGACGCACAAGGCCCCATGAACAAAAACCTCCAACTCCATCTCCGGCACCTCGCGATGGATCTCTGCTATCTCCTCGACTGAGAGTTCACGGGCCAGGACGGCACGTCTGAATCCCAAATCCTGAAGCCAGCGCACCTTCTCTGCCGAACGATTGTCAGTCTGCGTAGAGGCGTGAAGAGCCAGCGGCAGACCGCCAATCAACTGTAGCACAGACATATCCTGCACCAGGATGGCATCGACACCAGCCTCTGCGAGATCCTGCAAGAGGCGGCGCACGTCATCCAGTTCAGCGTCGTAGAGAATGGTATTGACGGTGACGTAGACCTTGACGCCAAAGGGACGGGCATAGTCGCACAGGCTGCGAATGTCCTCCACACTATTGCCCGAAGCGGCCCGCGCCCCAAAGCGCGAAGCACCGATATAGACGGCATCGGCACCATGATCGATGGCGGCAATGCCGCACGCCAGATTCTTGGCGGGGGCTAACAGTTCCAGTTGCGTCACTTGATGTCGTCGATATTATAGGGAGTCTCCTGATAAACGTAGTAGTTGACCCAATTCGTATAGAAGAGATTCGCATGGGAGCGCCAAGTGACATGGGGTGGATTCTCCGGATTGTTGTTGAGATAGTAGTTCCGGGGAGGCGCCACGTCCTTGCGGATATCCTTGTCGCGACGGTACTCGTTGTCGAGCGTATTTGGCGCATATTCCAGATGCCCCGTGATGAAGAACTCTCGCCCGCCCCTGGCCATCACGATGCTCACGCCGCTGTCGTCGGACTCTGCTATCAGTTGCAGATCCGGACGGGCCAGTATATCCTCACGATGTAACTCCGTGTGACGGCTGTGAGGCATCATAAACACGTCGTCGAAGCCTCTAAAGATGGGCAACTGCGGGTCGAGGGGCTTCTGAGGGAAGATGCCGAACATCTTCATCGGCAGCGGATACTTGGGGACTCCATAGTGATAATAGAGTCCTGCCTGCGCCGCCCAGCAGATGTAGA
>Ga0310694_10005137_pt1 | contig 12570 bp, 10 predicted proteins | sample 174DNAGHGhighgp2_FD_203884 | JGI IMG/M metagenome (GOLD analysis project Ga0310694, IMG submission 203884) | Sheep rumen microbial communities from Palmerston North, Manawatu-Wanganui, New Zealand - 1742 DNA GHGhigh gp2 (v2) (version 2) | ecosystem: Host-associated > Mammals > Digestive system...
ATCAAACTTGGAAAGCATCGTTATTTATCTTCTACGGGCCTCACGCTAAGTCGCTAAACCGTGAAGTCAAATTATTATTAGTAAGGCTGATAGGTATTGTTGTCGTCCTCCTTGTAGTCATTGTCTATTGGTGGGGGCACGGGGATACCTTCACGCATGGGAGTATTCTTAGGTGGCATTTGCCCGGCACGTTTCCAGGCCTCCTGCAGCGCCTTTTGTTCCTTGTAGAGGATGAAGCCCTTGAATGCTCCCACCACGATCAGTGCCAAACCAGTGGGCCAAAACGGATTTTCAAAGTCGCCGATGGCTACACTGAAGAGGACCAATAATGCTCCCCACCCTATCCACTTGACAGCGGGCATCAGGGCGCGCCAGTTGACCATATCGGTCATCACGATGGGATTGGCGGCAGTAGTTCCCTGGATGGGAGTACCCACGGGTACGCCACCCGGCTGCTGGGGGGCAGCAGCATTGATCACGGGAGGAGCAGCGGTGACAACAGGCTGCTGCACATAGATGGCGCTGCGCTTAGTGTCACTCAACGACAGTTCATTGAGGGGATAGTTGTTCTCGATGGCCTTCTCGATGACGCGGTACTTGTTGCGGCGATTCAGGAAGCGGAAGAACAGCACCAGGGCTACAATTCCAAGCAAACAAAAAGAGCCGCTGATGGTCATTTGTTTGACCACACTGGCCCACTGGTTGCTGATTTCCTTGATGTCATCGGGTGAAAGATCTCCCTTGTGGTCTCCAATTTCCACAGTAGTTCCACTACCTCCAGTCAGTGTGTCGTCAAGGGCCTCATTGATTTTGTCACGCACCTTTTGAATCTCGGAGATATCGCTCACGGTCACCGACTCATTGCCGTCGCTGACAACAATCGAGTCGCCTTTAAGCTCAATATTGGCCTTGCTCTTAGCAGGCGAGGCCTTGATAACAGGTTTTGCTGAGGCAGCAAATACCACTGTCAACATCATCATTAATGATAGAATCGTCTTTTTCATTTTCTTATTGTTATTTGTTGTTACTGTTTCTAGTTATTTCGGGCGGCTTTCATGCCGCTTTCATGCATTAGATGAATTAAGGTGCCAAAAAAGTTGCACAAAGTTGTAATATTTTTTTGAATTTTTCCCTATTTTTGTGGCTAATAACCAAATATAGAAATGTACAACCTCTAAAAAACTATCAAATGATGATGAAAAGATTACTATTACTGCTCATAGTTCTTGCTGCAGCATCGGGTGTTTATTCCAATGCCGATGAGGCGCAGAAGCGCGAGATGCGTGCTGCGTGGATTGCAACCGTCTATCGCATCGACTGGCCCACTACGGTTAATAACGCTACGGCTCAGAAAAACGAGCTCAATGCCTATCTCGACAACCTCCAGGCTCAAAATTTCAACGCCATCTTTCTTCAGGTGCGCACGATGTGCGATGCCTTTTATCAATCGAGTTATGAGCCCTGGTCTAGTTATCTTACGGGCACCCGCGGCAAGGACCCAGGCTATGACCCGCTGGAGTATGCCGTAGCACAATGCCACTCACGCGGCATCCAGTGCCATGCCTGGATTAACCCCTACCGCTGGAGCACAGGGACCAACTGGAACACGCCACAGGACCAAGCCCTGCAGCAGGCAGGAATGCTTTTGTCCTACAATAACGGGAGCAGTACCTACACGATCCTTAATCCCGGCCTTCCCGAGACGCGTGAACGCATTGTCAACGTCATTCGCGAAATCATCACCAACTATGACGTGGACGGCATTATCTTTGACGACTACTTTTATCCCAACGGCATTCCCACCAACAGCACTGCCGGCGACTACCGGCTGTGGAATGAATCCGGAGTGGACATGACCTTTGCCGACTGGCGACGCAATAACGTCAACATGATGGTCGCCGACGTCTATAACATGATTCAAGAGACCAAACCCGAAGTGCGCTTTGGCATCAGCCCTGCCGGTGTTGCAGGCACAGCCAGTACCTCGGCAGGACAACATGTCGTAACTCCCTGCCCCACAGGCAGCGACTGGCAATATAACGGCATCTTCAGCGACCCGCTGGCTTGGTTGGAACAAGGCACCATCGATTATATTTCGCCACAGCTCTACTGGAAGACCACTCATGCGACCAACCCATTCGGCCCCTTGACCAAGTGGTGGAGTTATATTGCCAAGCATTACGGACGGCACCATTACGCCAGCCACAGCATCTCTTTCCTTGCCGAAAGCAGCAACACGGCAAATGACTGGGCCGAGGTAACCAAGCAGATAAACTATTCCCGCCAGTACACCGAGAACAAAGCACCTGGCGCCGTGCTCTATAGTGCCAAGAACATTAACGGAAACAACGGAGGCGTCGGCGGACTTGGCAACTACCTGTACAATAATGCCTTCCAGTATCCTGCAATGATTCCTGCCGTGACATGGAAAACGGCTCCGGGTTATAGCGCTCCCACTGGTCTTACACTGAGTGGATCCAATTTGTCATGGACAATTCAGGAAGGCACATTGGTCAAATACTCAGTCTATGCAGTGCCTGCAGATTTGACCAAAGAGGAAGCCGCAAGCAGCGATTTTGAGGGCATCAAGAGCGACTACCTGCTGGGTATCACCTACAAACCCGAATACATACTACCCAGTACATTCCAGAGTGGCTACTGGTATGCCGTGTGTGTCATCGACGGCTACGGCAACGAGAGCGAGCCGGCCTATCTGGGAGCTAACAGCGGACCCTCTCCTGTGACCTACAGCATCGAGAAAGTGTGGGAAATCAACAACATCAACTTCCTTGCCACTGCCGACGCACGCCAGGGTTTCGGCATGGGCGGCAAGTTCTACATCAACGATAAGGGCACCAGCACCATCCTGGTTGTGGACCAAGACGGCTTGACAGGCGAAACATTTGAGGGCGGCCGCAATGTGGGATTCACCCGCGATGAAGCCGGGAACCTCGTCGTCAGCGACTCCCAATTCCCTGACCCATGGAACACCAGCAGCCCTGCTATCAAGATAATCAACCCCACGACAGGAACGGTGGCGACATTCACGTTGCCTGCCGATGTTACCGACTTTGGCCGTAGCGACAACATAGGCTTTGCTCGCGGCAACCTGCTGGATGACGGAGAACTTTATCTTGTTGGCGCCAGCAGCGGCACCAGCATCAGCCGCATCAAGTTCACTGATGGTGAGCTCGACACCGACAACACCTATCTGGCCTCCTGCGATGGCGTGGGTGCCAACAGCGGCACAGTGCTCAACTACTACACTGACCTGAATGGCAATGACGCTATCCTCTATATCAACCGCTCCAGCTCGCCCAAGAAGCTCGCTTTTGAAGGAGACAACTTCGCCGCAACCGAGTTTAGCCTGCCCAACAAGGGTAACTGCAATGGTGCTTTCCCATTCATTTGGGACGGCAAGGAACTCGTTGTTTATCCAACGCCCGCCAACTATTTTGATGGCTTTGCCGTTGCCGAGATGAATGCCAGCGCTCCTATTGTCCAAGTTCAGGAGACCGTCAATGCCAACGCCAACACCTATCAGGCCAACTGGCTGAATGCCGAGGTTATCGACTCGCGCAATGTTACCATTTATCAGTACTATCCTGGCGGACACCTGACCGTGTGGCGCCTGACCAAAAGAGGTGGCGTTTTGCGAGGCGATGCCAATGACGATGGCAACGTCACTATCGTCGATGTCACTGTACTCATCGACTACCTACTGACCGAATCCACCGACGGCATCAACCTCTACAATGCCGACTGCAGTCAGGATGGCAACATCTCAATTTCGGACATTACCGTCCTTATAGACTACCTGCTGACCAACACCTGGCCCGAGTGAGATTGCGAACTTATCTCTAAACACTGACAAAAAACCTCCCCGGCCGCTATCGTGTGCCGGGGAGTTTTTTGGTTATTTCCAATCCAGATAGGGATTAAAGGGCAAGACGTAATCCAATGTATCGAATCCCTCCAAACTGGACTTCACCTCCCCTTCTGGACACACGGCAAACTGTGGCGGCGTTGAGCCAGCTGCCACCCCGAATTACTCGATAAGGATAACCCTCTTCAGGTCCCGTGGGATTTGTTTGTGCTTCATTGCTGTATCCTCCATACCAGTCTTGGCACCATTCCCAAACGTTGCCACTCATGTCATACAGGCCTAACTCATTCATGCATTTGGTGCCTACGGGCCGCGTCACGCTTCCTGAATTATTGGAATACCACGCTACATCATCGACGTTATGACTTCCGGCACATCTGTAACCATTGCTCTGGTTGCCGCCTCGCGCTGCAAATTCCCACTCGGCTTCAGTTGGCAAACGGAACGTTTTGCCTGTTATCTCGTTTAACTTAGTGATGAACGTCTGGCAATCCTCCCATGACACGCACTCCACGGGGCGGTTCATGTTGCCAATATAATAACTGGGATTGCTGCCCATCACTGCCTGCCATAACTCCTGAGTGACCTCTGTCTTTCCGATGCTGTAAGAAGAAAGCGTGACTTGATGAGCTGGCTTTTCATCTTTCTGGGCAGCGCTGCCCTGTTCGGCTGTAGCACCCATCGTGAATGTTCCGCCCTCAACTTCGACCATCGTGAATGACACCCCGTTGACAGTGAAAGTCTCAGTAACAGCGGCAGGTGCGGGTTCAACGTTGATGGCAAGAACCGCAGTGGCCCCAGTGGAGGTATTGGTCACATTGAGGGCTGTCGTGCCTTCTTGGCTTCCCGTCACTATGAGTCTATTACCATTAATAGTATAGGTAACATGCTCTTCTCCGCCCTCAACGGTATATTCTCCATCGCCATTGAGAATAGTCACCGACCTGTTCTCACCGACACATAATGTCAATGCCGATTCTGAAAGGTTGAATTCACCTTTATAAAGAATGACACGCAGCCCGACGGTGTTGATCCCGCCCGACGGGGCAATGCCGTTTCTAAACGATACTCGGCAACGATTGGCGTCTTGATTCCAGTTGCCGCCACGGATTACACGACCAAGGCCCCAATCGGGTCCCGTCGGATTTGTTTGTGCTTCGTCGCTGTATTCCCCATACCAGTCCTGGCACAATTCTTCCACGTTGCCTGACATGTCATACAAGCCCAACTCATTAGGAGCTTTAGTGGCGACGAGATGGGTTTGGTCGCCCAAATTGTCGCCAGTGTTGTTATACCACGCCACATCATCAATGTTATTACTACCGGCATATTTATAGCCCCTACTCATGTTACCGCCACGAGCGGCATATTCCCATTCGGCCTCGGTTGGTAAACGGAATGTTTTGCCTGTTAACAAAGTCATCTCGGTGATGAATGCCTGACAATCATACCAGGATACGTTCTCAACAGGACGACTCAAGTCATCGGCATATCCATGGGCACTCCTGAAACTGCTAGGGTTGAAGTCCATCACGGCTTGCCACAAAGCCTGGGTTACCTCGGTTTGGCCGATACTGAACGACGACAATGTCACTTGGTGGTCAGGGCGTTCATCATATTCGGCTTCGGTGTCATTGTCGTTGGCACCCATGGTGAATGTGCCGCCTTCAACTTTGACCATGTTGAACGATACGCCATTCACGGTAATGGCCTCAGTTTCTGGTGGATTCGGCATCGTACCGCCCAAAATAATGTCGATGACAGTATTGATGTCTGAGATATTGACCTCGCTGTCTTTGTTGACATCAGCACTCTGGCTGCTGCCTCCGCCAAAAATCACGTTAATGACCATGTTAACATCAGCGATATTGACCTCGCCGTCATTGTTCACGTCGCCAGGCAGGTTTGCTGCATAAGCTTCCATCGGCGAGAGCCACGCCAGCAGCAACAAGGAAATGATAATTTGTGTAATGCTTTTCATCATGATTATTATGATTTTTCATTCGTTATTAATAGCATTCCAATGTCGCCTGCAAAGGTAGTTAGAATCATTGAACTGCCGATGATTTAAGAATGATAATCTCGGTTTTAGGCGAGTATCGCTGTGACACAAACGAATTGCCGCCCGAAGAACGAGAAACTCTTCGGGCGGCAATTCTTATCAGCGACAAGGTTACTTGGTGTTTTCCAGCTCTTCGATCTGCTCGATGGTGTCGCGGTAATAACGTTGCGTCTTGAAGTGTACAGACAGACCGACGAGCAATCCGGCTATCATACTGAAGATGAAGAAGATGAGTATGCCCTGAGAGAATCCTATCTTCTGTGATTCCTCATACATGAACCACCCGAACCATGCCATTGCGGCTGGAATGCCAAACCATAGCCAATTGGCATCACGTTTCTTGGCAAGGGTCACCTTGCGCTTGACATCCAGCAGGTTGCCACCCATCAAGTCGTTGTCACGCAGGTCGCGGCCATTATAATACATGAACCCCACCACTGTAAGCATCAGCACGCACATAGTGAGCCACAGGGCAACCGAGAGCCCATTCAGCATTACAAAGACCCAGTAGCCATAAGGTATCATCGCAAAGGCAATAATCCCCAACACAAGATAGCGCCTGTTGATGGTGCCCACACTCCGCTTGATGGAGCGGCGGATGAAGCGGTCGTTCACAATAGTCTGGCTCTCGAGTTTATCTTTCAATATCGCCATTTGCTGGCGCATTTCATCAAGTTCGTAGTCCATAATCTTAAAGTCTTTTTTTAATCGTTCATTTTTTTGAGTTGTTCTTTAATGCGGTAGAGGCGAGTCGCGACGGCGGTCGTCGAGATACCGACTACTTGCCCGATTTCCTCGTAGGGCATGTTTTCCAGCCACAAGAGCACAATGGCTCGGTCAAAGGGTTCCAAGCGGCTGATGCGCTTGTGGAGCATGTCCACCTGGCGAGTGGCCTCGTCGTGGTCCTCAAACAGGTTGATGTCCATCGTCAGTGATTCGGTGCTCGTGCGGCGTTTCTTGCGTTCCTGCGATATGCAGGTGTTCAGCGCCACGCGGTAGATCCACGTTTTCACGTTGCTGCGGTTCTCAAAATCCTCAAAGCCCCGCCACAGGTTGATGATTGCCTCTTGAAAGAGGTCGTTCACCTCGTCGGCATCTTTCGAGAACATGTAGCACACGGTGTAGATGGTGCTCTTGTTCTGCTTGATGGTCTGCGCAAATTTGCTTTCCAGTTCGTTCATTTTTCTAGCGTTTTAAAACTTTCTTTTGCCCGTTAGACGCACAACTCACAAAAAAATCACACAAAAATAAAAAAATTTCCTGATAATTGTTTGACGTGATATTGCTGTCGGAATTATATCGAATTTGAAAAAGTTGGCACACTTTTTGCCAATGTGGGTGAAGAGTAGTAATTTTGAATAAATTAGGCTGCATCTCGGAATTGCTCAAATAAATTTGGCATTTCGCTCGACTTGCACTAATTTTGCAGTTTTAATTTACATTATATTTAAAAGAAGAATGAAGATTATCAGCAAGGTCAATGAATTGCGCGAGGCCGTTCAGGCCTTTCGCCAGGAAGGCAAGTCAGTAGGTCTGGTGCCCACCATGGGTGCCCTGCACGAAGGTCACAAATCGCTCGTCGATCGTGCCCGCAAGGAAAATGACGCAGTTGTCGTCAGCTGTTTCCTGAACCCCACGCAGTTCAACAACAAGGAAGACCTGCGCACCTATCCCCGCACTGCCGAGCGCGATGCCGCATTGCTTGAGGCATGTGGTGTTGACGTGGCTTTCATGCCCACCGTCGAGGAGATTTATCCTGAGCCCGACACCCGCGTGTTTGACCTCGGCCCCGTTCAGCAGGTGATGGAAGGCGCGATGCGTCCCGGTCACTTCAACGGCGTATGCCAAATTGTGAGCAAACTCTTCTCATGGGTAATGCCCGACCGTGCCTACTTTGGTGAAAAGGACTTCCAGCAGATTGCCGTCATCCGCGCGATGATTAAGCAACTGGGCTTTAATCTCGATATTGTGCAGTGCCCGTGTGTTCGCGAGGACGATGGCCTAGCCAAGAGCAGCCGAAACGTACGCCTCACCCCTGAGGTACGCAAGGTTGCCCCACAAATTTATGCGACGCTGCAACGCAGCCTGGAGTTTGCCAAGGACCATACCGTAGAACAAACCCACGATTGGGTGGTAGCCACCATTGACGCATGGCCCGAGATGGAAACGGAGTATTTCTCGATCTGCGACGGCATCACGCTGCAACCCGTGACCAACTGGGACGACAGCGACTACATCGTGGGGTGCATCACGGTGTATTGCGGCGACGTGCGCGAGATTGATAATATCACTTATAAGAGACGTTAGACGTTAGTTCGTATTGATACTTAAAACTTGCAACTAAAAACTTAAAACTCAATAGATATGTACATCCAAGTCATGAAATCTAAGATTCACCGCGTGACGGTGACCGATGCTAACCTCAACTATATCGGAAGCATCACCATTGACCAGGACCTCATGGATGCTGCTGGCATCATCGAGGGTGAGCGCGTATATATCGTTGACGTGAACAATGGCGAACGACTGGATACCTACACCATCGCGGGTGAGCGCGGCAGCGGCACAATCTGCCTTAACGGTGCCGCAGCTCGCAAGGTCGAGGTGGGTGACATCGTCATTATCATGGCTTATGCCATCGTCACACCCGAGGAAGGGCGCGAATTCAAGCCGCAAATCGTCTTCCCAGACACAGCGACAAACAAACTCATTAAGAAAAAGAAATAAAACCCAGCTACACATAATCACGCTAAGGCCCTAAGCGATAAAAGCACTTGAACAACTTAGCGTCTTTGCGACTTAGCGTGAGAATCATGTGTATCAGCAACCGGTAATAAAAACCTCAATCACAATATGTTTGAAAATTTATCAGAGAAACTTGAACGGTCATTTAAGGTCCTGAAAGGACAAGGCCGGATTACTGAAATCAATGTAGCATCAACCCTCAAGGAAGTGCGCCGTGCGCTTGTTGACGCCGACGTCAGCTATCCCGTTGCCAAGAAATTTGTCGATGACGTCAAGGCCAAGGCTTTGGGCCAAAACGTGATTAATGCCGTCAATCCCAGCCAGCTGATGGTCAAGATTGTGCATGACGAGTTGGCAACGCTCATGGGCGGCGAGGAAGCCACCTTCAGCATCGAGGGCAATCCTGCTGTTATCCTGATGTCAGGTCTGCAGGGTTCAGGTAAAACCACCTTCACAGGGAAACTTGCCAACCGCCTCAAGAACGGCAAAGAAAAACGCAAACCGCTGCTCGTGGCATGCGACGTTTACCGTCCTGCTGCTATCGACCAGCTCAAGACCATCGCCGAGCAGATCGAGGTGCCTGTATATAGTGAGCCCGAGAGCAAGGATCCCGTGGCCATCGCATTGCATGCCATTGATCACGCAAAGCAGAACGGCTTTGACCTGGTGATTGTCGATACCGCCGGCCGCCTTGCCGTTGACGAGGCCATGATGGTCGAAATCAAGGCTATCAAGGATGCTATCCACCCCAACGAGACCTTGTTTGTCGTGGACTCGATGACTGGTCAGGATGCAGTCAATACCGCCAAGGCATTCAACGACCGCCTGGACTTTGACGGCGTCGTGCTCACCAAGCTCGACGGTGACACCCGCGGTGGTGCCGCACTGTCAATCCGCGCCGTCGTAGATAAGCCCATCAAATTTGTGGGTATTGGCGAGAAGATGACCGATCTGGACCCCTTCCGTCCCGCAGGTATGGCCGACCGCATTTTGGGCATGGGCGACATCGTGTCGTTTGTGGACCGCATGCAGCAGCAGTATGACGAGGAAGAGGCCGAGAAGCTGGAGAAGAAAATCAAGCAGAACAAGTTTGACTTTGATGACTTCATCAAGCAGATCAAGCAAATCAAGAAGATGGGTAACCTCAAGAGCCTGGCTTCGATGATTCCCGGCGTGGGCAAAGCCATCAAGGACATTGATATTCCCGACGACGCCTTCAAGGGTGTTGAAGCTATCATCGGTTCTATGACTCCCCAAGAGCGTTCCAATCCCGACATCATCGACGCCAGCCGCCGCAAACGCATTGCTGCCGGCAGCGGCACCAGCGTTGAGGAAGTGAACCGTCTGCTCAAGCAGTTCCTGCAGATGCGCAAGGTAATGCATCAGGTTTCGACCAATCCCATGCAGATGATGCGCAACGCCAAGGCACAAGCCAAGGCGCAGAAACGCGGAAGATAAATTCAAATGAGCGAGCCATGGCATGCTCATTTGAAGGTTAAAAGCCATAGCATAGGGATTAGAGTGACATCCCCCAACTAAGGACTAAGGACTAGATACTAAGGCATGAAACTGCTCTCGATATTGATGCTCTCGATCGTGTCGTTGCTGGAAAGCAATCACACGGTGAATCTCACCTTTGTGGGCGATGCCATGCAGCATGCCCCGCAGATCACCGCAGCCCAGCAACATGACGGAACATACGACTACTCACCATGCTTCCAATATCTCGAGGACGATATCCGATGGGCAGACCTTGCCGTAGTAAATCTGGAATGTCCCTTGGGCGGCAAGCCTTACACTGGCTATCCCTGCTTTAGTGCTCCCGACAGCTATGCGCAGCAGTTGCGCGACATTGGCTTCGACCTGTTTCTCACTGCCAACAACCACTGTCTGGACCGCCGTGACAAGGGACTGGTAAGGACCTGTCAAGTGCTTGATTCGTTAGGCATTCCCCACATTGGTACCTATCCCGACCAGCAGGCCCGAGACAAGTCAATTCCCCGCATTATCAATATCAAGGGGATGAAAATCGCCTTCTTGGACTATACCTACGGCACCAATGGCATTCCAATTCAGGGCAACGTCATTGTCGATTTCATTGACCAGCAGCAGATTGCCAATGACATCGCATTGGCACGAGAACGTGGGGCTCACGCCATCTGCGTGAACCTGCATTGGGGCATTGAGTACCAATTGAAGCCCGTTGCCTCGCAACGCACCCTGGCCGATTGGCTTGTTGCGCAAGGGGTTGACCTTATCATTGGCGGCCATCCTCATGTGGTTGAACCCATGGAGATGCGATACAGTGAAGAATTTGACAAAAACGTTTTGCTGGTTTATAGCATGGGCAACTTCATCAGCAACCAGAGTGACATCGACACCCGTGGGGGAGCTATGGTCAAGGTCTCACTCAGGATGGAGAACGGCCGTGCCGTTATTGTGGAACCGCGCTATAAACTCTTCTTTGTCCAGAAGCCTGTTGCCCGTGGCCAGAATTACGTGTTAATTCCAGAAGCCCGTCCCGACCTGCTTCGCTCCGACAGTCGCGGCGAGTTTACCCGCTTCATGCAACGTACCCATGACCTGGTAATGAGCCACAATATCAACGTTCCACAGGAACAGTAGCAAGTCCACTACTCTACTCACAATAATATAAATATAGCAGCTGCCAATGAGTTGACAGCTGCTATATTATTTTACAGTTTAAACGGCTATGGATTTACCATGTCTTATAAAGCAGATAATCGACGAGAGCAGAAACGTCGGCTATAGTGACGCCATCCTCGCTAAGGTTGCAATTGGCTGCTTCAAGATCAAAATTCTCGGGTGCAGTGCCCAGCAAGTAATCGATAATCGCTGACACATCCGAAATGGTGACAGTACCATCTCCATTGGCATCGCCACGCAGGCTCACTGGTGCAGGCTCAGTATAGGTGTACTCAAAACGTGTAACAGGCAAATACACGCTAGTGCTGCCACCACTAAGCCCTACCGAGCACCTGGGATAGTCGCTGCTGTTGGCATAATCGAAGAACGAGTCGTTGTTGTCGCTGTAGGTCATCACACGGTCACGGATGTCGGAGGTGTAGAATGGTGCGTCGTCACTGCTCGACATGCACTCACCCGTCAGGTCATAGATAGCGGTGACCACCAGGTTCTTACCAGGAGTGATGGCAAACGGGGCATCACTCAGGTCAACCTTGATCTCAACATCCTCGCCGTAGGCAGTGAAAGCCTCATACTCAAAAGCACCGCTCACGGCAGGATCGCCACTGTTGATACAGTCAAAATAGAGCTTGTAACCGTCAGCGTCTTTTTGGAACTCATTCACATCAACCTCCTGCAGATAAAACGAATAATCGGCCAGGATGTCGGTATAGACCGACTGGTCGTTGAACTTGTAGTAAATCGCCGTAATCTTTACATTCTGCTTGCCGGCAAATTCGGAAACGAAGTCACTGAAATAGAGATACATCATCTGAGAAGCAAAATGGTCCAAATAGAAATTGGTGGGAGCCATGTCAAAATAGGAACCATTGTAGAACTCGGATGCACCTGAGTAGTTACCCACCTCAAAAGCACCAGTCTTCACTGTTTGGGCTTGAGCGCCAACACAACACATAGCCATTGCGGCAATAATAAAGAATAGTTTTTTCATAATACAAACAATTTTAAAAACCAATATTAATAAATCTTTCTAAAAAATCTGAAACAATCAGGAATCAACAGGGCAAACCAATCGAGACACTACACTATTCCAACACGATCATCTCACTTTCAGAATAAATGGCTGGATAAATGTCATCAAAAGAACCGTCCTTTTTTTACCCTATTTCTTCTTGCACCATTTGTTGGCGATGACAATGCCGACGATGTA
>Ga0310694_10005138_pt1 | contig 12567 bp, 5 predicted proteins | sample 174DNAGHGhighgp2_FD_203884 | JGI IMG/M metagenome (GOLD analysis project Ga0310694, IMG submission 203884) | Sheep rumen microbial communities from Palmerston North, Manawatu-Wanganui, New Zealand - 1742 DNA GHGhigh gp2 (v2) (version 2) | ecosystem: Host-associated > Mammals > Digestive system >...
GACCCGGGTAGTTGTATTTGATTCCGGTCTCTTTGAAGCGTTTGGCCAGATACATGGCATTCTCGCTGTGCTTTTTCATACGAATGTGCAGGGTGTGCAGGTTCTTCTGGATGCTCGTGGAGCGGAAAGTGTCGAGCACGGGACCCAGCAGCATGGCGGTGCCGGTGTTCACATCGATCAGGGAGTTGATGTATTCGGCAGAACCGCAGATGGCGCCGGCCACACAATCGTTCATACCGTTCACATATTTGGTCATACTGTAAATCACCACGTCTGCGCCCAAACGGTAGGGAGAGAAAATCATCGGGGTGAAGGTGTTGTCAACCAATAGTTTGGCACCGGCAGCGTGCGCAATCTTCGACAGCTCGGGAAGGTTAGCGATACGCAGCAACGGGTTGTTCATCGTCTCGGTGTAGAGGACTTTCGTATTCGGACGGATGGCCTTTTTCACGGCGTCGAGGTCCTGCATGTTCACGAAAGTGACATCCACGTTGAACTTCTTGAGGTAGTTGTTCAGAAAGGCGAAGGTGCCGCCGTAGGTGGTCATGCTGGAGACGATATGGTCGCCGCTCTTCACTTCGTGCAACAAGGCAACGGTGATGGCAGCCATACCGGAACCGGTCGTCCAAGCCAACTCAGTGCCCTCGATGGCGGCCAATGACTGTGCCAAGGAGAGGGTGCTGGGGTTCCAGTGACGAGAATAGAGGAAGTAGCCCTCGGTCTCACCATGGAAGGTGTCGGTCATGGTTTTGGCATGCTCGAACATGAATGTTGCGCTATCGCAGATAGCCGGGTTGACGCCACGGTAGGCATCTTTCTTGTCCAATCTCTCAAGATTGGTTGCGGGATCGAATTTTTCCATATTTGGGTTTAATTTTGATGTTAAATTGAATGTTCAAAATAATGGGGCAAAAATACACTTTTTTTGGAATGGTGTGGCTACCTATAGGAGATCTTTCTTGCCATATACCCGGTTTTTCGCATGGAGGCGGAATTGATCCGGAATACAGTGAGCAGGAATTCGTTGCATCCGTACCACTGCACGAAGCGGTCCACCGCGAATTTCTGGTTCTTCATCGGGACTTTCGGCAGGGGGAGCTCGGAGGAGCGTATCGGATCGATCACCTTGCCAACCGAATCCAGCAGCATGGTGGTCAATTCCAAGCCGCTCTGCTGGTACAACAACAGGTTGTGGTTCTCCAAAGGACAGATTCTCAGTTTCTTGACGAGTTTGGTGTGCAACGACGACAATTCATCGTAGGGGAAGATGACGTTCGTCAGGAAGACACCGTTGGTGTCGAAAAAGTGTACATCGGCGCGCTCATAGCGGTAGCCGTTGAAACGCGGCTCCACGTACCAGCCGTTGAAGTAGTTGTGGTATTCCAAGTAGTAAAGTTCTGTCGCAAAGGCGATTTTCCCATTGTCCACGCTGAACTGTGACGGCAGGAAGTTGACGGCGGAGTGGGGGACGATGATGACGGTCTGCTTTTGCTTGACTCCGGCAGGCAGCGTTTTCGGTACCAAGATGTCAGCGCAATAGACTGTTTCGGATGGTATTACCTTGTGGTTCAGGATATTGACAGGATGCATATAGAATACATCGTCATCGTGGTTGGTGAGCATCAGCACGGAATGATTCTTGCCCACGGGAATCCATTGCGCGTGCGTGGCGGGCTCGTTGATCATGTTGGCGAACGAGGACTTCCCCTGGAAGTCCGTTTCGAAATACATGGTGTGACCTCCTGACGAGAAGCAGATGACCGCCCGGTGCTGCGACGTGTCTATGTCGGTGAGCAATACATGCCCGGGGGAATCTTGCGTGAAGGGGAAGACAACGGGGCGTTCGGCACCGGCGGGCAGGAACCAGACACGGTCGCCGTGTTTCGCTAAGGTCGTGAACAGGAAGTTGCCCTGATGGTAGTGCCATTGTGTTGTCACCTCTTTGGTGGGGATGCCTGTCATCGTCAGTGTGTCCAGCTTCCGATCCGGACTGCCCGGACGGTAGAGTAGGAGGGTGCTGGCGTCGGTGGGCCGCGACTTCTGGTAGGTGTGGTAATGGATGACCAGCGTGCCGTCCTCGTAGAAAGCCTGCTGGAACTTCCAGTCGTCAGGGAGACTCAAGGTCTCCTGCCGCTGTCGTTTCATCAGCGTGTCGAAGTGGACGAAGGTCATCTCATGGATACTCCGGGTTTTCTTATCCGTCACGAGACAGAACCCGTTTTCGCCGCACGGCACCGTGACGGCCTCCTTTACCCTTTTGTCCAGGGCAATATCAAAACCGTTCGGACTTTGCGCGAAGCCCGAACGGAATAGGGTTACGAGAATAATTACGGTAAGAAGTAGAGACGCGGTGCACCGCGTCTCTACAACGTTATTCGTCGTACGTCTCACGTCTTATTTTACGATGTAATCGACATAGATTCCCGGGGTGTGGATCTGTTCCATCGGGATGGAGCCGGTGGGGACGAGTTCCTTGGTTTCCAGGATGACGGTGTCGGCGGCGGCGGCCATCATGGGGTTGAAGTTCTGGGTCGTGCCTTTGTAGATGGCGTTGCCCATCTCGTCGCAGATGCTGGCGCCGATGATGGCGACGTCGGCGTGGAGGGGCAGTTCGAGAAGGTATTCTTTACCATCGACTTCGATTTTGCGCTTGCCGTTCTCGACCACGGTGCCGAGGCCGGTCTGGGTGAGGACGCCGCCGAGGCCTGCGCCGCCGCAACGGATGCGCTCAGCCAGAGTGCCTTGCGGACAGAATTCGATCTCTAAGGTCTTGTCGTTGAACTGCTGGATGGTGTCGGCGTTGGTGCCGATGTGGGAGGCGTAGAGCTTCTTCACCTGCTTGTTGGCGATCAACATGCCGATGAACTTGTTCGGATAGGCCGTATCGTTGCAGATCAGGGTCAAATCCTTAACTCCTTTGTTGGCAATGGCTTCCACCATTTTCACTCCCGTGCCGGCTCCCAAGAAACCGCCAATCATCAGGGTCATTCCGTCTTTTACGTGCGCAACAGCGTCTTCAATTGAAACTAATTTGCTCATATTGTTTGTTTTTTAAATTGTAAACACTCAAAAATTCAAGGGGCAAAGATACACATTTTTTAATATGATGCAAATATCCAAAAAAACATCCGATAACGCCCCAAATCGTAACCTGGGGTCGGCAGCGGGTATGTGACGGAGGGAATCATGGCGCGAAAACAACTGGAAATTACCGCTCCACCATCTTCCAGCTCTCAATTCTGCGGGTTTTGGAGGAGAAGTTGACCCCTATTTTGTAAAGCTTGCGCGGATCGGTTGCGAACGGCAAGGCGTACTGCTTCTCTTCGATTTGCGCCAACGCTTCGTCGGCGGATTTGTCCAGTTTGAACTCGAAAAGGTAGATGTAGTCGGCGGTCTGCACCACCATGTCCATGCGGCCGTCGCTGGTGTGCCGCTCAGTCTCCGTATAGAAGCCCACCATCTTGAAGATGAGCGATACCGCATTGTGGAAGTAAAGTTCGGCATCGCCCGCAATCTGGTAGTCCCGCCCCGCGAACAATGTTTCCAAGAAAGACATGAATTTCTCAATCTGCCCGGCTCTTACCGCCAACACAAAATCTTTAACAAAACTATCTTGACCTTGGCTGGCCGGAGTATAGTATCTAAAAAGAAATCGGTAAAAACCTCGTTCCACCTCTTGGTTCGGGAATCCCAACCGATAGGTTCCAAACTCGGGATCATATCCTTTTATGGTAAGATAACCGCTTTGGTAAATCAACGGGATCGGGTTGGTGTCGATGGAGTCCAGACTGCCCAACAGGTCTGCAGTAGCTTCCTCGCGGGTGAGTCGTTCCAGGTCGTAGTTGTTACGCTTCATAGTCTCCACCAAGAACGTGGGCGTGCCGGAAGCAAACCAATAATCTCCAAAATCTTGGCTGTCAAGAGCATTGAGCAGGCTGAAGGGATTGTAAATCCCCACGCTACGCTTGCTGAAATGGTAACCGTCATACTGTTTTTTCAATTTTTCGTAGCATTCCTCCTTGCTCATTCCGTTGTACTCTGCCATCTCCCCGACTTGTGCATCCAATTTGTCGCGGATCTCCTTCTCCGTGATACCGCAAATCTCCGCGAATCTATCATCCAACGATATGTCTTTCAAGTTGTTGAGGTCGCTGAATACGCTAACTTTCGAGAATTTGGTCACACCTGTAAACAAAGCAAAACGAATATAGGCATCCATCGTTTTGCACACGCCATATACTGATTTCAGAATTTTTCGGTAATCGTCCTGCAGTTCAGGATTGCCGATGGCCTCTAACAGCGGTTTGTCGTATTCGTCCACCAGAATCACCACTTGATTTCCGGTTTGCTCGTAAGCACGGCGAATAATTCCGATAAAGCGGTCTGCGAGTGTCTTTTCCATGGGGTTGTGCCCATAAACAGATTCGAAGAGGTATAAATGTCTGTCCATGATGGAAATCAATGCCTGCGTGTCCGAATATCTTTCAGCATTCAGGTCGATGTGCAGCACGGGATATTGCTTCCAATTCTTCTCCAACTCACCGATGGCCAACCCTTCGAATAACTCTTTCCGTCCTTGGAAGTAGGCTTCTAACGTGGTGACAAGCAGGCTCTTGCCGAACCTACGGGGACGGCTAAGGAAATAGTAGCCACCGTCCTTTGCCAATTGATAAACCTTTTTTGTTTTATCAATATAGAGGAAGTTCTCTTCTCGAATTTTCGCGAACGTCTGTATTCCGATAGGGTATTTCATAACAGTAAGATTTGCGGCGCAAAGATACAATTATTTCAATCACAGGTGGCCAGTCTCTATTTTCAACGGGCATTAAAATCTACAACAATCCTTTTGGGAAACTCTCTATAGGTGCTGGTACAGGATGGGTGGGCTACAGACAAGACTGGTCTCCTGATATCAGTTTCCCTGACCCAATAATCGGCACGAGCAGCCAGTATTTTCAGTTTTTATTCTCCACCTTGGACAAAAACGACATTTTTTTTGATGTAAAACGAGATATTAATTCGAATATCGAAGAGGTTATGCAACCCGCCGTCAAGAGCTATGGCGGGTTTACTATGTGAAACAAATTTCTGTGAGATCCTCGTACCCTCCCTTTAAATTTCAATAACCCATAACCTATAACCATTAAACATTTTTTGTACCTTTGCCGCGTCAAATGTAATTGTACGAAAATTATGCGTAAGGAAGTTGATTTTTTGGTGATCGGTTCGGGTGTTGCCGGACTCTGTTTTGCACTGAAAGCCGCCAACTACGGTAAGGTTTGTATCATCACGAAGGGGAAGATGGACGAAGGCTCCACCCGCTATGCGCAGGGCGGCATCGCCACCGTCATGTACGAGCCGGATGCCTACGAAAAACACATCCAAGACACCATGGTGGCCGGCGACGAGCTCTCCGACCGCCACATCGTGGAAATCACCATCCGTGAGGGTACGGAACGTGTGATGGAGTTGGTGAAGTGGGGCGTTGATTTCGACAAGAACCAGGACGGCACCTTTGCGCTCGCCAAAGAGGGCGGACACTCCGAATACCGCATCCTGCACAACAAGGACCTCACCGGGCTGGAGATCGAGCAGAAGCTCATTCAGGCTGTCCGCAAGAACCCCAATATCGAGATTTACGAGGACCGGCTGGTCGTGGAAATTATCACTCAGCACCACCTCGGCGTGGAGGTCACCCGCCGCACGCCCGACATCACTTGCTACGGCGCGTATGTTTTCAGTCCTGAGACCAAGAGGGTGCACACGATTTTGGCGAAGGTGACGATGATGGCTACCGGCGGCATCGGCAACGTCTATGAGCACACCACCAACCCGCGCGTCTCCACCGGCGACGGCATCGCGATGGTCTATCGCGCCAAGGGCGCGGTGCGCGGCATGGAGTTCGTGCAGTTCCACCCGACATCGCTCTACAACCCCAAGGATTCGCCGTCGTTCCTCATCACCGAGGCCATGCGCGGCGCGGGAGCCATCCTGCGCGATGCCAACGGCGTGGCCTTCATGGAGAAGTACGACTCCAGAGGCTCGCTCGCCCCTCGCGATATCGTGGCCCGCGCCATCGACTCCGAAATGAAACGCCAGGGCGTCGATCACGTCTTCCTCGACCCCTCCCCGATTCCACAAAAGGAGATTTTCGAGCATTTCCCCAACATATACGCCAAATGTCTCAGTATCGGCATTGACATCACCAAGGAGATGATCCCTGTGGTGCCCGTCGAGCACTATTCCTGCGGCGGCATCCAGACCGACGAGTGGGGGGCAACCTCCATCCGCAACCTGTTCGCCTCTGGCGAGTGCGCCTCCACGGGACTGCACGGCGCCAACCGCTTGGCTTCCAATTCGTTGTTGGAGGCAGTGGTCTTTTCGCATCGCGCCTGCGTGAAGGCGGTAGAGATGCTGCCCACGCTTGACATCTGTCGGGAGGTACCCGATTGGGATAGCGAGGGCACCGTCCTCAACGAGGAGATGGTGCTCATCACGCAGGAACGCAAGGAGTTGCAGACCATCATGAGCAGCTACGTCGGCATTGTGCGCTCCGACCTGCGTCTGCAGCGCGCCTTCGACCGCCTCGAAATCCTCTACCGCGAAACCGAGGATCTCTACAAGAAGTCGGTGGTGATCCCGGAAATCTGCGAACTCCGCAACCTCATCAACATCGGCTACCTCATCGTCCGCCACGCCATGGCTCGGAAGGAGAGTAGGGGACTGCACTACTCGCTGGATTACCCGCACAAAACCAGTTAGCAGTTAGTAGTTAGTAGTTAGCAGTTGTGACGGGCAACCCCAATATTAAAGGAATATATTCCTTGAGCAGCCTCGAAGAGGCAAAACGCGCAAAGCGCAATTAACCCCACACAAGGCGATAGCCGCAGTGTGGGGGTCACCAAAAACCCAAACAATATGAACCTAGAAGGAAGAAGAAAAAGTTCAAACGTAGAAGACCGCCGGCGGATGTCCGGCGGCACCATCGCCGGACTCGGCGCGGGCGGTACCATCATCGTGGTGCTGCTCTCCCTGTTCCTCGGGCGCAACCCGCAGGACGTGCTCCAACAGATGCAGCAACAACAGGGCGCAACAACCCAAACCGAACGCGAGTTCACTCAGGAAGAACAGGAACTGGCGGACTTCGCCAGCAAGATCCTCGCCAGCACCGAGGATGTCTGGACGGAGGTGTTCAAGAGCATGGGCAAGACCTACCGTGCCCCCAAAATGGTGCTCTACACTGATGCCGTGTCATCGGGATGCGGCAACGCCACCTCGGCAGTGGGACCGTTCTACTGTTCAGCCGATGAGTGTCTTTACATCGACCTCACCTTTTTCAGCACGATGAAGCAGCAGTTAGGAGCCGATGGCGACTTCGCCTACGCGTACGTGATCGCGCATGAGGTGGGTCACCACGTGCAGCACCTGCTCGGCACCCTTGATCAGGCGCATGCTCAGATGAACCGCATGAGCAAGGCCGATGCCAACAAGGTGAGCGTGCGTATCGAACTTCAGGCCGACTTCTATGCTGGCGTGTGGGGCTATTACGAAAACAAGACCTTCAAGTCACTGGACGACGGCGACCTGCGCGAGGCCATCGAATGTGCAGCGGTCATCGGCGACGACTACCTGCAGAAGAAGGCCACTGGCGGCTTCAATCCCGAGTCCTTCACCCACGGCACCAGCGACCAGCGTATGAAGTGGCTCAAGCTCGGACTTACCACCGGCGACATGAACAAGGGCAACACTTTCAATATTCCCGAATCACAGCTGTAAGACTTTGTAGCCAAAACAGATTGTCTGTTTACATAAATATATTGTATAATCTATTTTAATAATAACAGGGTAACCCTGTTTTTATAAATTCTCGTAAATAACGGATAATAAGAGTGCTGATAAAATTGGCGCTCTTATTTTTTTATTTTAAAGTTGCGGATATTTGTAAAAATTATATCTTTGCTGATTGCTTATTTGTATAATGTTACATTGGGAAGACCGGTGTAACTATTTGAGTATGTGATAAATATAAATGTTAATATGATAAAGGAACTTTTGAAAAAGAGTTTGTGTTTTGTGAGTTTGTTGCTATTTGTCCTGGTCGTGAAGGCGCAGGACGGCGACGTCAGTTGGTCGGATTTGGAGCAATTGGATGGCTATACCATTGAATTCGAACCCGTTCACGCCACCTGTTTCAATAACGGTGGATTGAATCTCACCATCAAGAGAGGTGGAGTGCCTATTTCTGTTGATGAATTTAATAGCTTGAAAATCAGCGATATGCGAATCAGGTACAAGGCCACGGAACAGGATACCACTCCACACACCACCAGCATCTCGCAATACGAATATCCTACCACATTTGTGCCGATGTCTTCCGGCAGCTACGAAATCACGTTCCTCTGTCTGGTCAATACGGCGCCGGAAGGCCAATATAATCCGGTGCAGGTGGATACCACCACCACTATCACAGTGAGCATGGATTATGTGAATCCGGACTTCGCCGCCCTCTCCTCTATTGATTACGATGGGGTCTCCTTGGGTAATCTCCCCACGTTAACCTGTGATACTACCGGTCGGATGATGGTTCGTATCATTGATGGCAGATACCCTTATCATGTTACAATGGTGAACAATACGACGGGTGAGATCTTCAAGGATTCCACATTTAATGAAAGCCAGTGCTATTACGTGGATGAGCTGAATCGTAAGTATTTCAGATTCATGGATGTGCCGGCCGGCGACTGGAAGTTCTACCTCACCGACGGTTGCGGGACCTCTATTTCCCCTGTGGTGCAGAAATTGGACCAGATCACCCCTCCTCACTTGGATAAGATTTATATCTATGCCTCTTCTGGAACGAAGACTGATGATGATATCATTAAAGTAGATGCCAAGTTGAAGTGCCAAAGCAACAATAGTTCTTTCGATCATTTTCCCTATTACTTTGAGCAATATTGGCCTCATTTGCAATATCGATTCGTTGTTCAAGGTGTTGTTGATAATACTCCTTGGAAGTCGTTTCCACCGTATGAGGGTTCTGATGTGGTTACCCTATTCGATACGGTGAACAGAACAAACATCCATTATTGCGACATATGGAATAAGCGTATTATATTGCAGATACGAGTTGACACGACGTTTGGCCATTGTCAACCCTATACCGAGGCGAAACAATTTATATATTATAAGCCGAACGAGGATTTCTTTACCGAAAGTCACGAGGAAGTCATTGTCGATCAATCGCCGGAGGATGGATGTAACCCGGTTTCCACCACTTATCAGAAAGATTTCTTCTCCATTAGGTATAAAGAATACAGGCCTAATAACCGCAATGAGGGTGAAGACCATTTGAATTACCGTTACCATTTCACCTATCCGATTGTGTGGACTTACAGGGACGCTATAACCAATACACTTATCAAGACGGACACTCTGTGGGATATTTCCCAGAATTCCACGTTGTCGGCCTACGAGGTGCGGGCGGCCTTGCATGCAGCAAACCCGAATTTGGATTTGGGCCCCACTTTTACCCGACGGATTAACCGCAGATTGGAAGATGCCAATCATTGTGTACTGTTGGACCAAAGCCAAGTTCTGTATGACTTTGAGCTGTTGCCCTCTTCGTCGAGCGGTCCTACTTGGGATGTCTCCTCGAACCAACCCTACTGCCGTGACCAGATACGTACCATCCGTCTTTTTGAGCGTAACAGCCTCACCACCGTTCCCAATGACGGGTTGACGATTGAACTGTACGAAAGTCCGGAATCCAACCGATTCAATTTCAAGGCAATCTATCACGAGTCGCCGCTGCAAAACGGCTGGATTGACTCTTTGGAGTTTAACAATACTGGCACCGTAGTTGGAGGTGAAGGAGGACATTCGTTGGAGTTCAGCGGTTACGGACTTCCTTCCGGTACCTATAAGTTTCGCGTTTCCGGCCTCCCTTGTGGCGAGGACCAGTACCTTGAAGTCTATATGCGGGAACTTCGTAAAGCTGTTTTGATGGAAGAGCCCGGCTTTGTGGAGGTTCAGAAATGTAATGAGAAATATCTGATATTGACCAACGGTCGTGTAGGTAGAGAGAAGATATATAGACTAGAGACGGATGGGTATGACAGTCCTGAACGGCGCGATACCATCCCTCAACCGACGATTTTCCGCCTCATCAGCGGTCCGGTGGGCGGTTATGACCCTATGGCGAAGCGTACTTACCATTTGGGCGACACGATCCGTCTTTCCCTTTCTTCTGACCCGGAGCATCCCTACGTGATTCAAACCACCACCACCACGAGCCAGAGTGATATGTGCGGCGAGTTCAACTATGAGACGCCCTTCCACTACGCTCAGCCCAACCTGATGCCGGATGTCGCCAACGGACTGATGTGTTCCACACAGTCGGACACTGGTAACGTCTATGTGCGGGCCATGAACGGTATTCCGCCTTACACCTACCAGCTCTATGCCTCCTACCCACCTACTGGTGATTATGAAGAACAGATAACGTTGGAAGATCCCGATGAAGTGGCGGTCTTCAGTGTGGGACCGGGTCTGAGTATCGACTCGGTGATGTCGTGCATAGTGAGCGATAATTGTCCCAACAACTCCCGCCAGTTCCAGATTCGTTTCCAGAGTCTGGCTGACCTGCAGAAGGTCTGGTTCGACAATGGTATGACGGTTATCGAGAAGTGTGAGGGTGCCTTTGTCCAGGTGCACACCTTGCAGGCGGGTGCCGCTTTCGAATATACTTGGTACCGGAATGGTGAGTTTTATACCTCCACCAAGGAACCTGAGATTTTCTTGGAGCGCGGTATCGGCCCGGGTGTCTATCGTGTGGAAATCCGGCAGACCGGTTGTGACAGTGTGATTACGGACTCTTTGACACTCAATCCCAAAATTGCTCCTTGGGTGGTTATTCAAGCAGACCAGACGGTGTGCCCCGGTCAGGAGGTTCCTGTGACGGTGACGGCTCATTCCGCTTTGCACAAGCCTGTGACGGCCGAAGTGGTCATAGAGAACAGAGACGGAAGGGAGACACGCATCTTCACTCTTGATAGTGAAGCGAGTGAAACCTTTACGATTTCAGTACAGTCCAACACGAAGATTTATCCGATTGATGTTTATGATGAGGATTGCGATTATCCCTTCACCGGCAATAACGACACGGTCAGGATTTTGATTGATGACCACATCGTCAACCCTTGCCAGATTTTGACTCAAGACGCGATGGTCTGTTATATGAGAGATGCTACTTTGAGAGCTACGGTGAACAGCGACCTCTTACCGCTGACGCTCACGTGGTGTACCGATTACTCCTTGACCGACACGGTTTATCAGGAAGAAATTACTACCGCCAGCCAATGGTCTGAATGGACCATACCTGCATTGGATAGAAGAACCTATATGTATGTGGCGGTAGAGAAAGACGACTATTGTCCCTCCAGCAACCTGTTCGCCGTTGGCGAGACGAGGATGTCCGACCAAGAGGACGTCACTCCGTTGGCCTGTACCTCTTCTTACTATTTTACGGATGATGGTGGTGCTGATGGCGACTATTCCACCATTGACGGTGGCGGTTACCAGACCCATCTGTTCTACACCACCCAGCCCGGTATGCCGGTGACCCTGCATTTCGACTACGTTGATCTTTCGGTCACCTCCCATCTCTATATTTTCTCTGGTTCGCATGCTACCACAGACTCTCTCCTCTACGATTTCTCAACAGACAGTGCTATCCCAGATGTGCTTGTCTCCCGAAGTGACACCATGTTGGTCTATTTTGTCCCGGGCGAAGAGAAGGCTTCCGGATGGGGTGCTTTCGTGAGACCTGCGCCGGGCATTGCCGTCGCGGATATTTATCCGGACAACGTGACAGTGCTTAGGGATACGGTGTGCCAAACCCACTGGCAACCTTACAATGACCGTCATAATTTTATCCAAGGACCCAATAGTGCAGAATTGAGGCAAAAGCTGGACGAAGCGGTGAAGCTGAATGGCTTGTATGTCTTCGACCGCCATGAAACGGATAGACACGGGTGTGACTCCACGATCATGCTGGGTCTATTGGTCACCGCTCCTCCGTACGACAAGTTGGATACGGTGATCTTGAGTATTGATACGTTCTATTGGTATGGCACGCAACGTACAGCCACAGGACGGTATGAGGAATTTCATCGATTAGGCGGAGGTGACTGCGACAGCGTCTCCATCTTGAATCTGACCGTTTTGAATGTGAAAATTTATAACGACACCATCTGTAATGGGCAAGATGCGGAGTTGTCCATCGAGGTGTCATCCGATATTGGGTACGCGTTCGCTCGTCCCAATGTGGGAGATGTGCTCTTGTCCGACGGTACCATCATGCGTCCACAAGCTTTCCTCGCCGTTAAGGATTCCCTATTGGCTCTAGATAAGATACCCATTGGTGTCGTGTACTACTTGGAACCCAATGATCCCCGTCACTTGACCGGTCGGGCCATTGCCGTTTTTGAAGCCTATACCACGAATGTGGAGTGGTCAACGAAAGCGGACGTGCACTCCGCCCATGACTATCCAGGAAACTATCACTTG
>Ga0310694_10005139_pt1 | contig 12565 bp, 20 predicted proteins | sample 174DNAGHGhighgp2_FD_203884 | JGI IMG/M metagenome (GOLD analysis project Ga0310694, IMG submission 203884) | Sheep rumen microbial communities from Palmerston North, Manawatu-Wanganui, New Zealand - 1742 DNA GHGhigh gp2 (v2) (version 2) | ecosystem: Host-associated > Mammals > Digestive system...
TGGAGGGCGGCATCAGCGGCAATGATGAGGCCATCCGCGCCCTGGAATCCTGGAGGGCCAGCGGCGGCGGTCTTCCTCCGGCTCCGGCCATCCTGAAGGATTTGGATTTTGCCCCCGCTCATCTATTCGCGGACGCCATGGCAAGCACCGGCGTTCAGGCGGCGGCGAAAATCGAACCCGTGCAGGAGAGGAACGCGCAGGATTCCCCCTGGCCCGGCGGCAGCGGGAAAAACCTGTTCAATCCCGCCCTGTTCCCCGATCGCACAGCCAGCGGGATCACCAGCGAAATTCAGCCGGACGGCACCATCCATCTGTTCGGCACGGCCACGGCTACCACCCGTTACAGCACCTCCGACAGTGTGGGCAATAACATCCTGCTCCCTGCGGGCACGTACAAAGTGACAGGATCTCCGTATGCTGTCTGGGCCAGGAATGATAAGACGGTAATCAGCGAAAACGGCGTGTTCACGGTGGACGGCACTGCTCCCATCCGCCTGAGCGTAGCCTTGACAAACGGGGCTGAGGTTGACGTTTACGAAAAAATCCAGATCGAGGCCGGCGAAACCGCCACGGACTGGGAACCCTACGAAAACGTATGGCCCATCGCTGCCGGCGTCACAGCCGTGGAAATCACGGGGGCCGGGGAAAACCTGTGTCCCATGCTGAACGTGATCCCCTCCGGTCAGTCCGTTACCGTCACCGTGAATGAGGATGGTTCCGTCACCGTCAACGGCACCCAGGGCGAAACGGACGGCATTGTGGCCCTGAGTACGCCCTTCACCGTGAAGGCGGGGAGAACGTATTATCTGTCCGGCTGCCCCTCCGGCGGCTCCGCGGAATCCTATCGCCTGGGCTTTTGCCTGCCCAATCAGGGCGCCGATCCGGATATCACGGTCTATGATACCGGCAGCGGGAAACGGTTTACCCCCACCAAAACGCACCAAACGTGCGTCTGTGTCTATCTGGCGGCCAGTGCTGCCGTCGATTGCACGTTCACGCCCATGGTGCAGCCCTACTCCACCGTTATTCGGGATTACGCCCCGTATCAGGGCATCATCCATAATATCCTGTTGCCCGCGTCCGCCGGCGCCGTATACGGCGGCCAGCTCACCGTGCATATGGATGGCAGTGCCGTACTCCTGGTGGACCGGATCGCCCTGAACCTGGGCGAATTGAATTATACGAAGGGTTCAAACGGTTATTATTATTTTACCACGCTTGAAACTCCTTTGGTCCGGGAAAGCTCGGTCAGCGCCATTCCCGATCTGCTGTGCGATATTCTGCCGGTGGTGTCCGCAAGCGACGTGAGCACGCCGCGTGTGGATTACGGCATTTCCCTGTCAACCGCCAACAACCGCCTGCATATCCGCTTCGCTTCCGCAGAGGACGCCACCCAATTGCAAGCCTTCCTTACGGGGCATATCGCCGTGGCGCGGCTGGCGTCGCCCGAGGCCTACGAATTCACCGCTGAGCAGATCATGTCTTTCGCCGGTGAAAACATCATTTACGCCAACACCGGCGACGTGGCCGTGGAGTATGTTTCGGACACCAACGCGATCATCGAAAGCCTGTCCGAGCAATCGGGCATTTTCAGCCATGGCGTCAATCACGGCGGGCTGGATGTAAGCTACAAGGACGGCGTTCTGCGCATCAACGGCACGCTGACAACGCCAGTGAATTACAAGATCACCGACGGCGGCGTAATGTGGGAACATCTTCTCATCTCCCAAATGACGGGCCTGCTCACGCTGAAGGCGGGGCACAAGTACATCCTGCATTGCGGAGATATGGATAATCGGGTCACAATCGCGCTGCTGACCTATGATAATATGTCCGGCGAAGGGAAGACGGAATACGCCGAGCTAACCAGCGCGAAGCATCTTGCGGAAGGCGCTGTGCTGGCTGCTGATAAGCTCGCCAAGCTGATGGTGTATCCTGAATACGTATACGCCCCCGGCCAAAGCGCGGAAGAAGCCAACACCTACGACCATCTGGAAATCCCCTTCTTCATCGAAGAAATCGACTGCACCCAGTAAAGGAGATAAAAAATGAATAAGCTGAAATTCATCTGCGCCATGCTGCTGATCCTGCTGGCGCTTTTTTCCTGCCTGGCTGTGAAAGCGGAATCCGTTCCCAGCCCCACCATCCGTTCCCTCTATCGGGTGGAATCGGATGTGATGCGCCTGAGCGACGCGCCCCTGCGCGTTACCATCCTGGATATTGCCGTGGTGGATTTAGACGGCCAGGCCATCCAGGGCATGAAGGAAATCACCGCCCGGGTGCAGTTCCCCGTCCTGCCCGATGAGGGCATCGAGGGCGTGGTGCTGTTCGATGGTTACCATCTGGCCCAGAGCACCTATACCCGGGACGGGGATTGGCTTGTCATTTCCTTCGATCCCGAATCCCTGCGATCCTTCGATGGCACCGTGGGCCTGTTCCTGGTGCTCATCGGCAGCGCGGAATAAAGGGGGAAACGGCAATGATTACCCTGCAAACTTTTTTGTCAAATGTACAAAAAAACGCCGCCCGGGTGCGCAGCTATGAATCCGGCCATGATGGCAGCGACGGAACCTGCGATTGCATCGGCCTGCCCATCGGTGCTGTGCGCCTGAGCGGCGTTTCCTGGCCCTGGACGTTCGGCAGCAATTACACCGCCCGGAACAAGGTGGATAATTTCCGCCCCGTTTCCGGCACTTCCGATCTGCGGCTTGGCAGTCTGGTGTTCAAGGCCAGGGAACCGGGTCACGAAAAGTGGAAGCTCCCGGACGCCTACCGGGATCATCCCGATCAGCGGGATTACTACCACGTTGGGGTGGTCACCAGGTTGAAGCCCCTGGAGATTACCCACTGCACCAGCACCGGCACGGTCAGCGGCATCGTCCGGGATACCGCCCTGGGCCAGTGGGCCTTCGCGGGCGAATTGTCCCTGGTGGATTATGACGCCGCCGATGCCCAGGACGCGGAAGCGGACAATTCCTTCTCCGCCATCGTCACGGCCCCGTCCGGCCATTCGGTTAATCTGCGGGCCAGCGCGTCCACCGGCAGCCGCGTCCTGTATCCCGTGCCCATCGGCATGGCCGTCACCGTGCACGAATTGGTCAATGACGTCTGGGCCCGCGTAACCTACGATTCTCCCGCCGGAAAATCCTATACAGGCTGCATGATGCGCCAGTTCCTCAAGCTGCCAGCCTCGGGAACCGAAGACACCGTTCCCGTGCCCAAGGCGTGGATTCAGGAAGTCATCAATAAACTTGAGCAGTATTTGGGGGTGGGCTAAGTGCAGCCGATTATGGATTTCATGCGAGCCAATTGGGGATGGCTCCTCAGCTTTTTCACGGTAGTTGGCGGATTGCTCCTGTTTATCGTCCGTCAGATCGTGGCGCTGGAAAAAGGCGTTCAGGCGCTTCTTCGGGCCAAAATGATCGACGATTACAACCATTACCAGGAAAAAGGATACGCGCCGATTTACGCCCGGGAAAACTTTGAAAACTGCTGGAAGCGCTACCACGCTCTGGGCGCAAACGGCGTAATGGACGATATACACAATAAATTCATGGCGCTCCGAACGAAGGAGGGATAGGACAATGATTCGTTATCTTGTCCGGAAAGCCTTTACCTCCGATTTAGAATATATCGAAGCGGCAGGACTTCCGGACGAAAAACCTACCGAAGGAATCATTTCCGGGAGCCGTTTTACCGACGTTACATCTGGAAATGAATATATTTTTGACGAAGAAAATAAAAAATGGAATCCCAAAAACGGAATGGAGGAGGTGGAAGCATGATTCGGATTCTGATGGATCGGGCGTATGACAGCGAACGCCATTATATCCATGCCGTTGGATCAGCAGCGGATACAAAGCCAACGGCTGGAATCGTTACCGGAAGCAGATTCGTGGAAGTGGATACCGGCAAGGTTTTCCTGTTCGATGAGGCGTTGGGATTGTGGCACGAAAGCCAGCAAGGCAGCGATGCTACCGATCCCCGCGTTGCGGATTGGCTGAACAGCGTCGGCGCTGCGCTGTGGCGGGAACGCGATATGACCGTTCCGCCGAAGGACGTGAACTTCTACGACTACGACAGCACCATTGTGCACAGCTACACGAAGGACGAATTTTTGCAGCTGGAGGAATTGCCCGGAAATCCGCTGCATGAAGGGCTTACCCCCCAGGGCTGGAACTGGACGCTGGCCGGGGCGAAGGCGTATGTAACCAAGTATGGGGCCTGCGAAATCGGCCAGAGCTACATCACCGATGACGGCAAAACGCGGCTGTACATCGACATTGCGGAAACGGAGCGCCTGGCCCTTTCCCTGCGCTTCACCCAGAGCCTGGCCAGCGGCGTCACCGTGGACTGGGGCGACGGCAGCTCGGAAGTCACCCCGGCCGCCACCGGCAACGTGTCGCTGGATCACGTATACGCGCAAGCGGGGGTATACCTGGTAACGCTGGAAGTGGCCGAGGGCTGCACCGTGATGCTGGGCCAGTCCACCACGGCCATGAGCGCCGACAGCATGCTGGATCACGAGAAATCGTTTGTGACCAGCAAATATTTTGGCGGCCGCTCCCCGGTGGTGGCCTTGGAGATCGGCGCGGGCGTAACGGCGCTTGGCACGCAATCGCTGCTCTGCCTGCATCGGATGGCCTATGTGACCATCCCCTCGAATGTGACCACGCTGCATTACGGCGTGTTCATGGGCTGCAACCAGGCCAAGGCCATCCATATTCCTTCCGGCGTTACGAAGATCAACGCCTTCGCCTTCCGGGGGTGCTATTCCGCCCAGGCGATCACCCTGCCGGAAGGATTGACCGATCTGGGAAATCTGACCTTCTACGGCTGCACGCATCTGGAACGCGCCGCTGTGCCGGAGGGCGTGACGGCCATTGGCACACAAGCCTTCGCCTGCTGCTATCTGCTGGTGCGGGCAATCATTCCCGATACGGCGGCGGCCCTTGGCGTCGCCTGCTTTGCCAACGATTACAACCTTCGCGACACGCGCATCCCCGCGGGGGTGACGGCCATCCCGGATAACTGCTATCGGGGCTGCAATATACTGACCGGGCTGGAAATTCCCGAGGGCGTGACCACCATCGGCAAGAACGCTTTCCAAGCCTGCTTCGGCTTCCGTTCCCTTACGATCCCCAGCACGGTGACGAAGATCGACGAATTTGCTTTCCTGTTCTGCGACGGCAACGAGGAAATCCATATCCTTGCCACCACGCCGCCCGAACTGGTGAGCGCCACCGCTTTCAGCGCCACCGATCAGGCGCTGAAAATCTATGTGCCCTGGTCTGCGGATCATTCGGTGCTCAATGCGTACCTGGCCGCCACGAACTGGAGCAGCAAGTTTGACGCGCTGCGAGAAGAAGAGGCCCCGGCAGCGAACAGCCAGACGGGCGGTGATACATAATGCAGGTGATTGAAAACTGGAAAACCAGGCCGGACGGCAAGCATATCAAAATCACGAACCCGGACACGGTAAGCGGCAAAATCATTTGGCTGCGCCAGAACGAAACCGGGCGGATTATGTCAAACGCCCACGACGTGCAGGAGGATTGCCCCTACACCTACACCGAGGTTTGCCAGGACGACGACCCGCGCAAGGTTGCCGCCTGGAGCAAGAACAACACTTACGCCAAAGGCGAGCTGGTGCAGGCCGTAAGTAACTTCATGGGGCCGACGAAGTATAAGATTTTTATTTCCGATGAGGACAACAACCTGGGCAACGAGCCCCGGAATGGCCTGGGCTGGTCGGAATACTGGCCGCTGCCTGCGCTTCCCGGCCCGGAGCCCGGCTGGCATGATTACATCCCGGAAAACAGCGGCGAAGCCACATAAAGGAGGAACAGCGATGGCAATCATATTCGGGCATTTTGCCGGAACAGGGGTACAAGAGGTGGACTTTGCCGAAAAGAACAACGAATGTCTTGCCAAAGGCGAAACAATCCGCGTGATCAGCGCCGCCGAGCTGGACGCCATGTCGGAGCATGAAACAATCACCGAAGGCGACATATCAGGGACGCGCACCATTTGGCCCAAGCGCCTGCTGGGCCGCCTGATCGAACTGAAACCGGGCGCGTTTACCGAAGAGCAGGTGGAAAAGATCAGGAGCGGCGCGTTGGCGCAGCTGGGGGAATCCGATTACGGCAAAAAGTGGCGCATCTGGTACGGATGGCCCACCGACGAGCAGAAAGCCGCCACGCCGTGGGAGGGATAAAACGCATGATTACTTACACGCAAGGATCGGCGATTGTGACGCCGAAGCCGGAGGGCCATGTGGCGACCGGATCAATAGGCCTTGTGCCCGCGAAGGTCATCAAGGCAATGTATACTCTTGAAATGGGTCCTGACGGCTCGTTTATCGAGACTGAACGCTATGATGGTGAATCGAGCTATCACGTGGGAAGCAGCGACCGCAGAGGGCTGACCATCGAAGTACGGGACGGCGCTTATCCTGACGGAATGCCCCGGAATGAGGACGGGGCGTTTGCCCTGCCGATGGAGGACTACGATGTGAAGTGGCGCGCCTGGTACGGCGATCCTTTCCCGGAGCAGTGCGCGGCAGAGCCGTGGCCGGATGAGGCGGAATAAAGCCTCCCGGGCGGCCTTTTTGTGAGAGGGGGGTGTTTCCCATGGCCCAGAAAACGCGAAGCCCCACCGCGGTATGGATTCAATACTCCAAACGCCTGGCGTCTGGCATTACGCTTTTCTGGTGCATTTTTCGCGTATCGGTATTGGTATTGCTATGGTTCCGTCCGTCATTGGTCAGCGGCATTGAAAATGTGATCCGCGGGGCCGATGACGTGATGATGGTCAACGTAGCGTGCTATTGTGGGAATTCCGTCGCGGAAAAGGGCATCAGCGGCTATTTTGGCGCGAAAGCCTCCAGCGCCCAGGAAACCAATCAAGAAACCGATGATCCCGGATCATCCAACGGATAAGGAGTTGATTTTATGGATAGTACCACCTGGATCGCCCTTGCGGCGATTGCCCTGGCCGTGTGCATCGGCATCGTGCTGATCTATCTGCTCAGGAAAAAGATCATCAAGCCGGAAACAGTCACCCAGACCGCCGAGCTGCTGGACGGCATCACGGTATCCGGCAGCGGCTTCATTCAGCAGCTGGCCGAATATGCCCGCATCGCCGTCCGCGCTGTGGAGCAGCTGGCCAAGCAAGGCGTAATCGAAAAAGACAACGAAACCAAAAAGCACACCGCCATGGAGTATGTCCAGTCCTTCGCGAAAATTGACGAGGTGACTTTATCCCCTGCGGATTTGGACACGGCGGATGTGCTCATCGAAGCGGCGGTCAACGAGCTGCCCCGGAACCAATAGTCATTTCCTCCTGCCCTCTGTGCCCTTGCGGTGCAGAGGGCGTTATTTTTTTGCCCGCATTCGAGCAGACAGGCCTCGTCCGTCTTCCATCCGCCGTTTCCCAGGCGTCCGATAGGGGAAACCAAAAGCCCATAAAAAGGCCCTCTGAGGGCGATTTGGGGCATATTCCATTTTAACGCCCTCCAGGCATGAAAAAACCGCCCCGAAGGGCGGCTTCTCATGCATTCAATCTTTCCATTTCAACAGGACTTCTGTCAGAACGTCAATTGTTCGTTTGAGGGATTCCATGTCACAAAAATGTAGAATAGCGTTCACGCCTTGCACATCATTCGCATTGAAATCAGAACCGCTTTCATGATGATTTTTCAGCCACACGATGAACAAATCCGCACCTTTGCCAAAAGTCCTTGACGGCCCGGCTACAATGCCTTTTTTCATGTTCTTGCCGATAATGATCGGCAAATCTCTTCCTCTGGGCAAATTCACATCTCCCCGTCACTGTCGATCAGATCGATCTTTTCCCGGATGATCGCCAGGGCCTCCTGGTAGCTCCCGGCGCTGGTCACTCTGTCCCGCAGGTCATTGTATTCGGTGATCCTGTGCTGCCGTCTGAACACATCCCGCACAAGGCCCAGAATGAAGAAGATGTTTCCGGATTCGTGACGGCTGCGGAAGTACACAACGGGCTTACTCATTCGCTTCACCGCCTTTCGCAGCTGCTTCAATCAGGGGCTTATCGTCCAGCCCAAAATCCGCATAGCCCTCTACGATGGTCCGCAGGTAATCGGTAGGCGGCGGGGATTTGGGCCGAATATTATTTACCATCACGTAGGCCATGGCCCGGAAGCTTTTCCCGTTCACCTGCACCCAAAAGTCCTGCTTCACATACAGCCGGGGATAGCCCTCATACCGGTCAAGGCTCCTTTCATCTTCCGGGCTGATCTTCCATACGGCGCACTGCACACTTGCGCCCATCTTCGGTTCAATGGTGGCAACGCCCCGGAAAACCAGTTCGTAATTGCTGATGGTAACGGTGCCAACCGGCACAGCGTCCGGGCAGCGGCGGGCCATCTGCCGCTTGTTCAGGTTCGATCCATATGCCAGGTAGTATTTCATGTTCTGTCCTCCTTGATCAATTCAAAGTCTATATAGCCGTTGCAATCGGCCCATTCATCGGCCAGCTCCAGGGCTTCGCGCTCGTCAAATGCGAAAATGGTTTTGTAGCGGAAAACCTTATGCCCGGGGCGGTACATCTTGAAAAGGTAATTTGCGCAGACCCTCATTACCGTTCCCTTTCTGCCGGGATTATCGGCTCCCGGCGGGCCCGCGGGCTGGAGGCTTCTCATTCCAGTTCAATATCTAGTCCGTAGTCATTCCCAGTCTCGATTTTGTAAAGCTGAAGCAAGATTTTGATCTTCTTGCGCCAGACAGAATCCTCAATGATTTGCCGTGCGAACACCGGGTCACTTGCAGCGATCCGCTGAGCGCTTTCCTTCTCCTTATTCCACATTTCTTCATAGCGTATGATTGTGCAGTTGATCATTTCGCTCTGGGTGACCTTGATGATTTCTTCTTTTTTCTTCGCCATAATATGGCTCCTTTCTGCCGGGGATTGTGGGCTCCCCGGCTGGCCCGTGTCGGTCAGATTCTGTATTCCTCAACATCCCGCATGTAATTCCGGAAAGCGTACCAATCGTCACGCTTCATCGGTTCGTTGATCCGCTTGGAGATGATTTCCTGCTTACCGAAAATCTTGATCGTGCAATCCTTGGTGAGAATCACCGCTTTTGCCGGGATGCGTTCATCGGTGCTGGGAACCAGGATGCCGATCAGGTTGCACCATCCATCATACACGAATTCCAACGGCATATACTTTTCTTCCAGGTCGCTGCTGCTCTGTTCGTCGATGTACTTCATCATCGGCTCATAGGCTTCCATCATCACGGGGCGGTTGGTTTCCACTTCGTCCACGATCACGATTCCACCGGAACCATACCGGCTTACGGTGCCCATCACTTTGTATGTATCATGCATCATTTTCTTTTCCTCCCCTTACGCAATGGCTTCTTCCATGCTCGAAAGAGCATCTTCCAGGTTGCTCACAGCATCCTCCAGGTTGGAAACAGCCTCTTCGGCTTTTTCATACCGTTCTCCGCTTTGAAGGTTTTCGGGAATGCTGTCCATGTATTCTTCTTCTTCCTCCTGGCATTCCTCAAGGGAGCTTTTCAATTCTTCGATCTGATCCATAATTTCCCGGATGATCTTCCTGCGATTGTTGTTCATAATTTCCTCCTTGCACTTTATGATCTATTGTGATAAAGTGAGGGGGAGGGGAGCTCCGCTCCCCCTCACACCGGGGTTAGGTTTCCTTGGCCTTGGTGGTGCTCTGCTTGAGCTTGCTGGGCTTAATCGTGATCGTGATCCGGTCGGCTAAACTGGGATTCTCGGCGATCAGCTTCAGCAGCTCTTGCAGAGCTTTTTCTTTTTCATCCATCGGCCTCACCTCCTTTCGTTGATTATATTTTACACTATATTCGTTATATTGTCAACACTTTTTTCGTGAAAATAATAACTTTTTTATTGACAAGTTAAATCTATATGGTGTATTATTATCACGAAAGGAGTGATAAGGATGGTATCAGATAAAATCAGGTCTATCTTGGCCTTATCCGGAAAACGCCCTGCCGATCTGGCAAAACTGTACGGTACATCCCAGCAAAGCATGAATAACAAACTTTCCCAAAGCCGCTTCTCTGCTGAAGACCTTATCCGAATAGCCGATTTTACCGGCTGCAAAGTAGCGTTCATATTTCCTGATGGTGGCCAGGTATTTTTAAGTCCAGATGATGTGAGGCCCAAAGATACTGAAACATAAAAAAGTCCCAGATGCCGTAACATCCGGGACGAATCTCACGCCGCTCGACCAGTAAACGGAACAGACAAAACAACCATATCTCCAATGAATACAACACTTCCAATTGTTCGTTTAGGCTCTTCAAGCCTCCACCACTTTCTCTTAAACGAACACGGCACATCCGGGATTTCGTCAACGTTGAACGGAATTTCGATTGTGTCGTGTCCGTTTTTTGCATAGTTGACTACGATGACCACGTGATCATGGAACACGTAGGCCACGCGGAGGAACATATTGAAAAGAAGCTCCTGGAAAACGGTGTTTTCGATTTCGCCTTCGCGCAGGAGCTGGAAGGCGGCGATCAGTTCTTCGCGGGTCAGGTGATCCAGGCGGTTATCGGTTTCCCTGTAGGCGATTTGGGCCTGCAGGGCTTTTTTTTGTGCATCCAGATCCATCATGCGGGATTTCGTGTCATCGGTGATGATGCCCTGCTCGATGGCGCGCATGATGTTTTTAATAGCGGATTCCACTTGGCGAAGCTCAGATTTCAGGTGCTCTGTTTCCGTGCCGGTGGCCGCGGCCAATTCCTGCTGGTAGGACATGGCGCTGTCGGCCAGGAGGGATAAAAGATCATCGTCAAGGGCGAAGTCATAAAGCGTTTTGGCGATGAAGTATTCAAGCTTCCCCTGCTGGATGCGCTGGAGGGTGCAGGCTTTTTGAAGCTGATTTTTGCAGGCGTAATAGGAATGCAGCGCGCCGCTTTTGCTGGTGCCGGAATTGCCGATCATGGCGCTTTTGCATTCACCGCAGAATACTTTGCCGGTAAGCAGATACACGGTTTTTCCTCTCCTTTTGCCGGGCACGCCGCGGGGATTGGCCCGATGCTTCATTTCCTCCTGAACAGCGAAGAACACATTGCGGTCCACAATGGCGGGGATACCGTTTTCAATACGGATATCCCCATAGATATAGGTGCCGATGTAGCGCTCATTGGAAAGCAGCTTATTGAACGAGGATTTATTCCACTGCGCGCCATGCTTGGTGCGGATGCCGCGGGCGTTCAGATCCTGATAAATATCGGACAGAAGATCATGGGAATACACCCGGTTGAAAATTTCCCGCACCACCTCAGCTTCCGCCGGTTCGATCTGGTATTTTCCATCCGGACCCTTCCGGTATCCAAAGGGCAAGGAAGTGGTGACCATGCACTTTTCGGCGTTATCCTGCAATCCGCGGCGGATTTTGGTGGAAAGCTCTTTGCTGTAGTATTCCGCCAGGCCCTCCAGCACGGCCTCCATCAGGATGCCGGAAGGATCATCGGTGATATGCTCCATGGCGGAAAGCACCCGCACGCCGTGATCCTTGAGGACGCGCTTATAGGTGACTGAATCAAAGCGATCCCGGGCAAAGCGATCCAGGGAATAAACGATAACATACTGAAAAGCGCGGGCTTTGCTGTCCCGAATCATGCGCTGAAATTCGGGGCGGTTATCGGTGGTGCCGCTGATGGCCCGATCCGCGTACACCTCCGCGATCTGCAGGCCCTGTTCCTCAGCAAAGCCCCGAACCACCTTGACCTGCTGCTCGATGGACACGTCCCGCTGGTTATGGGAGGAATAGCGGGCATAGATCACGGCCACCTTGCCGGGAGATTTGCTGGCTTGGCGTTTGTTTCTCAATCTGACCACCTTCTTGACATCTGCTGAATCATTGATAAAATAAAAGCGGGAGAGGTTTACCGAATTTACGGAGTTACGAGGCAATTGCTCACCTCGCTGTCGGTTAATCCTAAGGTTTTGAGAAGTTTCTGTCCTTCTCTCATCGCAGCCAAGTCAGCTGCCAAATCTTCGTATGTGCCGACAGGGTATTGTTCTTCAGCAACCATGGGTTCCGTATAAACAGTGCCGATAGTTTCTGCGTCAATCCAACTTGTTACTCCGCCTTCCGGCGTGGCATTGTCATTTCTGCAATGCTCTATCGGTCGCCCGATAGTTCAGACTGTGCCTTCATCCTCTCAGATGCTCCGTGTCCAGTCGTTACACCTTCCCTGTGGTGGAGGGCTTGGCTCGGCGTTTTCTCCCGCAGCGGCTGAAAAGCCGCTTTTTTTATGGTATTTTAGGGTAGGTTTATGGTAATGGTCTTATGTTCTTGCTTTTCGTCTTAAAGACTTAATTTGCTTTGTTATCTTCTTCTTTATCTTCAAGCTCCGGATGGCGTATTTCCGAGGTGAAAATCTTCAGCGCGTCCGCGTATTTCAGGATGGGAACACTGGCAGCCTGAAGCTCTTCCAGCCTTTTGACGGCGTTTGATTCACCAAGCACCGCAATATCAATATCCTTCACGCTTCTTGATTCTGAAACCATGCAGCCGCGATCTT
>Ga0310694_10005141_pt1 | contig 12562 bp, 8 predicted proteins | sample 174DNAGHGhighgp2_FD_203884 | JGI IMG/M metagenome (GOLD analysis project Ga0310694, IMG submission 203884) | Sheep rumen microbial communities from Palmerston North, Manawatu-Wanganui, New Zealand - 1742 DNA GHGhigh gp2 (v2) (version 2) | ecosystem: Host-associated > Mammals > Digestive system >...
GACAGCACCTGCAGCTTCCATCTGTGCCCATTGTTCTGCGGTATAGACATTTGTCGTCCAGTTATTAGGACTTGCAGTAAAACTCAGTCCTGCAGGCAGCGTCCAACTATCCGGCAATAACACATAGCCATGTACATCAGCTACAGTGGCTTGACCTTTAAGATCAGCAGCATTTGTACGAGTTTGTATGAGGTACGCCCACTCGTATCTGGTCAACGTACGCCATAGGTTGGCTTCGTTGCCACCGTTACTGATAGCATTCACACCCCAATCGGTAAACGTGGAGTAATCTTCGTCTTGTTCGCTTGTATTGGTAGGATTATTACCCGTTCCCCAACCAAAGAGGTCAATCCAACCGGTGTACGTGTCAGAGATATTGGCATTATCTGCACCAATCATATCGTACTGGTTCGTAGCAAACCGCCAAGTGGTGGTTGATGCCTGGTACTGCAAGTTACCTTTCGAGAATAAAATTTGGTCACCGTCTGCATTGATGGTGAATGCACCGGTCAGTTTACCGTCACCTTCCGGTTGCGGATCAGGTGTCGAACCGCCATTGCCGGTAAAGCGCAACTCGCACAACTGCATCGCGTTATCATATTCCGGCTCATAAACCATGAAGCGGAAGTACTTGTACGTACCTGCTTGATCCAAGTCAAAGGCAAAGTCCGTGAAGTTAGCCACCTGCATGGTGTTGTCATTTTGAACACTCGCAATCGTTGTCCAAGGATCGTTTTCGTTCAGTTTGGCCTTGATCGTCCATGTATTCGGATTGCGCCCCTCTCCCCACTCTTCGTTATCATTACCGGTAGTCAGGATATAGCCGGTTATACTGATCGGGTTCTCCGCATAGAACTCTACCCACCAAGAAGCCTCTTGCTCGCCCGTCGGAACGCTCTTGTGACTATTGTCAGCGCACCATTTGGTCCAGTTCACACCTTCATTTCCTGGAGCAAACAAACCATCTACCAATTGGGCATGTCCTTCTCCGCCAAATCCGCCGCAACCATCTGTTGCTGTAAAGCCTGCGTAAATCGTAGGATCCTGTTGCGGGTCCGGAGTCGAACCACCGCCGCCGTGCAGATCATCGAAACCGGAGGAAGCATATCTGTCGAATATTACATAGAGATTATCACTCGAGTTAAGTGCATTTTCTGTCAAGTAACATCCCGCGCCTTGCACATCAATAAAAGCAGCATGTCCCACAGGATTGTTCTCATTGGCGTAACCATAGAGCACACCGTATGATACCGGCTGATAGGCACCGTTCTGCCATTGATAGATACGATAAATCTCCATTTCTTCCGGAGTTTTTCCGTACATGCCGGCTACATCATCACCTACATAAACACCATAGCTATTATTTTGAGTATAATAGTCTACGAACTCGATTTTCCACGGACCAACAGGGTTATTGTTACCCACCATAGGCCCCATGAACCAAGACAAATGACATTCTTGGTTTTCCGTCGGAAAGGCCGGATCACGGCTACAGTCATAGCAGTACGCAAATTCCGCTGACATAGAACTCGGTTGCGGAATCAAAGCGTCATAAGCCGCTTCTGCGTCTAACAGCGTTTGGTAGTTGGTTACAAGACCTTTCTGTGCTTCGGTTAGCATGTCATATGCCTCATGAATTGCATCCAACTTGTTACGGGTCGCCTCGTCGTGCGCAACCGTACCGATGGCTTCAATCATAGCAACTACATCACTTGCCGCCAATTGGTTGTATGCTGCTTCCGCATCGGTCAGCGTACTGTAGTTAGTCACTAGATCCCTCATCTCCTGGATCTCCAGTGCATCATAAGCCGCACGAGCTGCATCAATCTTTGCCTTGCTGGCCTCGGTGTGTGCGACCGTACCGATCGCATTGATGAGGCTCTTTGTATTATCTGCAGGAGGACAATAGACATAAGGAGAAGTACTAATCGCTCCCGTGCTATTACCCACTTTGACTGTTCCGCAAACGGAATAGTTACTGGAGCCCTTACCTATACTATGCGCAGCACCGCTTCCTTTGGTCGCTTTCAGGTATCGAACGGAACTACTAATAGTTATATTTCCAACCTGAGACTTCCAACTGCTACTTTTGGATTGTCCACCTCCGATACCTGCACCGGTTCCGCCGCCGACAGCAAAGATAATACCACCATTGATGGTAATATTACCCACCTTCGCACGACCACCGCCACCGATACCGGCACCTAAGTTACCACCGTTGGCATAAATGGTACCACCGTTGATGACGATGTTTCCTGCATTACGGCTTCCGTTCTGGTCACTATAACCACTACCGATAGCGGCACCACCGCCTTTCGTAGCCACATTTAAGGTTCCGTTTCCTTGGATGGTTACAGTGTAATTAGGAGCTACATGGATACCGGAAGGACCATCCATGTAACCCTTTACATAATTGACCGAACCATCCGCAAGGATAATAGTAGCATTCCCCAAGCAGTTAAGACCTGCAAAATCTCCACCTGCCAACGAGCCACCCCAGTTGATGTTCACGCCATTTAGCGTTACTGTAGCACCGTCCGCAATAGAAAGTTTGGCCATTGTGAACAATGTACCTTGCAGTACATCACCATTCTGAAATGTGCGGTCACTGGTGACTGTAGATAAGTCCACCGTTGCCGCCCACATACCTGTGGCGAATAGCATCGCCGCAAATAGTGAAAATAGTTTTAATTTTTTCATGATGTTTAAAAATTAGTTAATATTGTTGATTCGTTTTTTGTCGTGTTCAGTATAATGTGGTGGCATAGGTGCGGATTGGAACATACATTAGCAGATTAGTTGACGACAAAAGCTATTTCCGCACCTATGCACCACTCAAAAAAATTCGCACAAAATTATAAAAGAAAATGCACGTACGCAATACGCACGTGCATATATTTACAAAGTGTATCCTAAAAGGGTCAGAAATTTACGAATTGTATCCTAAATGGGTGTTTTGCGTGGACCACCACTCGCTGGGTGTTTGACCGGCTCCGCGAGCGAACGTGCGCGTGAATGCCATTCGGGATGAGAAACCGCAGCGAGATGCGATATCCTGTATCGTCCACTCGGGATGCTCCATTTTCAGACGCTTTGCCTCTTCGATACGCATACCATTCACCCATTGGTAGAATGAACAACCGTACTCGTTGTTGATGAGTTGGCTGAGGTAAGTGCGGTTGAGCGGAAGCACCTGACGTAAGTCCATTAACTGGAAATCGGGATTGAGGTAAGGTTTGTCCCTTTCGAGCCAAGTTTCCAACGTTGCTTTGTATGCCGCGTACGGTTGGTCGATTTCGGTTGGCTCCGCTTCCGGCTCTATCGTACGCAAACGTTGCCACGGGTCCTTGCGGTAGAGAATCTGCTCCGTGCTATAGACGAGCATGAGGATGACGAACCACTGTTGCGTGAACCCGCGTGTATGACCATGCGCGGAGCACAGATAGACATAATTGAGACCGATGATGACTAACATGATACAGTAGCGGATGATCCACTGCACATCCATATTGTCCAAAGTCGAGAAGTTATCCTCGCACCATTTTTGATACCGGCGTATATGCGTGAGCACCAAAGCAAGCAGCACATACGGATAGAGCGCTATCAACAGCCGTAGACTGAAAGGAATCACATAGTCCAACGCCACCAGTGCCATCATCGGCAACAACTGCCACGCCACGATCTTCCACGTCAGCCATCCCGGACGAAGGGTCTCGGTAGGATACAGCACCATCACCCAGCCTAAGAGATTACCGATCAGCAATTCATACGCCGTGATATGCTCGGCACCCATGTTCATCACCTGCATCGGGGCGATCTCGTAACAGACAAAATAAGACAGATCGCCCAAGCCCCACATCAACAACGCATATCCCCATATACGCCGAATACGTATGTTCTCCACATGCCGGAACGTGATCCACGCGCAGGCAAAAGCTGCCGTGAACGTACCTACGTTGAATGCAGGCGTGAGAATAGTATCATATATAGTGTCCGGAATGAACTGCGCCAGATAACTGCTCAGCACCACCACCGCTACTATCACCACGCCGAAAATAACCTCCGACTTGTAATCAAACCATATGTTTTTGAATGTGTTATTCTGCATAATACACAAATTTGAATGGATGTCGCTGAACCGGTCTCGTCGATATCCCAAACGGTGGTCATATGTTTTATTATTCGTCCAGTTTGACGTCTTGGGCATTCATCTGGAGGGTGGTGCGGCCGCGGTAGGAGTTCTCCTCGAGGTAGAAACAGACATCCACGGCTTTGCCGTTCTGCAGATGGATGGCTTTGTCGCCTTGCCCGAAAGCGATGCCGTCCATAGCTACCACGCAGTCGGTGAGATCCAGATGCAGATGGCGTCCGTCACTCACCGCGCGGGAGTTGCGGTTGTTGATCAGATGGCGACAAAGGAAGAGCGGTCGCTCATTGCCGGGGCCAAAAGGCTCGAGGCATTGGAGGATCTTGTACATCTTCCAGTTCATATCGCTCAGCTCCACCTCGGCTTCGATATCCAACGTCGGGCATTGTTGCTCGGGCTTGATATGTGCTGCCACATATTCCTCAAACCGGCGCCGGAACTCCGGCAGGTCTTTGCGATGCATGCTGAGACCGGCGGCGAACTTATGTCCGCCGAAATTAGTGAGCAGATCGCGGCAGGAGTCGATGGCGGTATAGATATCGAAATCGCTCACCGAACGGGCGCTACCGCTGATGATATCGTCGTCTCCGGCGGTGAGTACAATAGTAGGTCGGTAATAGGTCTCGGTGAGACGACTGGCGGCAATTCCCACTACTCCCTTATGCCACTCGGGCGAGAAGACGACTGTCGTGAATCGGCTCGCATTATTCGGGTCTTTGGCCAGTTGCTCAAGCGCCTCATCGGTGGTCTTGGTATCGAAATCACGTCGATCCTGGTTATACGAATCGATATCCTGCGCAAAGCGCAAAGCTGCCTCGGCATCATCGGTGATGAGCAGACGTACCGCCTCTGCACCGGACTTGATACGCCCGGCCGCATTGATACGCGGCCCGAACTTATAGACGAGATCGTTGATGGTGACGGTCTTGCCTTCTATACCCGCCACCTGCATGATGGCTTGCATGCCCACGGACGGGAAGGCATTGAGGGCACGGAGCCCGTAGAAAGCGAGGATGCGGTTCTCTCCCGTGACCGGCACGATGTCCGACGCGATGGACATAGCCAGCAGCGGTAAGAGGCGATAGACCTCCTGCGGATCGATGCCGCGCCGCTGGGCGTACGCTTGCGCCAGTTTGAAGCCCACACCACAACCGCTCAGTTCTTTGAACGGATAGCGGCAGTCCGCACGTTTCATATTGAGCACCGCCACGGCCTTCGGGATCGTGTCTCCGGGGGTATGATGGTCACAGATGATGAAATCGACACCGAGCGAGTTGGCATACGCCATCTTATCGACCGCTTTGATGCCGCAGTCGAGCGCGATGACGAGGGTGCAGCCTTTCTCTTTGGCAGTGTCGATCCCCTTGGTGGAGATACCATAGCCCTCGGTATAACGGTCGGGGATATAATAGATGAGGTTGTCGGTCTGGGTCTTGAGGAAGGAGTACATGAGCGCCACCGCCGTCGTGCCGTCCACGTCGTAGTCGCCATAAACCATGATACGCTCGTGGCTATCGATGGCCTTGCAGAGACGATCGACTGCTGCGCCCATGTCCTTCATGAGGAAGGGGTCGTGCAAACTATCTAAAGACGGGCGTATGTACGCGCGCGCCTCAGCAGCCGTACGCAGACCGCGAGCCGCTAAGATGCGACCCGCTACCGGACTGATCTCCAGTTCGGTGGTCAGACGCTCAGCAGCTGCCTGCTGTTCAGGCGTCAGTTCTTTGATTTTCCAATTGATATTCATCTGCTTCTTGCCATTGCGGCAACACCTCTCGGAAATGCCGCAGTTTCTCTATAGACAGATCCACTATCTTGGTGCCTGCCTCATAATCCTCAAATCCCGCTACGTCCTTGAGCCAGGTGTCGTACGCGACGGAGTGGCCGTTATAATCGAGTTGCAGCCCATCCGTCCCGACCATGTTGACGCCTATACCGTAACAGTGGTTCTCCGCCGCTCGGGCGGGTAACAAAGCATCCCAATACTGAATCCGGACGGTAGGCCAACAGGCGACCACGATGAGGATATCATACAGGTTATGCTTATCCTGCCTCAGCCACACGGGGAAACGCAGATCGTAGCAGACAGCCAGACGTATCTTGACTCCGCGGTACTCAAAGATCGGTCGCTCATTGCCGGGCGTGAAGAACTCCGCTTCGCCTCCGCTCGCATACAGATGATGCTTGTCGTAGTGCTGCGGTGCCACACCCGGGGCAAAGAGGAAACCCCGATTATAGAGTTTGCCCTTCTCCATCGCCATCATCGAGCCGACAATGGCGATGTGGTAGGCATCGGCCATGCGCTGGAGCGCCTGACAGGTAGTCCCCGTTCCCCACTGTTCCGCCAGACCGGGACGATCGGTACAGAAACCCGTACTGAACATCTCCGGCACGACGGCCATCTCCGCCTGTCCGGCGATGGCTCGCAGGCGCTCATCCAGCAGGCCTATGTTCGCCTGCGGATCTGCCCACTCGATAGGATATTGGAGAAGCGCGATGCGCATTGGTGATTTATTTCTTAGCCTTTTTAGCCTCGCCTCCGTTAGCGATGTTCTCGCGCATGGCGGTGTCGGCCTGCATATTCTGCATGCGGTAGTAATCCATAATGCCGAGGTTACCGTTTCGGAACGCTTCGGCCATAGCTTGCGGCACGAGTGCCTCCGCCTCAATCACCTTGGCGCGGGCTTCCTGTGCTTTAGCTTTCATCTCCTGCTCCGAGGCGATAGCCATCGAGCGGCGCTCCTCGGCTTTGGCTTGAGCGATGTTCTTATCCGCTTCGGCCTGATCCATCTGCAGCTGGGCACCGATATTCTTACCTACATCGATGTCGGCGATATCGATGGAAAGGATCTCGAAGGCTGTACCGTCATCGAGACCTTTGGAGAGCACAAGTTTACTGATGGAATCGGGGTTTTCGAGCACCATCTTATGGCTCTCGGCACTACCGATCGAGCTGACTATACCTTCACCTACACGGGCAAGGATGGTGTCCTCACCGGCACCTCCGACGAGCTGTTTGATGTTCGCACGCACCGTCACACGGGCTTTAGCAATCAACTGAATACCATCTTTGGCCACAGCCGTTACCGGCGGGGTATCGATGACACGGGGGTTAACAGACATCTGCACCGCCTCGAACACATCACGACCGGCGAGGTCAATGGCCGTCGCCATCTGGAAAGGCAGGTTGATACCGGCCTTCGAAGCCGAGACGAGCGCATGCACCACGCGTTCGATATGTCCTCCGGCGAGATAGTGCGCCTCCAGGCCGTCACGTTTGACATCCGTCAGACCGGCCTTATGCGCCTCGATCATACAATTGACGATCTTTGCGGGCGGCACCTTACGGATACGCATGAGGAATAACTGTACCAGACTGATATGTACACCGCTCACTACGGCATTGATCCAAAGCATGAAGGGTACATAATACATGAAAATGACGATGCAGATACCTATTAAGGTATACAGCACAACAGAGAGAGCACTAAGATCTTCCATAGGACTTAAAATTGGTTATTGGTTATTTGTGATTGGTGATTTTTGATTTCTTTTCCTCTTTCTTGAGTTTGTTATCCGCCAACTCAACGTGGCTGTCAATTTTGGCATCGAGCGCCATCTTATCCAAGGCATTGCTGCGCACAAAGCCCCAGATAGCGAGACCCGTCAAGAGCACGCAGGCACCCAAGGTAATCAGTCCCGCTACATGACCGATCCACATCCATGCTACCACTACTGCGCCTACCAGCGCAAGAAAACCACTCACGCCCGCTATGCCGAAACCCGGCAACAGGAACATCTCCATTAATAACAACGCGACGCCCGCGAGCACTAATAATACGACTAAAAAAATGTTCATGCAAGTATTTCGATAAAAAAATTACAACTTTTTTTTTCTAAATCGGCTGCAAAGATACTAAATATCTTTGATATACGCAAGCAAACAAAAAAAAATTTGCATAAATAAATTAATTATACTACTTTTGCAGCCGTTTTTGGAGGTCACTCCTTATTTATATACGAGTATGAGCAAAAATTTGGTTATAGTTGAGTCCCCGCACAAAGCGGATACCATCGGGAAGTTTCTCGGCAGTGATTACCATGTGCTGAGCAGCCAAGGTCACGTACGCGATATCGAACCTATAGGAAAGAACTCGCTGGGTATTGATTTTGAGAACGGTTATGCCCCTCATTATGCGATTGATGCCCACAAAGAGCATCTGATTGAGCAGCTGCAGCGCGAGGCCAAGAAAGCGGACACCGTTTGGTTGGCTTCCGATGAAGACCGCGAGGGAGAAGCGATCGCGTGGCACCTGAAAGAGGTATTGGGTCTGGAGAATAAAGATACGAAACGTATCGTCTTCCACGAGATCACCAAGCCGGCTATCTTAGAGGCCATCGAGCATCCGCGCGATATCGATTATAACCTGGTCAATGCCCAACAGGCGCGCCGTGTGCTCGACCGCATCGTGGGATTTGAGTTATCTCCGGTACTCTGGAAGAAAGTGACGACAGGTCTTTCGGCCGGTCGTGTACAGAGTGTGGCGGTTCGTCTGATAGTAGAGAAAGAGCGCGAGATAGAGAATTTCCGTGCATCGTCAGCCTATCGTGTTTTTGCCGATTTCATCGGAGTAAATCCGGGTGATGCCTCGGTGCTCAAGTGCGAACTGAATCATCGTTTTTCGCACAAGAAAGATGCTATTGAGTTCTTGGAGAGTCTCAATACGGCGCAGTTCATTGTACGCGATGTACAACGTAAGCCTGTGAAACACATGCCGGCACCGCCGTTCACCACTTCGTCGCTCCAACAGGAGGCCGCTCGTAAGCTCAAGTTCACCGTCTCCAAGACGATGCGTCTGGCGCAGTCGCTGTATGAGAGCGGACAGATCACATACATGCGTACCGACTCCGTCAACCTCTCTACGCTGGCGTTGGCTACCTCGAAGGAGGTCATCACCGAGCAGTACGGTAAGGAGTACGTGCATACCCGTCAGTTCCACACCAAAGCCAAGGGTGCACAGGAAGCGCACGAGGCGATTCGTCCGACGTATATGAGTACGCTCAGCGCGGGCGCTAACAAAGATGAACAACGGTTGTATGAGTTGATCTGGAAGCGCACGATTGCTTCGCAGATGTCGGAAGCAGAGAGTGAGAAAACGACTATTGAGGTGTCTGTTCACGGCTCCAAGTATGCGTTTGTCGCTACCGGTGAGGTGATCCTCTTTGACGGTTTCACCCGCGTCTATGTTCAATCGACGGATGAGGAAGCGGAAGAGCGCCGTATATTACCGGCTATGTCGCAACGCGAGCGGCTTAAGTTAGTGAACGCCGAGGCCATTCAGACCTATGCCAAACCGCCTTTCCGCTATAACGATGCCACGCTCGTCAAACGAATGGAAGAACTCGGTATCGGTCGTCCTTCTACCTACGCCACTATCATCGAGACGATTCAGAAAGTGAAGTACGTAGAGAAGGGTTCGGTTGCCGGCCAGAAACGCGATATAGCGGTACTGAGCCTCAAGAATGGTATGGTGCAAGAGAAACAGAAGAGCGAGCTGTACGGCGCAGAGAGTCAGCGCTTCATGCCGACTGATCTCGGACGTATGACCAACGATTTTCTAGTGGCGCATTTCCCAGAGATCCTCAGTTATGACTTCACGGCGCACGAGGAAGAACAGTTCGATAAGATCGCTGTCGGTCGTGCCGATTGGACGCAAACGGTAGATAAATTCTATAAGACCTTCAAACCCTTACTTTCTTCGATTCCATCGGGAAAAGTAGAAGGCCGATTGTTGGGCGAAGACCCGGCTACAGGGCTGCCTGTGATTGCGAAAATCAGCAAGATCGGTCCGTGTGTACAATTAGGTGATGCTGCAAATGACAAGCCTAAGTTCGCCAGCCTTAAGAAAGGGCAGTCTATCTACTCGATCACGCTCAATGAAGCGCTCGATCTGTTCAAGAACTCGCTGCCGATTTCTCTCGGTGAATACGAAGGAAAAGAGGTTGTTGTAGGCGAAGGTAAGTACGGTCCGTACGTGCATTATGATAAACTCTTCATCTCCATCCCGCGCGGAAAGGATCCGCTGACGCTGAAGATGGACGATGCGATCGCTTTGATCAATGAGAAGCAGCAGAGTGCTACTCCGTTGCATGAATGGGGCGATGTACAAGTGCTGCGCAGTAAGTTCGGCGCCTATATCCACACACCGCAAGGTAATTATCGCTTGCCAAAGAGTACGAACGCAGAGGCATTGACAGAGGCCGAAGTGAAGCAAATCATGGCACAATCGGAGCCTTTAAAGCCCGGAAAACGCACTTTTAAGCGAAAAAGTGCAAAATAATTGCAGAAAAATTTGCACAATTCAAAATATTGTTGTAATTTTGCAGCCGCTTTCGTGAAACACCGACGAGAAAATTTGCGCCAGCAAATAATCGAAGCGAACGAAAGTGAGCGAGAAGTAGCGCAGTTGGTAGCGCACTACGTTCGGGACGTAGGGGTCGGGTGTTCGAGTCACCTCTTCTCGACAAAAAGAGCCATCAGTCGATGGCTCTTTTTGAGTAGTAGGGACTCGCACACCCGTGTTCTCCGCCGCTTCGCTCTGTCGATTATTGCCGGGGGCAATTGTCGAGTCACCTCTTCTCGACAAAAAAAGGATATCCATTTGGGTATCCTTTTTTTGTCAATAGGTGTCTCGGTAGCCCGACCCCGTAGGACTGAACGTATCGTTCGGGACGCTAGGTTGTCTCCGTTAATCGGAGAAAACCGCCACGGGGAAAGAGGCAATTCTCTTAGCGTTTATAGTTCTCCCACTTTGTATTCCGCATGTCACCGGACTTGAGGAACTCCTCGTGCATAGCGAAAGCGCAAGAGAGTTCGTGTTGGGTCTGGCCATGACGGGCTATCTTGAGGTAGTCACGCAGCATCTCGCGGTACTCCGGAGCGACGCAGTTATTGATGATCTCTTCGGCACGCTGACGCGGACTCTTACCACGCAGATCAGCTACTCCTTGTTCGGTCACCAGCACTTTGACACTGTGCTCAGAGTGATCAAGGTGGGTTACCATCGGCACGATAGACGAGATAGCGCCGTTCTTGGCCGTAGAAGCGGTGGTGAAGATAGAGAGGTAGGAGTTACGGGCAAAATCACCCGAACCACCGATACCGTTCATCATCTTAACACCACACACATGGGTCGAGTTGACGTTTCCGTAGATATCTGCCTCGAGGGCGGTATTGATCGCGATGATACCCAGACGACGTGCTATCTCGGGGCTGTTCGATGTCTCCTGCGGACGAAGCAAGAGCTTGTCGCGGTAGAAATCAAGGTCAGCGAGAACCTCTGCCATCTTGGACTCCACAAGCCGCAGCGAGCAACCCGAAGCGAACTTACAATGTCCGGCTTTGATGAGATCGACCACGGAGTCTTGGATCACTTCCGAGTACATCTCAAACGGCGGGATATTGGGGTTCTTACCGAGTTCACCGAGCACAGCGTTGGCTACGTTACCTACACCACTCTGGATGGGCAGGAAGGAAGCCGGGATACGTCCCGCTTTCATCTCTGCCTCGAGGAAAGCCGCTACGTTAGCACCTATCTTCGCCGTGGTCTCATCTACCGGCGTGAACGCCGGGATCTCATTCGGGCGGTTGGTCTTCACGACAGCCGCTATCTTGGCGGGATCGACCTTGATATGATCGGAGCCGCAGCGATCGGAGGGTTTATAGATAGGAATCTCGCGGCGTTGAGGCGGGTCGAGGGGCTCGTAGAGATCGTGCATACCACGCATCGAAGCGGGGAACATCTCATTGAGCTCGACGATGATCTTGTCCGCCATGCGGCAGATGGTCGGCATGATACCGATACCGGCTGCCGGCACGATGGTACCGTCTTCGCCTACATAGGAAGCCTCGATGATCGCCCATTTGGGTTTGGGAAGGAAACCGTAACGGATATCCTGCGCCATGTGGCTGAGGTGCATGTCGAAATAGTGGGTTCCTTCTGCATTGATCTCTTCACGCATCGACTTATTCGACTGGTACGGGGTACGGAACTCTACCGCGTGGGCGCGTGCTAACGCACCGTCACAGCTGTCGCCCATCGATGCACCGGTCTCGAGTCCTACACGGAAGGGGATACCCTGCTCATGCAGTTTCTCAGCGCGTTGTGCGAGCGCAAAAGGAACCGCCTTGGGCACTCCGGTGGCGGTAAAACCACCCATACCCAAGACGTCACCATGTTGTATCAATTCAGCCGCCTGTTCGGCTGTCATAAATGGTAAAGCCATTTTATGATTTCAAATTTGTGATTTCAAATGTATGATTTACTCTGCTTTGCCGTCGGAACCGAGGACGTTGATGATCTTATGCTTGTAGAGCTCGGTCATCAGGTCACGTGCCGGACCGCAGTACTTACG
>Ga0310694_10005142_pt1 | contig 12562 bp, 8 predicted proteins | sample 174DNAGHGhighgp2_FD_203884 | JGI IMG/M metagenome (GOLD analysis project Ga0310694, IMG submission 203884) | Sheep rumen microbial communities from Palmerston North, Manawatu-Wanganui, New Zealand - 1742 DNA GHGhigh gp2 (v2) (version 2) | ecosystem: Host-associated > Mammals > Digestive system >...
CGTCCGGCGGCGCTCCGCCAATTTCTTCCTTTCAATTTCCGCATAGTCCGCCGCAGCGACTTCGATGGTCAACTCGCGGTTGAGATCATCAATTTTCTTTTCGTTTACTTTCATGAGTTTTTATGTGTTGTTTATTTTTGTTTCTTATCGGGATAGACGACGCGCTCGTGGTGGATCTGCGCCAGGTACTGCTTGAGGGTCTCCTTGACCGTCCCCAGTTCGCTGATGGAAATGTCCGCCTGGTCGAACTGCCCTTCCTCCATCTTGCCGGCCACGATCCGCTCCACGAAGGCGGAATAGGCCTCCGGCGTGTATTCCGTGAGGGTGCGGGACGCCGCCTCGATGCTGTCGCAGAGCATCAGGATGATCTGTTCCTTGGTCACGGGCTTGAACCCCGGGTAGCGGAACTCGCCGATCCGGTCCGGACTGCCGCCCGCCTGCAGGAACTGATTGTAGAAATAGCCCGTGGTGGTCGTGCCGTGGTGGCTGCGGATAAAGTCGATGATGCTCTCGGGGAGGTGGTGCCTGCGCGCCCGGTCCACGCCTTCCTGGACGTGGCGGATGATGTCGCGGGCGCTCTGCTCGGGACTCAGCCCGGCGTGATAGCGGGGCATCCCGTCCCGGGCGATCAGCGACTCGTTCTCAATGAAACAGAGCGGGTTGTAGAGCTTGCCGATATCGTGGTACATGGCGCCGGCCCGCACCAGGTCGGGATTGGCGTCCACGGCCCGGGCCACGGTATCCGCCATGTTCATGACCTGCAGCGAATGCTGGAAGGTCCCGGGGGCCTTCTGCTCCAGTTCGCGGATCAGCGGATTGGAGACGTCGCAGAGCTCGATCAGGCGGGAATTGGACACCAGGTTGAACAGGCGCTCGAAGAGGTAGATGAGCGGGTAGCCCGCCACCGTGAGCATGGAGCCGATGAACAGGCTCAGCAACGAGGTCCACACGTTGCCGGCCACCAGTTCGGCGGCGCGGAAGCCCAGGTAGGTCACGGCCAGTACGGCAAAGGTGATCAGGGCCGTGATGAACTGCTGCCAGCCGCGGTTGAAGCGGCGGAACGCCAGGATCGCCACCATGCCCGCCACGAAGAACATCACGAACAGCACGGCGCCGTCGTGGCTGAAGATCAGCAAGGGCAGCAGGGAGACGACATAGACCGGCACCACGACCCGGTTGCGCATAAACGCCTGCAGGAGCAGGGCGACCAGCGTGAAGGGGACGAGCAGCAGGGCCTTTTCGTTCACCCGCACCAGGATGAGCGTCACCAGGGCGCCCAGCAGGAACACGACGACCAGGTAGGGGTAGCGGGAATCGGAGAAGATCCTGGGATTGTTGAACCAGATGGACAGGTACAGCAGGACCAGGATGGCCAGGGCGATCAGGATATTGCCGGTCAGCATCAGGGCGGGAGGCCCCGTATAGCCCATATTGGCTTCAAATTCACGCTTGTAGGAGTCCAGCATCTGGGCGATCTCCGCCGTCACGATCTCGCCCTCGCGCACGATCAGCTGGCCGGCATTGACATAGCCCGACGTGGGCGAGATGCCGGCCGAGGACTCGGCATGGACCAGGGCCGTGGTCTGCTCGTCGAAGAGCAGGTTCGGGACCAGGAGGTCATAGGCGCCGGAAGCGCGCAGGAGCGAATCGACGTTGGCGCCGGACACGTCCGAGAGGTCGGAGAGCAGACGCGTGCGGGCCTCCGTGAGGCGGTACACCTCGGCGGCCGGGGACTTGACGGCGCGCTTGTCGCGCTGGATATAGATCACTTCCGCGTCGGGCGCGGCATGGCGCCTGCCGCCCTCGTCCGCCATCACGCCCTTCTGGTAGATGGCACGCATCGAAGCAACGGTGGCGCTGCGCAGGCTGCCCAGCTCCAGGCGCTCCGCGTCGCGGAGGTTGCGGGTGACGATCTCGTCGGAATACTTGTAATAGGGAATCGCCTCCGCGGAGGACTCGCCCCGCTCCGCCAGCATCTGCTCCTCGGTCTTGTAGATCGGGAAATCAAACTGCGCATAGAGCGTCTCGTATTTCCAGGTGCGCCCCTTGCGGTAGTCGTAGGCGAACTTGGCACTGCGCGGCATCAGCAGGACCAGCAGGAGGAATGCGATGCCGAGCGGAACAAGCAGGCGGAGAAGTCTTTTTTCTGTCATCGGCGGCTATTTGAAGGGGCTGCCCGCCTCGCGGGCGATATAGGAATAGGTCAGGCGGTCCAGCAGCCGGGGGAACATGTTGTGGGCCCGGACGGTCGCCCGGCCGAGCAGGGTCAGGATCATCTTGTTGCGGCGCATGTGCAGGGCCCGGGACAGGCGCTTCGCCACCCGTTCCGCGCTCATCAGCTTCCCTTCGTCCAGCGGCGTCTCGCCCTGGGGGGAACCGTCTGCGGTCAGCGCCGCGTTGCGGACATTGGAAGCCGTATAGCCCGGGGCGAACACGAGGACATGGAGCCCGTCCTTGAGGTGCTCGATGCGGACCGTGTCCAGAAAGCCGCGGACGGCATATTTGGAGGCGCTGTAGCCGGTCCGCGCAGGCAGCGCGGAATAGCCGGCGATCGAGATGACGCCCACGAGGGAACCCTTCGTCTCCAGCAGGTACGGCAGCGCGTATTTCGTGCAATAGACCGTCCCCCAGAAATTGACGTCCATCAGCCTGCGGAGCACGTCCAGCTGCATGTCTTTGAACATGGCCCGCATGGACAGGCCGGCATTGTTGACCAGGACGTCGATGCGGCCGAAACGGGCTACGGCAGCCTCAATCAGAGCGCGGCAATCCTCTTCACGGGTCACGTCGCAGCGGACGCAGAGCACCCGGTCCGGCGGGGCGACCGAAGGGGCCAGTTCCTCCATCTTCGAAATGGAGCGCGCGGCCATCACGACCTTCGCGCCTTCGCTGCCGAATTGACGGGCAGAAGCCAGTCCGATGCCCGAGCTGGCTCCTGTCACGATGATTACCTTGTCCTTCAAACTGTACATGGCTGGAGGAATCCCGGGCCCAACGCCCGGAATGACTGTTATTTGATGGTCATCTCGGCGATGTCGTCGCCGTCATACAGCCCGGCGTCGAGCTTGGCCTTGATTTCCTTGAATGCTTTCAGGGTATATTCCACGTCCTCCATCGTATGGGCGGCCGTGGAGACGATGCGGAAGATGATCATGCCCTTGGGGATCACCGGGTAGATGACCATCGAGCAGAAGATCCTGTAGTTCTCGCGCAGGTCCTTGGCCATCTTGGTGGCCTGGCCCACGCCGCCGAAAATATGGACCGGCGTCACGCAGGCCTGGGCCTCTCCGATGTCGAAACCCTCCTTGCGGAAACCGTCCTGGATGGCATGGGTGATCTGCCAGCACTTGGCGCGGAGCGCATCGCCCTCCGGGGAGTCGATGATCTCCATGCGCTTCATGTTGCCGATCACGAACGGCATCGGGAGCGACTTGGCATACATCTGCGAACGCATGTTGCAGCGCAGGTAGTTGATGATCTTGTGGGGGCCTGCGACGAAACCGCCGATCGAAGCCATCGACTTGGCGAAGGCGCCGATGTAGAGGTCGATCTCGTCCATGCAGCCGAGCTGCTCGGAAGTGCCGCGTCCGTGCGCGCCCAGCAGGCCGAAGCCGTGGGCGTCATCGATCATGATGCGGAAGTTGTATTTCTTCTTGAGCGCGGCGATCTGGTCCAGGATGCCCAGCGCGCCGGTCATGCCGAACACGCCTTCGGTGATCAGCAGCACGCCGCCGCCGTTCTCCTCCGCCACCTGGCAGGCGCGGGCGAGGACTTTCTCGCAGTCGGCGATGTTGTTGTGGCGGTATTTGTACTTCTCGCCGACGTGGAGGCGGATGCCGTCCAGCAGGCAGGCATGGCACTCCGCGTCATAGACGATCACGTCGTGGCGTGCCGTAAGCGCGTCGATCGTGGACACGATGCCCTGGTAGCCGAAATTGTAGAGGAAGGCGTCCTCCTTCTTCTCGAACTTGGCGAAGGTCTGCTCCAGCTGCTCATGGTAGCGGGTGTGGCCGCTCATCATGCGGGCGCCCATCGGATACGCGAGGCCCCACTGCGCGGCCGCCTCGGCGTCCGCCTTGCGCACGGCCGGATGGTTGGCCAGGCCGAGGTAGTTGTTGAGGCTCCAGTTGAGCACCGGGGTGCCGTTGAAAACCATGTGCGGGCCGAGCTCGCCTTCCAGGCGGGGATACATGTAGTAGCCGAATCCCTGTTCGAAATACTGGCCGATCGGGCCGCCGCTGTCACGTTCTATTCTGTCGAAAATGTCTAACATGATAAGTTTGTCGGGTTATAGGTTTTAAGCGTCGATGTTGGCATAGTGGGCGTTCTCCTCGATGAACTGCCGGCGGGGCGGGACGTCGTCGCCCATCAGCATCGAGAACGTCCGCTCCGCGGCGGCGGCGTTGTCGATGGTGATCTTGCGCAGACGCCTGCGGGCCGGATCCATCGTCGTGTCCCAGAGCTGCTGGTCGGACATCTCGCCCAGACCTTTGTAGCGCTGGATGGAATAGCCCTTGTCAGAGCCCTTGCCGAGCTTGAGGGCGGCCTCTTCGCGCTGCTCCTCGGTCCAGCAGTAGATCTCCTCCTTGCCCTTGAAGACCTTGTAGAGGGGCGGCGTGGCCAGATAGACGTAGCCGTTCTTGATGAGGTCGAACATATAGCGGAAGAAGAAGGTCAGGATCAGGCAGGCGATGTGCGAGCCGTCCACATCGGCATCGGTCATGATGACCACCTTGTGGTAGCGGAGCTTGCTCAGGTCCATGTGCTTCTCGCCGGTCTCATCCTCCTGCGCCACGGTCACGCCGAGGGCGGTGTAGATGTTGCGGATCTCCTCGGAGTCGAAGGCGCGGTCGCCGGAGGCCTTCTCCACGTTGAGGATCTTGCCCCGGAGCGGCAGGATGGCCTGCGTCTTGCGGTCGCGGCCCTGCTTGGCGGTGCCGCCTGCGGAATCACCCTCCACGAGGAAGAGCTCGCACTTCTCCGGATCACGCTCCGAGCAGTCGGCCAGTTTGCCGGGCATGCCGGCGCCGCCGAGCGGGCTCTTGCGCTGAACCATCTCGCGGGCCTTGCGGGCGGCGGCGCGCGCCGTCGCGGCCAGCACGATCTTGTCGATGATGGTCTTGGCGAACTTCGGATTCTCCTCCAGGTACATGTCCATCGCGGCGGCGGTGGCCTGCGACACGGCGGAGGTCGCCTCCGGATTGCCGAGCTTGGTCTTGGTCTGGCCTTCGAACTGCGGCTCCGCCACCTTGACGGAGATCACGGCCGTGAGGCCCTCGCGGAAGTCCTCGGGAGCGAGATCGCCCTTGAACTTGTCCAGGAGCTTGTTCTTCTCGGCATATTGCTTCAGGGAGCGGCTCAGGCCCATCTTGAAGCCCTGCAGGTGCGTGCCGCCTTCGATGGTGTGGATGTTGTTGACGTAGGAGTAGATCTTCTCGGAGAAGCCGTTGTTGTACTGCAGCGCGATGTCGATCGGGATGATCTTGTCGGAGGTCACGCAGATGGGCTGCGGGATGATCGTCTGGGCGCCGGCGTCCAGGTATTCGATGAACTCGCTCAGGCCCCGCTCGGAGTAGAACATCTCGGAGCGGAAGACCTTGCGCCCGGTGGCCTTGGATTCGCCTGCGGCGTCCACCTCGAACTCGTCCACGAGCTCGCGCTCGTCGGTCAGGCGGATGTGGATGCCCTTGTTGAGGAAGGCCAGCTCGCGCAGGCGCGCGGCCAGGGTGTCATAGCGGTACACCGTGGTCTGGGTGAAGATGGTCGGATCGGGATGGAACGTGATGATCGTCCCGGAATCCTCCGCCTCGCCCACCACCTGCACGGGCCCGAGGGGCTTGCCCTTGGAGTAATGCTGCTCGAAGACCTTGCCTTCGCGGTGCACCTCGGCGGTGAGGGAATCCGACAGGGCATTGACGCAGGACACGCCCACGCCGTGCAGACCGCCGGACACCTTGTAACTGGACTTGCTGAACTTGCCGCCGGCGTGGAGGACGGTCAGGACCACCTCCAGGGCGGAACGGTGCTCCTTCTCGTGCATGCCGGTCGGGATGCCGCGGCCGTTGTCCTGGACGCGGATGGAATTCCCTTCGAGGATGCGGACGTCGATGGTGTCGCAGAAACCGGCCATCGCCTCGTCGATACTGTTGTCAACTACCTCGTACACAAGATGGTGCAAACCCCGTTCGGCAATATCGCCGATATACATCGAGGGGCGTTTCCGCACCGCTTCGAGTCCTTCGAGCACCTGAATGCTGTTGGCGGAATACTGCTCTTCCGCAAGCTTCATATCTTCTTTCTCAATCATCTTGAATCAGTGTCTCATAAAATCCGTCAAAGATACGAAAAATATCGGGATTTCCCTACAGCCGGAGGCTCAAACCGACGGTCCCGTAGGGGCCTTTTTCGATGTATCCCGGCGCGCGCTCGATGGCCATGCCGAGCAGGTTGCCCGCTTCGGCCCAGAAGGACCAGCGCCCGTCAAGCCGGTACTCGGCGGTCAGGCCGAGGTTGAAAAACGCGGGGATGGCTTCCGTCTCCGTGCCCAGGCACTTGCGGCCGGAGGCGGCCTCCAGGAAAGCGCCCGCCCAGATGCGGCGGTCCCAGTTGTAGCGGCCGCGCAGGTCGGCCGTAAAGGCCGGCGGAGCGTATGCGCCCGCGCCCTGGGAGAAACGCATATAGCTGTAGGTCAGGCCGCCGTCCAGTTCCAGGCGCTCGTCCTTCCAGGACAGGCCCGCCTTGCCGTAGATGGCCGTGTAGTCGGCCGGGAGCACGTTGTAGAGCGCCGCCAGGGGCATCCCGAGATACGAGACATAGCCGGCTTCGGCTTCGTACTGCATGCGCGTCCCCCAATGTCCCTGGAGACCGCCGCGGATGCGCAGTTTCTCCCGGGAGACGGTGGCGGAGGCGTCCGCGAGACGGGTGAAATGGTTGATCTGCTTGACGGCATAGTGGCTCTGCACCGCCTGTCCGCCGCTCACGCCGGCGTAGAGTTCCAGGTCGGCGTCAAGCAGGGCGAAGCGCGCGGTCACATCCGGCGCGACGGTGAACTTCTTCTCCTGATTGAAATACGAATAGTCGAAGCGGACGCCGGCGTCCAGGAGGACGGGGCCCAGCAGGAAGTCCACGTGGGGCTTGAGCGAAGCGAGACCCGTGGAGATGGCGCCGCCGAACATTTCCTCGGACACGATGACCCGGCCGCCGTTGACCGTGGTCGGCTTCAGCGCGTCCATCTCGAAGAGCGCGTCCAGCAGGATGCTGTATTTGCTGTCCAGCACCGGGCCCACCGATGCGGCCACGCGGAGGTTGTGTTCGCCGCTCCGGCTGCCCTCCTCCGTGGGCAGGCTGTTGCCGCCGGAATAGCGGTAGCGGAGGTCGATGTCGTAGAGGAAATGGTTGTCCGGACGCTCCCGGGACTGGATGCGGCCCGACACGACGGCGGAATTGAACGACGAGCGGAAAGCAGGTTCCGCCCCGTTCTCCCCGGCGAAAATCCCTTCATAGCCGAAATGGTAGGACAGGCGCGTGGAAGGCGACAGATACTGCCCGCCCACGCCGATGCGGCCGCTCAGGTCATGGCCGGCGACCGTGCCGTTCATCCCCCGGCGGCGGTAGTTGCCGGCATAGCCGCCCGCCTCGCCGAAGACGCCGATCGCGAAGTCCTTCTCCTGGAGCATCTGCCAGGCCAGTTCGAACTGCGGATGGAAGGTATAGCCCGCCCCGGCCCGCAGGAAGAACCTGCTGCCGTCATACAGGCGCGCCTCCGGCGTCACGTCGATCCGGTAGGGCGAGAACTCGTACGAGCCCCGGTAGGGCGTCTCGAAGACCGAGTAGTCGAAGTCGTAGTCGAAGCGGAGCAGCGAATCGGGCAGCTGCAGCGCAGGGCCCTGCTTCTGGAAGTCCGCGAAGCGGGTGACGTAGTCGTTGGTCACCTGCACCGACTGGTTGATATTCTGCGCGGCGAGGGGCATGCACAAAGCCGCGGCCATGAGGGTCAGATAGATATGTTTCATACGCTTACTCTTGCATCAATGTGGACAGGCGGTCCAGACGCATCCGGACGCTGTCGGAAATGTCATCGGTTCCGGACTCGGGCTCGTAGCCGTCCCGGATGCTCTCGAAGGTGGCCTTGGCCTGCGCGTACTGGCCGCGCTCCGCGAAGGAGTCGCCCAGCACGATGTAGGCCCGCGCGAGCCAGTAGGACTGCCCGCCGGCCTTCTGGGAGAAGGAATAGACCTCGTCGTCCACGGCGTCGAAGCGGCCCGTGTCGTAGAGGTCCTGGATCACCATGTATTCGGATTCGGCCCCGATCGCCGTGGACGGCTCGGCGCCCAGCTGGCGGAACAGTGCGAGCGCCTGCTCCCGCTTGGAGGAAGCCAGGCTCGACTTGGCCTTGATGTAGGTGGCTTCCCGCCGCAGGTCGGCGGAGAGGCCCCGCTGCGAGGCCACCTCATCGGCGGCCGAGATGGCCGTGGCGTAGTCCTTGGACCGGTAGGCGGAGCGCATCATGCCCGTCCGGGCGGACTGCTTGTTGGCATCCATGCGGGCGCTGGAGAGCAGGTTCCGGTAGCCCTCGAAGGCATCCTGGTAGCGCTCCAGGCCGAAGGAGAGGTCTGCATAGCGCAGCCGCGCCATCTCGGTGAAGGAATAGGCGGACTCGCCGGCTGCGGCCGCGGCATAGTGCTCCACGGCCTTCTCCTTCTCGCCGAGGGCGTTGTAGCACTCGGCCATGTAGAATTCCGCCTGCGGCCGGTCCGCACCGTCCGGGTAGTCCTCCAGGTATTTGCGGAGCGTGGCCACGGCCTGCTGGTGGTTGCCGGCCAGGTAGAGCTGCTCGGCGGTGTTGAAATACATCTTCTCCCGGTCGGCGTCGCTGCGGCCCTGCGCCAGGGAGTTCTGCTCCACGTATTCGAGGAACTTCTCCGGCTGGCGGCGGGCGGTGTAGATCGATTCGATCGCGCTCATCGCTTCCTCGGCATACTCGCTGCGCGGCATCAGGGAGACCACCTCCTTGTAGTTGTCCAGGGCGGCGTCGTATTCGGACATGTTGCGGTGCACCATGCCCAGGCCGATCAGCGCACGGGCCACGTAGGTGTTGTCCTTCGTGCTGCGGCGCAAGCGGGTGAAGGTGCGCACGGCGTCGTTGTTGTTCTTCAGGTCCATCTGCGCCCGTCCGAGCTCGTAGAGCGCTTCGTCATAGAGCGGCACGCCGGGGGTGGCGTCCTCGATGTGCAGGAGCGTGGAGACCTTGCGGCGCTTGTCGCCGGACAGGCCGTAGGCGACCGCCTGCTGGAAGTACGGGTAGATGTTGTCCGGCGTGAAGAACTCCGTCAGGACCTTCTGGTAGGAGGTGACGGCCGCCTTGTAGTCCCGGCGCCCGAAATCGCAGTCGGCCCGGCGGTTCATCGCATCCTCCCGGGCCAGGCCGTCGCCGGAGGCGATGTAGGTGTCGAACCAGCGGGCGGCCCCGGCATAGTCGCCTTCCTTGAAGAAGCTGTAGCCGATGTTGTAGGGCAGCAGCCGTCCTTCGGCAGTGCCGTCCAGCGCAGCGGCGTTGTGCAGCTCCGTGAAGGTCTTCTGCGCGTCGGCATAGTTGCCGGCACGGTAGCTGGACTCACCCATCCAGTAGCGGGCCAGCTGGTTGAAGCGGTCGGTCCGCGGGACATAGTAGGCCGTGGCCCGGAAGAACGGGACGGCGTCGCGGTAGGAACCGCTCGCGAAGAGCTGCTCGCCGCGCAGGAAGTTCGCCTTGGTGTAGTTGCTGAGCATGTCGGGCGTCAGCTCCTCGATGTTGTCGTAGGCCTCCACCGCACCGGCGTAGTCCTTGTCCACGAGCGCCGCCAGGGCCATGTAGCCGTAGATCCGGTCGCCGCGCGCCTTGGTGGACCAGCGCTCGATGTAGCGCGCGAAGCCCGAGGTGTCCTTGTTGAGGTCGAAGGCCAGCTTGGCGTAGTTGAAGGCGGCATCTTCCGTGATCTCGGGATCGAAATCCACCACGGAGGCGTCGTAGAAGGCCTGCATGGCCGAGACCTGGTCGTGCGTGCGCAGGTAGGCGTTGGCCAGGTGATAGTTGGCCACCTGCCCGAGCGAGTCGGCCCGGTCGCCCATCTTCGTGAAATTCTCGATGGCGCCGGCGTAGTCATCCACGGAATAGAGGACCGTGCCGGCATAGAAATAGTCCTTGCGGTTCATCCCCTCGTGCGAGAGGTCGTCATAGTATTCGCGGGCCTTGTCCTTGTCGCCCCGGATCAGGTACGACTCCGACAGCAGCCGCGCCACGCGCTCGCGCCGCCCGGCAGGCAGCGAATCATAGATGCGCGTCCCCTCGCGGATGGCGAACTCGTAGTTCTTCTGGTTGAACTCGCAGTCCACGATATAGAAATCCGTGAGTTCCTGGAAGCGCGGATCGGCCGAAGCGTTCCAGAAATTGGCTTCCGCCTCGGCGAACTGCTTGTTCTCATAGAGCATGATGCCCGTGAAATAGCGCCCGGGAGCGGTGTAGTCCGACTGGGGCAGCGCCTCCAGCAGCGTGAAGAACTGGGAGGCCTCGGCATAATGGCCCAGCGCGAAGGCGGAATAGCCGCACTTGAAGATATATTCGGGCAGCTCCGCATCCGACAGGTCGGCCGAATGCACGAAGGAGAACTCGGAGGCCGCCTGCTGGTACTTGCGCTGGTCGAACAGGATGCGCCCCTGCTCGAAGTGCAGGACGCCGGACATCCGGGAGGACGGATAGCGCAGCCGGTAGGCAGTGAGCTGTTCCGGATAGCCGTCCGTCTGCATCTTGAGGGAGCAGAGCACCTCGTAGGCATCGGTCAGCGGCCCGTCGGGCATCGCTTCGAACAGGATCCGCGCCTGCTCGTACATCCCGTTCTCATAGAGGCGGAGCGCCTGCTGCCAAGTCCGCGTGTCCTGCGCCGGAGCGGCCTCCGTCCCCGCAGCCAGGAGCGCCGCGGCGAGAAGGGTGGTCACCAGTGTTTTCAGTCTCATCATCTTATTCTGTTTCCAAACTGACAAATTTACTCATTTTTGCGCTATATTTGCAGAGAACATCCAACTTTTTCTCGCACGGCATGGAAGAAAACAGCGTTCCCCTCATTTCCTTCTCCGAAGCGGACATCCACGGCGGAGAGGACAGCATCGTCGTCTATGGCCTTGATCTGCAGGTCTATCCCGGGCAGATCGTCTATATCATCGGCAAGGTGGGCAGCGGCAAGACCTCCATCTTCCGCACGATCACGGCGGAGAACCGCCTCGCAGGCGGTTCCGGCCAGGTCTGCGGCTACGACCTGACGCACCTGCGCGCCAGGGACGTCCCGATGCTGCGGCGCAAGCTCGGGGTCGTGTTCCAGGATTTCCAGCTGCTGATGGACCGCAGCGTGGAGGACAATCTCGTCTTCGTGCTCAAGGCCACGGGCTGGAAGGACGCCTCCGCCATCCACAAGCGGATCGGCGAGGTGCTCGCCGCCGTCGGGATGACCACCAAGGCGCACAAGATGCCGCACCAGCTCTCCGGCGGCGAGCAGCAGCGCATCGCCATCGCCCGCGCCATCCTCAACAACCCCGCCGTGATCCTGGCGGACGAGCCCACCGGCAACCTCGACGAGGAGACGGCCGAGGGCATCCTGCAGCTCCTGCAGCAGATCAACCGCGAGCAGGGCACGGCCATCGTGATGGTCACGCACAACCGCAGCATCTGCACCCGCTATCCGGGCCGCGTGTTCGAGACGCGCGACGAGGCCTGCAAAGAGATTACCCTATGACCCTGAAGCAACGCTACGACGCCGTGCTCGGCTATTTCCGGGACAACGTCCCCATTGCGGAATCCGAGCTGCATTTCGACTCCCCCTGGCAGCTGCTGGTCGCCACGATGCTCTCCGCCCAGTGCACGGACAAGCGCGTCAACCTGACCACGCCCGCCCTGTTCTCCGCCTACCCCACCCCGGAGGCGCTGGCGGCGGCATCCGAAGAGGACGTCCTCGCGCTCATCCGTTCCATTTCGTATCCCAACAGCAAGGCCAGGCACCTGGTCGGCATGGCGCGCAGGCTCCTGTCCGACTTCGGCGGACAGGTCCCCGCGGACGTCGATGCCCTGATGACCCTGCCGGGCGTGGGCCGCAAGACGGCCAACGTGGTCGCCTCCATCACCTGGGGCGAACCGGTCATCGCCGTCGATACGCACGTTTTCCGCGTAGCGCGGCGCCTGGGGCTCTCCCGGGGCACGACGCCCCGCGCCGTGGAACTCGACCTGGAGAAGCATACCCCGGAGGAGCTCCGGCCCATCGCCCACCACTGGCTGATCCTGCACGGCCGCTACGTCTGCACCGCGCAGAGGCCCCACTGCGCCGACTGTCCCCTCACCGCATGGTGCAGGGAATACGAAAAAACCGGACGCTGACGCCCGGTTTTTTCATGCATGCCCCGCTTCTTACTTCTTGAAGATACCTCCGAGGATGGACTTGGCGGCATTGGCGGCAGCGTTGCCGAGGGTGCCGGTACCGGCACCGGCCGCACCGCCCTTGAGGCCGAGGATGATGTCGTTGAGATCGACATCGCCGTCTCC
>Ga0310694_10005146_pt1 | contig 12556 bp, 11 predicted proteins | sample 174DNAGHGhighgp2_FD_203884 | JGI IMG/M metagenome (GOLD analysis project Ga0310694, IMG submission 203884) | Sheep rumen microbial communities from Palmerston North, Manawatu-Wanganui, New Zealand - 1742 DNA GHGhigh gp2 (v2) (version 2) | ecosystem: Host-associated > Mammals > Digestive system...
CGATGGGGGGACCTCTGGCCCTACTACCTCTTCGAGGTTAAACCTGATATCCTCAGTGCAGCCCCCTATGAATGCTGCAAGATGATAGTGCGCCCCCAGGACCAACTATTAAGTGTCCACTGGTGACTGTTCGCTAAAAAAGTATTATCTTTGCCCTCACTATGACAATACAAGAAGCTCAAGCGCGTGTTGACGCGTGGATCAAGCAGTATGGCGTGCGCTACTTCAGCGAGCTGACCAACATGGCCGTGCTCACCGAGGAAGTGGGCGAGGTAGCTCGTGTCATCGCTCGACGATACGGCGACCAGTCGAGCAAACCGGGCGACGACCTGGACCTCGCCGACGAGTTGGCCGACGTGATGTGGGTGGTGATGTGCCTGGCCAATCAGACGGGAATCGACCTGGATGCAGCCCTGGAACGCAACTTTGCCAAGAAAACCCTCCGCGACAAGGACCGCCACATCCATAACGATAAACTTACTAACCAATAATAATATCAACCAATTATGAGTAATCACGAACATGAACACTGCGGCTGTGGATGCGAACATCACGACCACGACCACAAGCCGATGGACAAGTACATGACCGCTATCAGCCAGAGCAACGTCACCGTCGACGACGCAGCAATCAGCGCTGCCGTGCAGGAGATCATCGACAAGCACGCCGACGAGAACAACACGCCCGAGGTGCAGCAGTTCCTGCTGAACTGCGTGGACCTGACGACACTGGCCACCGACGACAGCGAGCGCAGCGTGGCCCAGTTTGTGCAGCGGGTCAACGACTTTGACAACAACTATCCCCAGTACAAGAACGTGGCCGCCATCTGCGTGTACAGCAACTTTGCAGCTGTGGTGCGAGGCACACTTGAGGTGAGCGGAGTGGATGTGGCCGTGTGCAGCGCCAGCTTCCCTGCCAGCCAGGCACACATCGAGACCAAGATTGCCGAGACGGCCCTGGCCGTCGCCGATGGCGCCGACGAGGTGGACATCGTGCTCAATGTGGGTTACTTCAAGGACGAGGCCTACGAGGAACTGTGTGATGAGATTGCCGAGATCAAGCAAGTCGTGGGCGAACGGCCTCTCAAGGTCATCCTTGAGACCGGACTGCTGAAGAGTGCCGAGGCCATCCGCCGGGCCAGCATCTTGTCGATGTACTCGGGCTGCGACTTCATCAAGACCTCCACGGGCAAGGTTTATCCCGGAGCATCGCTCGAGGCCGCTTACGTGATGTGCCAGTGTATCAAGGAATACTTCGTGCAGCACGGACGCATGGTGGGCTTCAAGGCGTCGGGCGGCATACGCACGACCGAGGACGCTGTGAAGTACTACACCATCGTCAAGGAAGTCCTGGGCGAGAAGTGGCTCGACAACAAGTACTTCCGCATCGGCGCCTCCAGCCTGGCCAACTCGCTGTTCCAGTCCTTCACCGGCACCGACGAGAAACCTTTCTAAAAAAACAACACAGACAACTCTTACAACTAAAGGGAAAACAATCAATACAATAATTACAATCAATTGAATGCCAATGATTTGTATTTGTTGTACTTGTTGTTTTCCCTTTGTGGAATTGTGGACATGAATCGGGAGATATTGAGGATTGCACTGCCGGCAATCGTGGCCAACATCACGGTGCCGCTGCTGGGACTGGTGGACACCGCCATCGCCGGGCACCTGGGGGACAAGGTGTTTATCGGTGCTGTGGCAGTGGGCGCGATGATGTTCAACCTGGTGTACTGGAACTTCGGATTCCTGCGCATGAGCACGTCGGGCATGACGGCACAGACGTGTGGCAGCGGTGACTTCCAGGAGAGCGCCAAGTTGCTGGGCGAGTCCACCGCACTGGCGGCGGTCATCTCGGCACTCATCATCCTCTTACAGTGGCCCATCAGGCTGCTGCTCTTGTGGATCATCGGCCCGTCGCCCGAGGTCACCTCGCTGGCCATCACCTATTTCACCATCTGCATCTGGGGCGTGCCGCCCGTGCTGGTGATGATGGCCTTCAAGGGCTGGTTGCTGGGCATGCAGGACTCCCAGAGCGCGATGTGGATCTCGATCATGACCAACGTGTTCAACATCGTTGCCAGCCTCGCCTGTGTCTATCTGTTCAAGATGGGTTTTGTGGGCATCGCCGTGGGCACCCTGGCCGGAGAGTGGCTGGGGCTGCTCTATGCCGCCATAACGGTGCAGCGCAAGTTCCCGCGCCTGAATGGCATGCTTGACTGGCGACGCGTCTGGCGTTTCAAGGGGGCTGGACGCTATTTCAAGGTGAGCCGCGACATCTTTGTGCGCAGTTTCCTGTTGATGACCGTGAGCCTGGCCTTCGTCTCCATCGGAGCCCGCAGCGGTGACCTCATCCTTGCTGTCAATGCGTTGATTCTGCAACTGTTCACCCTCTACAGCCACTTCATGGACGGCATCGCCTTTGCCGGGGAGGCCGTCGTGGGCAAGTACTACGGCATGGGCGACATGAGGCGCATGAGGCGTTGCGTGAGGCTGCTGTTTGGCTGGGGCCTGGCCGTGGCCGCCGTGTTCACGCTGGTTTACTCCTTCCCACGCATGGCCTTCGGACTGCTCACCGACCAGCAAAGCGTCATCGAGGCAGCCATGGACTACCGCGTGTGGTGCGCCTTGATCCCTGCAGCCGGCATGGCTGCCTTTGTGTGGGACGGCGTGTTCATCAGCCTGACGCGATCGATGGGCATGCTCATCAGCGCCAGCATCGCCTGGTCGCTGTTCTTTGTCATCTACTGGCTCACGCCCGAGGGCTGGGGCAACAACCGCCTGTGGATCGCCTACTTGAGTTTCCTGGCCCTGCGCGGCCTCATCCAGACCATCCTCTACCGTGGCTATCTGGCCCATGGGGTGCTGGAATCCCCCTCCCCTACCCGATGAACCACTCCCACTGCCACATCATCGCCTGCCTGATGGCGGTTGCCGGGCTGATGACCGCCTGCCATTCAGAGGGCAGCCAGGGCAGTGCCGCCCTGGATGTGCCTGTGGAACTGCTGCAGGATGGCGACCTGGCCTTACGCTGCGGCATCAGCCTGGAGAGCCGCTTTGTCACCGGCATCAACGGCGAGAATGGTCCCTACTCCCATATTGGACTCGTCGTCAACGTGGACGGCAAGTGGATGGTCGCACATGCGGTACCTGGAGAGAACCCGCCTGGCGAACCCGAATACCTCAAGCTTGACCCCATCAGCGACTATTATGGTGGTGACAGAGCCAAACTGGGCGCTATCATGCGCGTTACCGAGGACAGCGCTGCCTGTGCGGCAGCGACAGGTTATGCCCTGTGGGCGGTGGATGCCCACAAGGTGTTTGACAAGGCTTTTGACTGGGAGGACACCACACAGCTCTACTGCACCGAACTGGTGCAACGGGCCTATCAGCGCAGCGGCATTGACCTCACACAGGGGCGCAAAACCAATGTGGGAGCCGCCGCGTTCAAGGGCACCTACGTTTTCCCCAGCGACATCACCAGCAACAAATCACTGACCTGGATATGCACTTTTTAAGGTCATCGCACCTGATGATTCAGCAGTGACGTCTCCTGCGGTCGGGTAAGACAGGCGGCACCCATGAAAAGCCAAAAGATTCTTGCTTTTTTACTCGGCTTGCACTACCTTTGCAAGCGATATCTCTTAACAATCATCTTTTAAAAACAATTTTTTATGATGAAAAAAATTTTTAGTATCCTGCTTCTTTTCTCGGCAATGACCTTGATTTTGACATCGTGAGACATGGCTTCGCCTGGAGCTGCCTGCAAATCCTACATGGAAAAGCTGAAAAACGGAGACTACAAGGGCTTTGCACAGGGCATCGCCACCGATGAGACCAAGACAGCCGAAGAGAATGAGCAGATGGTTGCCATGATCGAAGGCCTACTCAAAGAGAAATCCGACCAGATGCTCAAGGAAAAAGGCGGCATCAAGGACATCAAAATCCTGGAAGAAAACGTCAGCGAGGATGGCAACACGGCCACAGTGAAAGTGAAGTTCATCTATGGTGACGGTACCGAAAAAGAAGACACCCAGGAGATGGTGAAACAAAACGGCGTCTGGAAGATGCATATCAAGAAATAATTCTTTTCCCGTCGAGACATTAAACAATCGGGGATGCGCCATGAGTAGCGCATCCCCGATTGCTTTGCTTGATAGACCAGGTATCTATCGGCTGCTACAGTGTCGAGAGCATCGTATTGATGAGGTCGATGGCGTCAGACACGGTCACCAGCGCATCCCCATTCATGTCACAACAGGTTTGACAGCACGCCTTATGGTCGTTCAACAGGTCGTTGATCAGCATCGTCGCGTCCGAGATGTTAATCTTGCCATCATGGTTCACATCACCGATGACGTGAAGCTGCTTCATATACCAGAAACTGGCCGACTTGTCTCGATTGATGACAATCTGGGTCACTGGCTTGCCCAGGTAACCGGCATTGCCCGTGATTTCTCCATAGGAAGTCATGTTGAGCGTCGTGGCTGGAGTGGACTCGTCGGTCACATCACAACGTCCGTTATAGGGCCACAGGTCTCCCCCCTCGGAATACTTCGACAGCTTGTTGTCGGCAGGCAGTAAGGTCACCGACTGGATTTTATCGCTGTTGGGCTTGTTATTAGCCCACCGGTCGGCACTGTAGGTGATGTGGGTCACCATCACACCGGAGCCCGGCAGATAACGGTCCCATCCCTGGCGCTGGCGGTTCTCGAAGATGAAATATTCGTTCCTGTTCACGTCGCTCACGATGCGCACGGCCTTGTCAGTCAACTTGTCGCCGCTGTTCCACACGGGCAGTGTGTAGAGCGTGTTGGGCTCGGGATTGATGTATTCCACCCAGCCCATGAACACCTTCTCATAGGCCGAATAGCCCACCGGCGTGTAGCCATCGTTGCAATAGCATCCCAGGCACATGATGTCCCAGTTGCCCATGCCGTAATTATCGTTATTTCCCGTGTCGTAGAGGTCGGGCAAGCCCAAGCAATGGCCAAACTCGTGGCAGAAGGTGCCGATGCCATCGATGGTTTTGCTATTGTCGTTGCTGCCGTTCAGCTCATTGAACACGGCAAAGTGGTTGACATAGGGGTCGCCTGGGCCAGGGCAGAAGGCGCCATTGCCGCCACGGGAATAATACCTGGCTGCGTCAAGGGTCCAGTTGCAGGGCCAGATGGACTCGGGGTGGGTTGTATAGGCCTGGGCCTCGCCCACGCCGGCATAGATGACGATAACCACGTCGCAATAGTTGTCACCATCGGTGTCGTATGGGTCAAACGACACGCCATGGGCCGATGCCGAATCACAAGCCTCGGTCACCATCCAGCCGATGCCCTTGTCCTTGGTGGTGCCGTTGTGGCCACCGTAATACTCTCTGTCCTGGGACAGGGTGTAGATGCCGTGCACGTCAAACACGGGATGATACAGGCCATTGGACTGATCGATGAAGTACTGGCCGACGCTCTCCTCGCCCGTGAGCATGGCATCGATGATCTTTTCTCGAGTATTATTGAATTTTTTATCCTGAAATTCCACCAGAATGATGGGAATGCGGCGCTCGCCCAGGGCAGGCACATCGGCAGCGGCATTGCTGCCCACGGCATTCAAGCGGCCACTGGCAGCGGGAAGCTGATAGGGCTTGAACGGCATCTTGAGGGCCCCGCGCTGAGCCTGGACAAAGGCCTTCTCGATGGGCTGGCGATCTGTCGCTTCGTGGGCGCGAACAGCGGTCAGGCCAGTCAGCGACGAGGTGTAGTAGTAGTCTCCGTCATGGCCACGCTCCACAGCCAGGCCATCGGCAGTCAAGATGGCGTGATTAAAAGCATTGCCCACAGCCTGCACTCGCAAGGTTGTTCCATCACTTTGGGTGATTGTGTGCCAGCCGGGTTTAGCGGGAACGGCAACAGCCGCAATGGCACAGCACAACAATACAGACAAAATAAAAAATTTTCTCTTCATTGATTTTAATGGTTAATTATGTTGATTGATCATTAAGCCCACAATAAAAATGATTTTGCCACTTATCCCTCATCAGGATAGTGGCACTTCTCACAAAAACGCGGCAAAATTAGGTATAAAAATTAGCAATACCAAATATTGATGCGCCCTATTTCGTACCTTTTCAGCAAGATACCTCCTCAAACCATTGAAACAGGTAGTATCTACCCACCCAACAAATCAATGCGACAGGGCTTAATCGGGCCCTGCCGCATCGATTGGGGCGTTTATTTCTGCTTCGATGGGTTAACTGCCGGGAGCAAGCACCTTGTTAATCAACATCATCACATCGCTGATGTTGACACTGCCGTCGCCGTTCAGGTCAGAACAGATGGGGCATCCCTCGCTCGTGGTGAGCAGGATGTCGTTGATCAAGATGATCACATCCGAGATGTTGACCGTCTCATCATGGTTAACGTCTCCGATCTCATAACCGTGGCCGTTATCGAACAGCGTCACTTCCTGCCTGTTGCTCCAGTCGCTCTCGGTACCGTCGACATACTGGGCTTTCACCTTGTAAACAAAGGTGCCACCAGCAGCCAGATCTTTCACGGTATAGGACATGTCGGTGATGTCGGTGATGAGGCGGTAGGTGTCATCACCGCTCTCGGATGCCTTCATATCAATAGATTCAGCTCAAGAATGCCTCAACCTGCGCAACACCGACCGCTCGAGAGGATCGGTCAAGAAGGACAAGGCGGTTGACAGGACCAGCACGAGCAGTGAATCCAGCAAGGCACGCAAGGGCGATACCGGCAGGGTGATGATTCCCTCCTGATGCAGGAGAAGCACAATCCAGAACACGATGGTCTGATACAAATAGATGGTGAATCCCCTCTCGTTCCAAATCCTGATAAGCCTGTTATTAGGCAACTTGACCCTCCACAGGATTAAGGAGATCAGGCACAGCACCATCATGCTGTAGGTTAAATAAATCCAGTCGGGAGGAAACTTATGCCCCTGCATCGGGCATAACGAGCCGCCTAAGGCAAACATATAGAGCGCTAAGGCCCCTGCGGCAATCAAGGCGACCGACGCCACCGCCCAGACCTTAATCTTCCTGTAGTAGACAAAACCGGCTACCATGAACACATTGTAACACAGCAATTCACGCAGTAATGACAGACTCGTGAAAGCTTGGGCCGCCAAGAAGGCCAACAGGCAAATCAGAGCATACAAGTGCCTGTTAATCACCTTCATCAGCTTTTCCTGAATGAAGAACGTGCAACTCAAGATCAAGTACAACGGGATGAACCAGATGTGGGCGGCACAGGGACAGTTGGGGATATTCTGGAACAAGAGGATGTCCCTGACTTCGCGCCAGCCGTAGCCCGAAATGTCAAAGGGCATCAACCTGAAATAATCGGTTCCGCGCAACAGCAGCGTGGCCAGGGCACCGATGGCGACCATGATGACCGCATAGATGTAGTAAGGCACTGCGACTCGACGAATGCGGTTGGCGGCAGTGGCCCAGATGCCTCGCTCTGCCTTGCGCAGCGAGATGGCTGCCCCGGCAATGAAGAAGACGATGGGAATCACAAACAGGATGACCGACAGTATCGGCTCGCTGGCGTTGCGCAGCCAGAACAGGGCATGACCCACACACAGGATGTAGATCATCGTCAAGCCACGATATATGTCAAGCTGGACATCTCTCATCGTTGATTCTTACTATCTTCTTGGAATATCAGGTTGATCAATATTGGCTCCGTCGCCCGAGTGCAGCGACTTGACGAGCGCGGCGGCACGGGCGGGGCCGATTGCCTCGGCCAACTCTTGCTCGCTGGCCTCACGGATGCGCTTGAGCGACTTGAAGTGCTTGAGCAGCAGGGTGCGCGTCTTGGGACCGATGCCGGGCACCTCGTCAAGGGCGCTGTGCAACTGTCCCTTGCTGCGCTGCTTGCGGTGGAAGGTGATGGCAAAGCGGTGGGCCTCGTCTCGCAGGCGCTGGATGACATGCAACGTCTCGCTGTTCTTGTCGATATACAGCGGCACGCTGTCGCCAGGAAAGAAGACCTCATTCAGGCGCTTGGCAATACCCACAACGGCAATCTGACCCTGCAGGCCGATGTCGTCAAGGGCCTCCACAGCTGATGTCACCTGCCCCTTTCCGCCATCCACGATGAGCAGCTGCGGCAATTCCTGCCCTTCCTGAACCAGGCGGCTGTACCGCCGCTGCACGACCTCGCGCATCGAGGCAAAGTCGTCGGCGCCCTCCACAGTCTTGATGTTAAAGTGACGGTACTCCTTCTTGGCTGGCTTGGCATTGCGGAACACCACACAGGAGGCCACCGGACTCGACCCGCTGATGTTGCTGTTGTCGAAGCACTCGATGTGGCGAGGCAGGACCGACAGACGCAGGTCGCGCTGGATGGTGGTCAGCGTGCGCGTGGTGCGCTGCTCGGGATTGAGTTTCTCCATCATGCGCAAGCGATCGGTGCGCTTCTGGGTCGCATTCTTGATGGCGATATCGAGCAGTTTCTTCTTGTCACCGCGCTGCGGGATGGAGAACGAGAGACCCGAAAACTCCACATCAGGCTCCACATTGACGGTGACCTCGGTCACGCGGTCCTTGCGATAAGTCTCGGCGAAGCGTTGGCGCACCTCGGCAATTGCCATCGACATGATTTCGGCATCAGTCTCGTCATGGGTCGAGAGGCGGTATTCAAGCGTGTAGGACTGGACCACTGCCCCACCCCGCACGTGCATGTAATTCACCCAGGCGGCATCCTCGTCACGCAGCAGGCCGAACACGTCGATGTTGTGAATCGTGGGGCTGACGATGACTGAGCGGCGACGCACGTGCTCCAGCAGTTTATAACGACGCTTGAGCAGCTCGGCCTCCTCAAAGCGCAACTCCCCTGCCAACTGCTGCATCTGTTGCATCAGCAGGTCCATCAGCTGGTGGGTGTCGCCATTGAGAATCTGGCGTATCTCGCTGATGTACTCCCCGTAACGCTCAGCACTCACCAGCCCCTTGCAGCATCCCTCGCAGCGGTGGATGTGATACTGCAGGCACAGGCGGTGCTTGTCAGCCTCAATTGTTTCACGTGAAACATTCAGGCGGCAGGTGCGCAACGGGTAGATCTGACGGATGGTGTCGATGAGCACCTTGGCAACCTCGGAACGGGGATACGGACCGTAAAAACGGTCCCCCTTGGCCCTCGCGTCACGTGTGATATAGACACGAGGATACAGGCCGCCCGACACACAGATCCAGGGATAGCTCTTGTCGTCCTTGAGCAGCACGTTGTAACGAGGCTGATACTCCTTGATGAGGGCATTCTCGAGATCCAAGGCCTCCTCCTCGGTATTGACCACGGTGTATTCCAGGTCGGCGATGTTGCGCACGAGCATGGTCGTGCGCACCGATGAGTGCTCGCGATTGAAGTAGGAATTGACCCGTCGCTTGAGGTTCTTGGCCTTACCCACATAGATAATGGTGCCCTCCCGATTGCGGTAGCGGTAAACGCCAGGCTCATCGGGGAGCAGCGACAACTTCAACTTCAGGTCATCGGTCATGCCTGCTCAATCTTGACACAAGAGGGGCTATAATTGCTTTCAGAACGTGAACAACGAGGTGATCTCGACCTCAGGAGGGAACACTTCGCGACCGTGCAGGTCGGCCAGGTCGCAGATGAAGTTGATGTAAACCTTCTTGGGGTTCATCGACTTCACCAGCTCATAGGCGGCAAGCATCGTGCCTCCAGTGGCCAGCAGGTCATCGTGGATGACAACCACGTCATCGGGGGTGATGGCATCCTTGTGAATCTCGATGGTGTCGGTGCCATACTCCTTGGTGTATGACTTCTGGATGACCTCAGCAGGCAACTTACCCGGCTTGCGCAGGGGAACAAATCCGGCATTGAGCTGCGTGGCGAGAATGGCACCGCCAATGAAACCGCGAGCCTCGATACCGACGACCTTGGTCACACCAGCATCCTTGTACAAGTCCACCATGGCGCGCACCATGATCTGCAACGCCTCAGGATCCTTGAAGGCGGTTGTCAAGTCCTTGAACTGGATTCCCGGAACAGGGAAATCGGGGATGTTGCGAACAACACTCTTGACTTTTTCTAATTCTTTGCTATTCATTTGTAAATCAATATGTTATGTTAATAATGTTTCACGTGGAACAAATTACCTGCCCAACAGCACGAGCAGGATGTTGATATCACTTGGCGAGACGCCAGGAATGCGAGAGGCCTGCCCCACTGTCTCGGGGTCGATGGCCTGAAGTTTCTGGCGCGCCTCGGTCGAAATCTGGTGAATCTGCGAGTAATCCAACTTGCCTCTCAGGGTGACGTTGTCGAGACGGGCCACACGGTCGGCAATGAGGGTCTCGCGCTCGATATAGCCTCGATACTTGATGGCAACCTCGGTGGCCTCCACAATCTCGTCACGGCGGACTTCCTCGAGGGAATCAATCTGAACGCGCAGGTCGGGCAGGGCCTCGGCAAGCAGCGACATGTTCAGTTGTGGACGCAGCAGCAAGTCGTGCAATCGCTGCCCTTGGGCCAGGGGCTGCATGCCCCGAGACTCCAGCGTGGGGTTGATGGCTGCTGCCTTGACGGTGTATTCGCGGCAGTAGGCCGTCAAGCGCTCAATCTGCTCGCGCTTGGAGCACATGAGGTCATAGCGCTCACGCGTGGCAAGCCCCAGGCGGTAACCTTTCTCGGTCAACCGCATGTCGGCATCGTCCTGGCGCAGCAGGATGCGGTGCTCGGCACGAGAGGTGAACATGCGGTAAGGTTCATCCACGCCACAGGTCACCAGGTCATCAATCAGCACGCCGATGTAGGCTTCGTTTCGAGCCAGGGTGAAGGGCTTGCCGCCAGTGACGTTCTGGTGGGCATTGATGCCGGCTATCAGTCCCTGGCCTGCTGCCTCCTCATAGCCCGTCGTGCCATTCACCTGACCGGCAAGGAACAGGTTCTTGACCAACTTGGACTCCAACGTGTGATATAACTGAGTCGGATCAAAGAAGTCATACTCGATGGCATATCCTGGACGGAACGCATGCACATCCTTCAAGGCAGGGATGCGACGCAAGGCCTCCATCTGCACCTCCCAGGGCAACGACGAGGAGAAGCCGTTAAGGTACATCTCATGGGTCATCGCTCCCTCGGGTTCAATAAAGAGCTGGTGGGAAGTCTTGTCGGCAAAGGTGACAATCTTGGTCTCGATGCTGGGACAATAACGTGGGCCGATGCTGGTGATCTGGCCGTTATAGAGTGGCGATTGAGGCAACCCCTCACGCAGCACCTCATGCACCTGCTCATTGGTATGCACAATCCAGCAGGGACGCTGTGGCAGCTTCGAGGTCACACCGGGCAAGAAGGAAAAATGGTGAAAATCCCTCTCACCGTCCTGCCTGATGCACTGCGAGAAGTCGATTGTGCGCTCGTCAAGGCGAGGCGGAGTGCCGGTCTTCATGCGGCCCACAGTGAAGCCTAAGGACGCCAATTGCTCGGTGATGCCATGTGCAGGGGGTTCCGAAACACGGCCTCCAGGGGTCTGCACGCGTCCCACGTGCATCAATCCGTTGAGGAAAGTGCCTGCCGTGAGGATGACCGCACGAGCGCCAAAGGTGATTCCAAGGGCGGTTTTCACGCCCTTCACTACCCCACCCTCGATGACAAATTCCTCAACCGAGTCCTGCCACATGTACAGGTTGGGCATGTTCTCCAGCACCTGGCGCCACTCCAGGATGAATTGCTGGCGGTCACTCTGGGAACGCGGGCTCCACATGGCGGGTCCCTTGCTGCGGTTGAGCATGCGGAACTGGATGCTGCTGCGGTCGGTCACGATGCCCATCTGGCCGCCCAGGGCGTCGATCTCACGCACAATCTGCCCCTTGGCGATACCACCGACGGCAGGATTGCAGCTCATCTGAGCCACCTTGTTCATGTCGATGGTGATCAACAGGGTGCGGGATCCCAGACGGGCGGCAGCACAGGCCGCCTCGCAACCGGCATGGCCGGCACCAACCACTATGATGTCATAGTCATTTCTCATCGATGGTCAGGAAATCAATCGTTCAGGAAAACGTTCTCGGGCAGCAAGGCAAGCGCAGCATTCTCGTGCTGCTCCATGATCTCACGCTCACCGGGGCCCTTGTCATTGATGCCGCACAGGTGAAGCACACCATGGATGATGACACGCATCAGCTCCGACGTGTATGCCACTCCCAGTCCCTCGGCATTGCTGCGAACGGTATCGAGCGAGATGACCATGTCGCCGGCAATGTGGCGCGAGTTGGTGTAATCAAAGGTGATGATGTCGGTGTAATAGTCATGCCCCAGGAACTGACGATTGGTCTCCAGGATATACTCATCGTCACAGAAGACATAGGTCAAGCAACCCACCTTCTGGTTCAAGGTGGCAGCAACGGCCACAATCCAGTCCTGGACTGCCTGCTCGTTGAGCTTGGGAAGCTCGACTTTGCCCTGGGTCATGTAGTTGATTTCTGTCATTTCAATCTCTCTTGAAAAACGGGAGACAAAGATAACAAAATAATTTGACAAACAAACATAAAATGGCAAGAAATGATAGGAAGA
>Ga0310694_10005148_pt1 | contig 12554 bp, 6 predicted proteins | sample 174DNAGHGhighgp2_FD_203884 | JGI IMG/M metagenome (GOLD analysis project Ga0310694, IMG submission 203884) | Sheep rumen microbial communities from Palmerston North, Manawatu-Wanganui, New Zealand - 1742 DNA GHGhigh gp2 (v2) (version 2) | ecosystem: Host-associated > Mammals > Digestive system >...
GCTTGATTTCATCGGTGATGTGCGGAATCGTCTGAACCGTGGATCCCAGATAGCTGCCCTGACGCTCCTTCTGAATCACGTTGGCATACACCTTGCCGGTGGTCAGGTTGGAATACTTGTTCAGATCCTCGTCGATAAACCGCTCATAGTGTCCCAGATCCAGATCGGTCTCTGCGCCGTCCTCGGTCACGTAAACCTCCCCGTGCTGATAGGGGCTCATGGTTCCCGGATCCGTGTTGATATACGGGTCCAGCTTCTGGGCCGCGACCTTCAGTCCCCGGGCCTTGAGCAGCCGACCCAGGGAGGCCGCCGTGATCCCCTTGCCGAGCCCGGACACCACGCCGCCTGTTACAAAAATATACTTTGCCATACGTCTTCCCTCACTCCACCGTCACGCTCTTGGCCAGGTTCCGCGGCTTGTCCACATCCAGTCCCCTGTTGACGCTGGTGTAATAGCCCAGCAGCTGCAGGGGCACGATCGCCAGCGACGCGATGAAATGGCTGTCCGTTCTCGGAACATACACGGTAAAATTCACTGTGTCCTCCACGGAGAAATTGCCGTTCGTGGTCAGCCCCATCAGATAGGCGCCGCGGCTTTTGCATTCCAGCATGTTGCTCAGGGTTTTCTCGAAAAGGCTGTCCTGCGTCAGCACGCCGATCACCAGCGTGTTATGCTCGATCAGGCTGATCGTTCCGTGCTTCAGCTCCCCCGCCGCGTACGCTTCGGAATGGATATAGCTGATCTCCTTCATCTTCAGGCTGCCCTCCAGGCTGATGGCATAGTCCAGTCCTCTGCCGATGAAGAAGATATCATGCGTGTTCGCGATCTTGGAGGAGAACCACTGCAGCCGCTGCTTTTCCTCCAGCACGCGGCTGATCTGGTCCGGAATCGCGGCCAGCGCTTCCAGATAAGCCGCCGTCTGCTCCTCCGATACGGTGCCGCGCACCGCGGCCAGCTGCACGGCCAGCACATCCATCGCGATCAGCTGGGCACTGTAGGCCTTGGTCGTCGCCACGGCGATCTCCGGCCCAGCCAGCGTGTACAGCGTGTAATCCGCCTCCCGGGCGATGGTCGAACCGATCACATTCACCACGGCCAGGGTCACCGCCCCGCGCTCCTTCGCCACCCGCAGCGCGGCCAGGCTGTCCGCCGTTTCCCCGCTCTGGGAGATCACAATCACCAGGGTATCCGGCTCCGTCGGCAGATTCCTGTACCGGTATTCGCTGGCCAGCTCCACGCGCACGGGGATTTTCGCCAGATCCTCAATCACGTACTGGGACGCCATGCCCACATGCCAGGCGGAGCCGCAGGCCACGATATCGATCCGGCGGATTCCCCGCAAAAGCTCGTCCGTCATCCCGGTTTCCGCCAGGGAGATTTTTCCGTCCTTCACAAGGCTGTTCAGGGTATCGCGCACCGCCCTGGGCTGTTCGTGGATCTCCTTGAGCATGAAATGCTCATAGCCGTCCTTCTCCGCGGACGCCGTGTCCCAGGTGATCTCCGTCAGAGGGAGCTGCACCTCATCCCCGTTCAGGTCATAGAATTTCACATTGCCGGGGCTGATCCGGCCTACCTGAAGGTTCCCGATGTAATACACGTTTCTCGTGAATTTCAGGATGGCCGGCACATCCGAAGCCAGGAATGCCGCGTCCCCGGACGTGCCGATCACGAGCGGGGAATCCTTCCTCGCCACGAAGATCTCATCCGGAAAATCCTGAAACATCAGGGCCAGCGCGTAGCTGCCGCGCACGCGCACCATGGTCCGCGTAATCGCGTCCACCGGCCCGATTTTATACTTCCGGTAATAGTAGTCCACCAGCTTGACCACGACCTCCGTGTCCGTCTCGCTGTAGAACGCGTAGTTGTGCCGCAAAAGCTTTTCCTTCAGCTCAGCGAAGTTTTCGATGATGCCGTTATGTACGCCGACCACGCCGCTCTCCACCGGCCCGCTGGCGGAGCCGGTGCAGTTGCCGCTCACATGCGGGTGCGCGTTCACCATGCTGGGATCCCCGTGGGTTGCCCAGCGGGTATGGCCAATCCCGCAGGTGCCGGGCAGCGTCCGCCCCTGATCCGTCTTGTCCGCCAGATGATGCAGCTTGCCCAGCGCTTTGACCACCTCCGCAGGCGCCGTGCCGTTCCGCACCGCGAGACCCGCGGAGTCATATCCCCTGTATTCCAGTCTGGCCAGCCCGTCCAGCAGGATCGGTGCGGCCTGTTCACGGCCCGTATATCCGACAATTCCGCACATGCTTCGTTTCCTCCCGAAAAAAGAAAGGGCAAAGGGATCCTTCAACACGACCCCTTTGCCTTGTTCCCGGAAATAATATCACGGAAGCAGCGCGATGTCAATACGTTATAATACATTATACATATTTCTGTGTTCAGGCCGGGCTGCCTGCGCCCCGGGCAAGCCGGGGCGCAGCTTCTGTTTTACTCATCGGACTGAAGCGCGTCGTAGCCTTCCTCTCCGGTGCGGACGCGAACCACGTTTTCGACATCCTGCACAAAAATCTTGCCGTCGCCGATATGCCCGGTGTAAAGGACGCGGCGTGCTGTCTCAATCACCTCGCTGACAGGCACCTTGCTGACAACGATATCCACCTGCACCTTCGGCAGCAGCGTAACCTCCACGGGCGTGCCGCGATAGTATTCAGGCCTGCCCTTCTGCATGCCGTAGCCCATCACGTTGCTCACCGTCATGCCGGTGATGCCGATTCCGTTCATGGCCTTCTTCAGGCTTTCCAGGCTCGAAGGCCGGCAGATGATCTGAACCCGAGTGTACACCGGCTGTCCCTCCGCTCTTTCAGGCTTTCTCACCACAGCCGAAACCGTCTCAGCGGCCGTCACAGATCCCGCAGGCACGGGAGCGGCGGCAGGCGCTTCCAGTCCTTCCTCGGGATTGATAACGAATCCCGCGTATGCGCTGGGCAGGCCGTGCTCGCTGCGATCCAGGCCCAGGGTTTCATCCGCTGCATCCGCACGCAGGCCGATGGTCCTTTTGATCAGCAGGAAAACAACCGTGATCACGCAGGCCGTCCATGCGATCGTTGCCAGCACGCCCAGCGCCTGAACGCCCAGGAAGGTGAACCCGCCGCCGTAGAAGACGCCCTTCATGGTGGTGCCCCCGGTCGCGAACAGACCCGTCAGTATCGTACCTGTCGCGCCGCACACGCCGTGCACGGAAATGGCGCCCACCGGGTCATCGATCTTCACAACCTTATCAAAGAATTCCACCGCAAAGACGATCACGAAGCCGCAGGCAAGGCCGATAACGGCCGCACCGAAGGGATCCACCGCGTCGCAGCCCGCCGTGATGCCGACCAGCCCGGCCAGCGCCGCGTTGAAGGTCATGGAAACATCCGGTTTGCCGTAGCGGAGCCAGGTAAAAAGCATGGTGGTCAGCGTCGCCATGGCGGCAGCCAGGTTCGTGTTGAAGAACACCAGGGACGCGCTGCCGATCAGCGCATCGCTGTCCATACCCACCGTGGACGCCCCGTTGAAGCCGAACCAGCAGAACCAGAGGATGAACACGCCCAGTGCGGCGATGGACAGGTTGTGCCCGAGGATGGCTCTGGGCTTTCCGTCCGCCCCGTACTTGCCGATCCGGGGTCCGAGGATCTTCGCGCCGATCAGCGCGCAGACGCCGCCGACCATATGCACAGCCGTGGAGCCGGCAAAATCATGGAAGCCCATCTCCGCCAGCCATCCCCCGCCCCAGATCCAGTGGCCTGAAACCGGATAGATAAACAGGGAGATTGCCGCGGAATAAACGCAGTAGGCGGAAAACTTCGTTCTCTCCGCCATGGCGCCGGAAACGATCGTGGCGGACGTGGCACAGAAGACGGTCTGGAAGATGGCATAAGCCCACAGCGGAACCCCCGCCGGAAGAATATGGCTGTAATCCTTCATGATGAAGGGATCAATCCATCCGAACAGCGCCGTTCCCGCCCCGAACATGATGCCGTAGCCGAACAGCCAGTACAGCGGCGTTCCGATGCAGAAATCCATCAGGTTCTTCATCAGGATATTGCCGGTATTTTTTGCCCGGGTAAAACCGGCTTCACACATGGCGAAACCTGCCTGCATGAAGAAAACCAGCGCTGCGCCAAGGAGTACCCAGATGGTGTTTACCGCAGAGAATGTCATACCAATCACTCCGTTTCCTTTTTGCTTCCCCGTTGGTACGCCCTTGTACGAAAAAAGAGGCGCCGGGTGTTCTGCACACCTTTGCGCCTCATCGGGATGCACGCATTATAGGAGGAAAAGCCTCCCCTGTCAAGTATCCCGCATCCAAAATACAGGATCTGTACAATGTCCCATTAATCCGGCCTTCACCGCGTTCCGGCTTGTTTCTCATCCGGCGGCAATTTCAGCCAGGCATCGATCTCCCGGGCGGCATCCCTGCCGTCCGCCAGCGCCCGCACCACCAGGGACTGGCCGGTGCGCATGTCCCCGGCGCTGAAAACGCGGCCTGACACATGATGGCTGCCGTCCGCCGGCATCAGGCGCCCGCGCGCATCCGCCTTCAGCGCAAAGGCATCCAGCGTCCTTTCCTCACAGCCGACAAAGCCCGCAGCGATCAGCAGCATGCCGCAGGGCAGCGTTCTTTCGCTGCCGGGCACCTGCGCAAAGCCGCCCTCCGGCTTCCGCTCCAGCCGCACCGTTTCCAGGGCTGCCACGCTGCCCCCTTCATCGGTCAGAATGCGCTTGACCGTGGTTTCATAGATCCGCGGATCGCTTCCCTGGCGGAAGAGCGCTTCCGTCTGACCGTAATCCGTCCGCAGCACACGGGGCCATTCCGGCCAGGGATTGTTCGCCGCCCTCGTCTCCGGCGGAGCAGGCATCATTTCCAGCTGCGTCACAGACGCGCAGCCCTGGCGCAGCACGGTACCCACGCAGTCATTGCCGGTATCCCCTCCGCCGACGACCACAACGTGCCTTCCCCGGGCGGACACCGCAAAGCTTCCGCCGGAGAGAACGCCCCGGGTTGCCGCCGTCAGGAAATCAACGGCAAACATCACGCCCCGCGCATCCATATGCTCCGCGTTCAGGGAGCGCGGCCTGCGCGCGCCGCCGCACAGCAGCACGGCGTCATATGCTTCCAGATCCTCCGGTTTCGCCTCCGTGTTCATCAGAAAGCGGATGCCCTCCGCCTCCATCAGGCGGATTCTGCGCGCCACAATCCCCTTGGGCAGCTTCATGTTCGGAATCCCGTACATGAGCAGCCCGCCGGGGCGGTCCGCCTTTTCGATCACCGTGACCCGATGCCCGATTTGATTCAAAAGATCCGCCGCGGCCAGCCCGGAGGGGCCGCTGCCCACGACCGCAATCGTTTTTCCGCTCTCCGCGGAAGGCACCCTGGGCGTAATCCAGCCCTTTGAAAAGCCCTTTTCGATCAGGTACAGCTCATTATCCCGGTTGGTGACGCCGTCATCCGCCAGGTTGCACGCCTTTTCGCACAGCGCCGGGCACACGCAGCCCGTAAACTCCGGAAAGGGCGCCGTCATCAGAAGCCGCCGAAGGGCCTCCCGTTCCTGCCCCCGGTACAGAAGATCATTCCATTCCGGAATCAGGTTATGCAGCGGACAGCCGAAGCCGGACTGGCAGAAGGGCACGCCGCAGTTCATGCACCGGGAGGCCTGCGCATGTCTCGCCTCATCAGACTGCGGAAGATGCAGATCCTCAAAATCGGCCAGCCGCTCCACCTCCGCGCGGAAGGGATTTTCCGATCTTGCCGTATCCAGAAAACCGGTTGCGCTGCCCATCCTCTCATGCCCCCTTTATGTGATCCAGATACTCATCCGAAATGACCGCCCTGAATTTCGGCAGCCATTCGCCGAAGCGCGCCAGGATTTCTCCGGCTTTCCGGGATCCCGTCGCCTTCACGTGCATTTCCAGCAGCTTTTTCAGTTCCTCCGCCTGATCCGCGGTCACGGCATAAAGCTTCACGTGCCCCTTGTTCAGCCGGCTTTCCAGCTCTCCATCCTCATCAAGCACCCAGGCCACCCCGCCGGACATGCCCGCGGCGAAATTATCTCCGACAGGCCCGAGCACGGCCACCCGGCCGCCGGTCATGTATTCGCACCCGTGGTCTCCCACGCCTTCCACCACGGCCCACGCGCCGGAATTGCGGACGGCAAAGCGCTCCCCCGCCATGCCGGCCACGAAGGCACAGCCGCCCGTGGCGCCGTACAGCGCCACATTGCCGATCAGGGCATCCTCCTTCTGCCACGCGCAGTCCGCCGGCGGGCATACGGCCAGCGTGCCGCCGGAGAGGCCCTTGCCGAGATAATCATTCGCCACGCCGAACAGCGTGATCTCCTGCCCTCTCGGAAGGAACGCGCCGAAGGACTGGCCGCCGCAGCCCTGCGCCTGAATATGCCGCTCCCCCTTCAGCATGGTGCCGAAGGCACGGTCCGTGGTCATCAGATGCACATGATCCTGATGCAGCCGCGCATCCGCCCGTTCCGCCAGATGGAAGTCATGCTTCGCGGCAGGCTGGAAATGCACATTCCGGGCGAAGCCCGTCAGATCGGAAAGATCCATCGCGGCCTTCTCCTTCATGGCCAGCAGATCGCTGCGGCCCACCAGCTCGTTCACCGTACGCGCGCCCAGCTTCGCCATGATCTCCCGCATCTGCTCCGCGATAAAAAGCATAAAGCGTTCCACATACTCCGGCTTTCCGCGGAAGCGTGTCCGAAGCTCCGGCTTCTGGGTGGCGATGCCGAAGGGGCAGGTACCGAGCTGGCACACGCGCATCATCCGGCATCCCATCGTGACCAGCGGAGCCGTGGCAAAGCCGAACTGCTCCGCCCCAAGCAAAAGCGCCACCATCACGTCATGGCCGGTCATGAGCTTTCCGTCGGTTTCCAGCGTCACCGTCTGGCGCAGCCGGTTGCGGCAGAGCACCTGATGCGCCTCCGCCAGACCGATCTCCCAGGGGAGCCCCGCATGGTGCACGCTGCTGGCAGGCGCCGCGCCGGTCCCTCCCTCGCCGCCGGAAATCAGGATGCCGCCGGCGCCGGCCTTCGCCACCCCGCTCGCAATGGTTCCCACGCCGGCGGAAGCGGCCAGCTTGACGGTGATCTTCGCGTCCTCGTTGGCGCACTGCAGGTCATAGATCAGCTCCGCCAGATCCTCAATCGAATAAATATCATGATGCGGCGGCGGGGAAATCAGCGAAATGCCGGGCGTCGAGCATCGGGTCTTCGCCACGTCCTCCGTCACCTTCGCGCTTGGCAGATGCCCGCCTTCGCCGGGCTTCGCTCCCTGCGCCATCTTGATCTGGATTTCCTTCGCGGAAAGCAGATATTCCCTCGTCACCCCGAACCGGCCGGAGGCCACCTGCTTGATTGCCGAATTCAGCTCCGTGCCGAAGCGCTCCGGCAGCTCGCCGCCTTCCCCGCTGTTCGAGCGGCCGCCCAGATGATTCATCGCCTTCGCTATGCATTCATGCGCCTCGCGGGAGATGGAGCCGTAGCTCATCGCGCCGGTGCGGAAGCGCTTCACGATTTCCTCCGCCGGCTCCACGGCCTCGAGGGGCACCGGGCGGCATGCGTCAAAGCGGAAGGTCAGCATGGAGCGGATCGTCCGCGGACCTTCGTTTTCCACACGTGCGGCATACCGGTCAAAGGTTTCCCGGTTCCCCGTCCAGACGGCCTGCTGCAGCAGGTGAATGGTTTCCGGGGCATACAGATGCTCCTCCGCCCCTTCCCCCTTCCGGTATTTGTGCTTTCCCTCGCTGGGCAGCCCGGTTCCGGCCGTTCCCGAAAAGGCCGCCTCATGATGAAATCGGCTGTCCGCTTCGATCCGGTTCAGATCTGTTCCTCCGAGGGAACAGGGCGTGTTCGTGAACCAGGTGTCCACCAGTTCCCTGTCCAGGCCCACCGCTTCAAAAAGCTGGGCGCTCTGATACGCCTGCAAAACGGATACACCCATCTTGGAGGCAATCTTCAGCACGCCCGCCGTCAGGGCGCGGTTGTAGTTCCGCACGGCTTCCTCCGGCGTCCTGCGGATCCTTCCGCTTTCGCTCATCGCCCGCACGCAGGCATGCGCCAGATACGGGTTCACCGCCCGGGCGCCGTACGCCGTCAGCATGGCCAGATGGTGCACATCCCGGGGCTCGCCGCTTTCCAGGATCACGGAGACCGCTGTGCGCTTCCGGATCCGGATCAGATGCTGTTCCAGCGCGGAAACCGCCAGCAGGGAGGGAATGGCTATTTTTTTCGGTCCGATTCCCCGGTCGGAAAGGATCAGAATATTGATCCGGTCCCGGCAGGCCTGATCGCATACGGCAAAGAAGCGATCCAGCGCGGAGCGCAGCGAATCGCTCCGGCTGTACAAAAGGGAAACGGTGCGCACGGCGAAGCCCTCATGCCGCAGATCCCTGATCCGCTGCAGCTCCTCCTCCGTCAGCACCGGGGAAGGCAGCTCCAGTACGGCGCTGTTCCCCGCCTCCTGGGACAGGAGATTGCCGTCGTCTCCCACATAGACGGAGCAGTCCGTCTTGACCTCCTCCCGAAGGGCGTCAATGGGCGGGTTGGTCACCTGCGCAAAGCGCTGGCGGAAATAATCGTACAGGGATGGATGCGTTTTCGAGAGCGCCGCGACCGGAATGTCCGCTCCCATGGAAACGATGGGCTCGATGCCGTTTTCCGCCATCGGGAGCAGGCAGTCCTGCAGATCCTCCCAGGTGTAGCGGAATGCCCGGCACAGTTTTTCCCGCTCTTCATCAGCCATGGATTCCGCCGGCGCGTTCCCGCGGGGCAGATCCTGAAGGCGCACCAGCTTTTTCATCCATTCCGAATACGGGTGCTCCCCGGCATACCGCGTCTTCAGCTCCGCACTCTCCGTCAGCCGGCCGGTCTTCAGATCCGCCTCCAGCACATCCCCGGCCTTCAGCTTCCAGCGGCGCAGGATATGCGCGTTTTCCTCAAACAGCACGCCTGCCTCGGAGCTGAGGATCAGGCGCCGGTCGTCCGTCAGCGCGCAGCGCAGCGGCCGCAGGCCGTTCCGGTCCAGGGAGGCGCAGACGGAATCCCCGTCGGAATAGAGGATTGCAGCCGGGCCGTCCCAGGGCTCCATCATCGTGGCATAGTAGCGGTACAGATCCCGCCACGGAGAATCGGTTCTGGCTTTCTGCCAGGGCTCCGGCAGAAGCACCATACCCGCCAGCGGCATCGGGAAACCGTTCATCGTCAGGAATTCCAGCGTATTGTCCAGCATCTGGCTGTCGCTGCCCGAGGGATCGATCACCGGAAGCACCCGGCTCATTTCCGCCCCCATCACCGCGGACCTCATGGTCTCCTCCCGGGCCTTCATCCGGTCATGATTGCCCCGGATCGTATTGATTTCCCCGTTGTGCAGGAGCATTCGCTGCGGATGCGCCTTGCTCCAGGACGGGATCGTGTTGGTGGAAAAGCGGGAGTGCACCATCGCCATGCCGCTGGTGTAGCGCACGTCCTGAAGATCGTCATAGAAGGAGCGCAGCTGGTTCACCAGCATCATGCCCTTATAGACGATGGTGCGGCTGGACAGCGAGCAGATGTAGGCATCCGTATCCTGATGCTCAAACACCCGCCGCAGGATAAAAAGCCGCCGGTCAAAATCCTGACCGGCACTGACTTCCCGGGGTTTTTTCAAAAAGCATTGCCGGATGCATGGCATGGTCCGCCGGGCATTCGCGCCCAGCTGGGCCGGGTGGCAGGGCACCTCCCGCCACCCGAGAACCGGAATCCCCTCAGATTCAGCCAGCTGCTCGAAAATCCTCATTGTGTTTTCCGCGCCGACCTCGTCCTCCGGCAGGAAGAACATGCCCACACCGTAATCACCGGGCGCTCCCAGGGGGATGCCCTCCTCACGGGCCCACGCAGCAAAAAGGAGATGCGGCAGCTGCGTCATGATGCCTACGCCGTCGCCGGTCGTCCCCTGCGCGTCGCTGCCGGCCCGGTGTGCCAGGCGTTCCACGATGCAAAGCGCCTGGTCAACCGTACGGTGAGTCGCCCGCGCGTTCAGATCCACCACCGCGCCGACGCCGCAGCTTTCGTGCTCGAGTTCTTCATGATAAAGAGGATACTGTCGGTCCTTCATGACGATTCCTCCACTGTCAAGCGTTTCAAAATTCAGCTATATTCTTTTTTCCACCGAAGGGGTCTCAGGGGGCGATCGGAAAGCCCCCTGAATTCCACCCATAACAAACTTATCTCCCCAAAAGAGATTTCGGCCGAAGGGGTTTCAGGGGGCGATCGGAAAGCCCCCTGGTCTTCGCCGAAAGGATCTCAGGGTGCGATCGGAAAGCCCCCTGGTTTCCGCCGAAGGGGTCTCAGGGGGCGACCGGAAAGCCCCCTGAATTCTCCAGAATTTGCTTCGCAAATTCCGCCATCTTCATCCCGCGATTCATCGCATACCGCTGCAAAGCCCGATGCGCTTCCGGTTCCGTTATTCCCTTCTGCTTCATCAGTACAGCCTTTGCCCTGTTTACCAGGTCCTTCTCTTCTCCGCTTCTTCTCGGCAGGCGCATCCGGTGCAGCTGGGTCAGCATCTCCACCGCGCCGATCACCGCCTGCCCTGAAGCCGGCATCACAAGCCGGAAAATCTCCGGTGATTCAACGTTATCCAGCACCGACTGCTTCGCGATCAGCAGGATATGGATACTGTCCCTGTAATCCCATATCAGTTCATCCGGTTTGCAGTCCTGCACAAAACCGGCCATGACCACAACGCAGTCCTCACTTTCGCTCAGTGCCCTCCGCAGCTCGCTCCCCGAGGAGCAGCTTCGGAACACCTGAAAACCGGAGGAGGTCAGAAGCCCTGAAAGCTTGGCGCGGCTGTCCTCCGACTGGCTGACAATCACAATTCTGGCCATAGGCTTCACCTTCCTTCCTCTGAGTTTTGTCCGATCTCAGAAAAAGATCAGTACATCACCAGATAGCGGTCCGTCTCCCACTTGCTCACATGGGTCCGGTAGGCATCCCACTCCTTCTCCTTGCCCTCCACATACTGGCTCAACACGTGCTCACCCAGAGCGCCGCAAATCACATCGTCCGCCTTCAGGCATTCCACCGCTTCCTTCAGGTTGCCCGGCAGGGAGCGGATGCCCTTGGCCTCACGGGTCGCCGCGTCCATGGCGAAGATGTTCTCCGTGATTTCATCCGGCGGGGTCATGCCCTTTTCGATGCCGTCCAGACCGGCCGCCAGGCAGACAGCCATGTTCAGATACGGGTTGGCGCTGGGATCCGGGCAGCGCAGCTCCACGCGGGTTCCCATGCCGCGGGCGGCAGGAATGCGGATCAGGGCGCTGCGGTTGCTCGCACTCCAGGCCAGATAGCAAGGCGCCTCATAACCGGGAACCAGCCGCTTGTAGCTGTTGACCAGCGGATTCGTAATGGCGGCCATGCCCCGGATATGCGCCAGGATTCCGGCGATAAAGGAATACGCCTCCCTGCTCAGTCCCCGCTTGTCCGCCGGGTCCGCGAAAACGTTCTTCCCGTCCTTGAAGAGGCTCATGTTGGTATGCATGCCGCTGCCGTTGATTCCGAACACCGGCTTCGGCATGAAAGTCGCATGCAGGCCGTTCTTCTGGGCCAGCGTTTTCACCGCCAGCTTGAAGGTCATGATATTATCCGCGGCCGTCAGCGCGTCGGCATAGCGGAAATCGATCTCATGCTGTCCGGCGGCCACCTCATGATGGCTGGCTTCGATCTCAAAGCCCATCTGCTCCAGCGCCATGCAGATCTCCCTCCGGGTGCTTTCGCCGTGATCCAACGGTCCGAGATCAAAATATCCGGCCTCGTCCGACGTGGTGGTCGTGGGCTTGCCGTCCTCATCCGTCTGGAAGAGGAAGAACTCGCATTCCGGCCCCACGTTGAAGGAATAGCCCATGTCCGCGGCCCGCTTCAGCACCTTCTTCAAAACGCCCCGGGGATCGCCGGCGAAGGGCGTCCCGTCCGGGTTGAACACGTCGCAGATCAGCCTGGCGACCTTGCCGTGCTGCGGACGCCAGGGCAGGATCGCGAAGGTGTCGAGATCCGGCCGCAGGTACTGATCGCTCTCATTGATCCGCACAAATCCCTCGATGCTGCTTCCGTCGATCATGATCTCGTTATTGACCGCCTTTTCAATCTGGCTGGCCGTGATCGCCACGTTTTTCAGCTGGCCGAAGATATCGGTAAACTGCATGCGGATAAATTCCACGTCGTCCTCCCGCACCATGCGGATGATGTCATCCTTCGTATACTTGCTCATGTTTCCGCCCTCCATTCTGCATGATTCGCCAAAAGATTCGCCATAAAAGAAGAGAGCAAGGTGCATCGCTTTGCACGACACCCTTGCCCTGTTGCGCGTATCCTATCATTCCGCCCGGGCCCTGTCAAGTAGGCGGATTGTATTCCCTTTGTTCTCCCTCTCCCGTTTCTCCCCTCCGATTCTTGACAAGGCCCGGGCCCGGTGTTACCATACCTCCCATCAAGGCAAGGGAGTCCTGACGGATTCCCTTGCCCTTCTTTTTGGAGGTGATCCCATGCTGACGCCGAACCTCAGCTACGCGAACCTGAAG
>Ga0310694_10005149_pt1 | contig 12551 bp, 7 predicted proteins | sample 174DNAGHGhighgp2_FD_203884 | JGI IMG/M metagenome (GOLD analysis project Ga0310694, IMG submission 203884) | Sheep rumen microbial communities from Palmerston North, Manawatu-Wanganui, New Zealand - 1742 DNA GHGhigh gp2 (v2) (version 2) | ecosystem: Host-associated > Mammals > Digestive system >...
AACATATGATAGCACAAATAAAATTCTTAAGAAAACTATAAATGGAACTACATCTAGTATTATAACTGTAGCTGATCTTAAAAATGCTATGGAATTAAGTGCAGGGGATGTAGGACTTAAAGAGGTAACTAATGATGCACAGGTGACAAATGTAGCATATGATTCTATTAATCATAAATTAACACAAACTATAAATGGTACAACATCTGATGTTGTTACAATTAGTACTTTAAAGAGTGAAATAGGAGATGCAACACCTTCAACATCTGGACTGATGACAATGACTCAAGCTAAGTATGTAGAATCTGGAAATGATTTTCTTGCTGGATCAACGAGGTCAACAATTGACGGTCTAAATTATGGTCCTGATTCTGATAATAGTTATACTGAAACGGATGTTGTTCATTATGCTTCGTGCAGTACAGGTGCAAGTACATCTACAAAATCTGTAACAATGAATGGATTCAAACTAGTAACTGGGGCTTGGATCGCTGTTAAATTCACAACTACTAATAGCGCAGCAACTTCGGGTCTAAAATTAAAAGTTGGTAGCACTGACGCAAAGAACATAAAATACAGAAATGCTAATCTTAGTGATGCAGGACAGCTCGCTGCTAACAGAGTATACTTCTTTGTATACGATGGAACATATTGGCAGATTGTAGGTGATTTAGATACTGATACAACTTATACATCAAAAGCTGCCGCTTCTGGTGGTACAGATGTTTCACTTGTAACTACTGGAGAAAAGTATACATGGAATAATAAAACATCCAATACCGGTACAGTAACTAAGGTTTCTACAGGAGTTGGATTAACTGGTGGAGATATAACCACTACTGGAACTGTAAAAGCTAAACTTAGAAGCGAAACAGCACTTACAAATGATAGTGCTGCGGCCACGGAAACATCTGGGAGAATATATCCTGTAGTTCCTGACCATTCTGGATATCTTGCAGTAAATGTTCCTTGGACCGATACTAATACTCAGACAATTACAGGTGTTAAAGGTAATGCCGAAACAGATTATCGTACAGGTGATGTAAATCTTACACCTGCTAATTTAGGCGCAGCTCCGCTTGCATCTCCTGCATTAACTGGAACACCTACAGCACCTACTGCAGCTAATGGTACAAATAATACACAGATTGCAACAACAGCATTTGTAATGAATGCATTTCAAGCAAATGATGCGATGGTATTCAAGGGAACTATTGGATCATCCGGTGCAACTGTTGCAGATCTACCTGCTACACATTATCAAGGTTGGACTTATAGGGTTATTGAAGCAGGGACATATGCTGGTAAAGTTTGTGAGATAGGTGATATGTTAATCTGCGTCACAGATGGTACATCTGCAGATAACGATCATTGGACCGTAGTTCAGACAAACATTGATGGCGCAGTTGTAGGTCCTGCAAGTTCTGTTGATTCTCGAGTAGCTGTATTTGATGGAACAACCGGTAAACTTATTAAAGATAGCGGGTTCACAATAGGAACGTCAGTACCAAGCAACGCAAAATTTACAGATACAAATACAAAAGTTACATCTGCTGCAAACCATTATGCACCTGCAACTGTATCAGGTAAAGAAAAATCAGCAAGTGCATCTGGTGGAACTGCAGCTTGGGAAATAGATGTTGTACAAGGTGTAACACTTGATACCGACGGCAAAGGCCATGTAACTGGGATATCTGTTACATCAGGTAAGATTCCAGCTAATCCTGATACAGATACACATCGTCCTATTAAAGTAGATGGTACACAGATACTTGGTAATAATACAACAGCACTTAACCTTGTTTCTGGAGATAATATTTCGATAACTAACTCTTCAGGATCTGTTACTATTGCATCTCCAGATGCTGTAACAGTTGTAGATACCTTGTACTTCGATGTAAATACAAAATATGTATATACAGATCCTACTACCCCAACGTATTTCAATCTAACAGATTATGTTGATGGATCTTACATTGTTGAATTAGGTCAGATAGCATATCTGAATAATCAGTACAGATGGATAAAGTATAGTGATCAGCTCCTGTATTTCAACAATAAAAAATGGGTTTCAGCGTCCGGAATCGTTTCTGATCTAAGTATAACTTTATCGCAAGATCCTAATAACTCAAGTAGGACAGTTTTTGATAGTACTAATACGTTTGCCATAACAGCTTATACAAGTAATCCTGAAAATGTATCTACTACAGCATCAGCAGGATCCAGTACAGAGTATGCTAGAGGTGATCATGTACATGCAATATCACTTGCAACAGGTGATGCAAATGGTCAAGTTAAGATAGCTGGAACTAACGTAGATGTAAAAGGATTAGGAACAGCTGCATACACAGCATCAACCGATTATGCAACATCTGCACAAGGTACTAAAGCAGATAATGCTATTCCTAAATCAATAGGTACAGCAGCAGGTGATATTATATATTGGTCAGCATCTGGTTCCCCTAAGAGATTGGCAAAGGGCTCAAATGGTCAAGTTCTGAAACTTGTAAGTGGAGTCCCTGCATGGGCAAACGAAGTTACAGATACCGATGTAAATGTAACTAATACCCTTGCAAATACAACAAAGGCGTATGTAACGGGAACAACTTCAGAATCTACAAATACCGGTACGCAGGTATTTGATAGCGGAGTATATGTTACAACAACAGAAGGTCAGTTAAACGCTACTTCTTATAAAGTGAATGAATCTGTAACGATGCAGTTCAACAGTACTACAAACGCTCTTGATTTCATATTCAGTTAAGGAGGTGGCTTGATGAGCTTACTCGTATGGCTGCCGCTTATGGGCAATTATAACAATCAAGGATTGAGTGGAAACATACCTTTTACAGAAACAGGTACGGTTTCTAACACAACTGGAAAAATCGGAACATGTAAATCGTTTAGTTCATCAAATTCAATTGGTAACTATGATTTTACACTTGGGGATGAGGCATCGCTCACATTTTGGATGAATGCCTCAGCCATTCCATCCGGTACTACTGCAGCATGGTTAATTGATCTAGCATCTTCTTCTGGGTACGCAAATGCTGTTCTAGGAATTGCGATGCGTGGTTCTAATATAGTAGTAGGTATCGGGGGAAACTATAATCAGAACGTAGCACATGGGTTTGTCACAGATAAATGGTACAATGTAGCAGTTGTATGGAAAAATCCTATTACATATCTGTACATAAATGGATCACTACATCAAATCTACACAGATTTATCTGGAGGAACTAAATTAACATCTACTAAAATCAGTTTAGCGAGCAATGCAGTTGGAACAACGTCATCCAGATTTACTGGTAAGTTTAATGATGTTCGTGTCTATGATCACGCACTTTCTGTTAAAGAAATAAAAGAAATATCAAAAGGATTAGTGTTACACTATCCTATGTGCAGTCAGAACATAATAGATAAGAGTACTTTATCAGAAGGTTGTTACATAAATAGTTCAGGTTCAGAAAAAGCAACTAACAATTGGTATGCAACAGATTACATCCCTGTAGTCGAGGATCATACATACAGAACAAGTAAATTATCTACCGGAGGATCTAATACCTATATCGGCATATATGATTCAAGTAAAGTTAAAACTAGAACAATACTCATGGTCGCTGACGAAGATAATTTATTTGCTATACTTCCAGGTGAATCGTATGTACGTCTGAGTATTCGAAATGTTGCTGGAGAACTTGCAGATTCTGCATTTTATGATACTGAAGACATCACATATGATTGTTCTGGATACAGCTACAATGGGGAAATATATGGTGATATAAATATAGAAAGATTATCAGGTAACGAAAGTCCTAGACATACAAATAACATGTATAAATCTAATGATGGTAGCTATGTTTCAATTCCAACTGCTGCCATGACCTATTTATCTGATTGTTCTATTTCGTTTTGGTTCTATATTCCCGAATGGAAGACATCTTACGAAACATTGTTTCAAGCAGGTTTAAGTAATCGAAATTGGTATGGGTACATATTTGGATTTCTTCGTGTAAGTTCCGGAAATAATATGTGTTTTACAATATCTGATGGTACAAATAGTTCGGGTCATTATACATCATCAAGTTGTGACACAGGAACAATTGAATTAAATAAGTGGAATCATGTAGCTATGGTCTATACATCCGGTAACATGAAAGTTTATATAAATGGAGAGCTTGTCAACGATTATACTACGACAGTTGTTCCTAATTTTGCAGCGATTACAAGGATAAGAATAGGTACGGCCACGGATGGGGCTTATGATTCAGAAGTAGGTATTTCTGATTTTAGAATATACAGCACTCCAATATCAGGAGATGATGTAAAATCCTTATATAATGTAGGAGAGAGTATAGACAGAAACGGAAACATATGGGCATATGAATTTGACGAAAAGGATAGTGGAAGTACATCATTTATGAAAAATGGTTGTATAGAATCTGTATCTGCTATAGAAAATACAGTAGAAGGAAACGCAGGAATTCTTTCTAATGACGTTCATGCTAATCAACTTTTGGAGGTGTAGGTAATAGATGGCGAATTTAAAGGATCTAATAGTTAGAGGAGTAACTCGAATACTCGGTAAACTATATACGCAAGACGTAGAAATATCAGGATCTGTAACAGGAAATGCTATTGAATCTACTCCAACATCTGGAAGCAACAAACTAGTTACTTCCGGAGGTGTATATACAGCTTGTACTCCTACGTCTACATATTCTGCTACAGGAACTCAAGCAGTAAATGGTAAAGCTGTCAAAGCTGCTCTTGATACCTTATCAGCAACATCACCTACTGCAGCTACAACAACATCTACAACTTTTATAGATACTGTCTCACAATCCGGTGGTAAGATATCTGCAACTAAGAAAACTCTTCCAACAGCTTCATCATCGACTGCAGGAATAACAAAAGTAGGGGCATCTGGAGGGGCTGCTGCTTATTCACATACACATACATCTTTAGATTCATCAGTTTCGGCAGGAGATCATTATACTCCAGTTTATGTAGACGATGGAGTTCCGACCGTATTAGCATACAACATGCCACAACAAGTAGTAAACGTAGATTCTACGTCTACTCGTACAGTTATAACAGCAACAGTTCCTGGAGTAACTGAACTTGTAGACGGATTAACTGTGCGGCTGAATAATATTGTTGCAAGTGGATCTAATACAGATTGTACATTAAATGTAAATAGCTTAGGTGCTCTTCCAATATATCTATCCTATCCTGTAACCACTCGTGTTACTACGCATTGGGCAGTAAATAGTGTTTTTGATTTCATATATAGTTCAACATTAGTAGAAGGCGGCTGCTGGATAATGCAGATAGGTCGGGATACTAATACAACATATTCAAATGCTACATTAGGTCAAGGATACGGAGAATGTTCTACAGCTGAAGCAACTCTTGCAAAGGCATCAACAATTTCTAGTTATGCTCTTACAGCTGGAGGAATTGTATCTATCAAGTTTACATATGCTGTTCCTGCTAACTCAACATTGAATATTAGAACTAGAGGAGCAAAGGCAATATATTATCACGGAGCCCCTATAACAGATGGAGTAATAGAAGCTGGAGATACTGTAACATTTATCTACAGTACATATTATCATGTTATTGCAATAGATAGAGATAGTTCAGAAGATTTTACAATCTTATCTGGCGGTTCTGCAGCTTCTTGATAAGGTAGTAAGTTAGGAGGTAAAAATTGGCGAATTTAAAAGATCTAATTGTTAGAGGCGCTGCAAGAATTGCAGGTAAGCTGAATGTTAATGATATAGAAATAGGCGGATCTGTAACAGGTAATGCAGTTGATTTGTCGGTTAAAAGCGGTAGCAATAATCTAATTACCTCTGGCGGTGTTTATGATGCATTAACTACCTTACATATTCAACCAGATCATTATTCAACTGTAGATCCTACATCTACGTCAACGCAGTTTACTGCAACTGTTGCAACCCTTTCTGCAGATAATACACATGTAGATGGAACTAGAGTTTGGATATTTAACAATGTAGTAGCCTCCCAAACAGGATGTACACTAGATATTAATAATCAAGGTGGGAAGCCTATTTATCTGTCAAATGCTATGACAACTAGAGTATCCACTCATTGGACAGTTAATACAATGTATGAATTCATGTATAGTTCTTCTGTTGTTTCTGGCGGAGCTTGGATAATGTGTACAGGTAGAGACACGAATACAACATATACTAATGCATCATTGGGTCAAGGATACGGAATATGTTCAACAGCATCGTCTGTATCAGAAAAAGCTGTTGTATTATCAAGTTATGCACTGACAACAGGCGGAATGGTTGCTGTAAAGTTTGAAAATGCTGTATCAGCAAATGCAACTATGAATATTAACTCAAGAGGAGCTAAGTCAATATATTTCAAAGGATCTGCTATTAGTTCTGGTGTGATAGATGCAGGTGACTTAGCAACATTCGTATACGATGGGACACGTTATCATCTTATCTCTATAGATAGTGGAAGCGGGGATGACTATACATTACTTTCGGGTGGATCCGCATCTTCATTCTAAACTGCTTAATTACCTCTTTACATACAATTACAACAGGGTGTGCAGTCAACTGTAACAAGGCGCTGCACACCTTGTTGTATATATCACCTTATATAATAGAAGAAACTCGTTATAGATAATGTAGAATTATGATTTCTTATGCTTGGAGGATTGATACTTTATGCCAAGAGAAATATACAACGAAGGACGGGTTGTAGGATATTCTGCGTATGAAATATATGTGAAACATCATCTAAGCGAAGATCCTACTGGTCCGATTGCAAGTGAAAGAGAGTGGCTTGCATCATCAATTGCTATGGGATCTTCTATGCTTGCAAAGATTCCGGTCATGGAATTAACTGATGAAGATTCTCATGGATACATAGATATTCCATTACCAAGTAATTCTGTATTAGCTGCTGCAAATACTATAATTGCATCATTTTTTGACGGAGAAGCAGAATGGAGCGATGTAACGTGTACCGGCACAAGCAGCCCTACAGGAGGTGCATGGGCAACACGTGTAACGGACTATGGTCAAGCAATATCTAATACATCTTCATCTTATCCTGGAGCTACTGTATCAGCAGATCAACACAACAATGTTCCAAGAAAGACATTAGAAGACTGGACACAAGCACAGAAAGATAAATTAAGAAGTTACATGAAGATTGTTGATGGAATTGTTATTCAACCTGGTAAATGGGTCAATGCCCCAAACAATCCTCCTACAAAAGATCTTAAGCCAACACTTGCAGGGGTAGCTTATCCAACAATTCGTCTTCATATAAAAGGATCAATAAAAGCAAATACTCAGCCTTATATTTTATTCACAGGATTTACAATACAGTCTGTACTTACAGGTACAGTAGGAGCAGACGGGTCAACTGATACTCCATCTCCGCAGAACGGGGATTTCTTAGGACCTGGAATATTCCCTTGGGCAAATAAGATAGTATTTTCTGTGCCAACATCTTATATAGTTTATTTCGCATCCGGAGCTTATAAGCGTAAGATAAATCCGGACAATCCTGTGGGGCTAACAGGCGATACTAAACATATACGAGTTAGTGATACACCTGTTATAGATATGAAATCAGGTTCTGCAGATGGTAATTTGGATGAGCCGGTTCTTGAGAACTATTACAATACTGCGCAAGCAACAGATATTAAATTCTATGAAAATACTACATCAGCAAATTCGCTTGCAGAAAAGAAGAAGAGTAGAATACCGGATACTGTTTCTGATTTCACAACATTAGGGGACGGTGTATCTGTTTTAACTGTATATTCTAAGAAGGCCATTTATCCTCCAGCACTCTATGGAACATTTGTAGACAGTACGGGTGGAGAATTTTTACATCCAATTGATGTTGTAGCTCCTGGATCTGTTAAGATGTTCTTCAATGACGACGGATCATCTATGCAGGATTATCAGGATACATTTGAGGGTGTTACTTCTATCAATAAAACAACTGATGGTGAATTAGAAGTATTAGATCCTGATCCAAATGCAACTCCTGGGACAAAAGTGAAAGTTGCAGGACTAGAGATAAGAGATGTAGATATAACACTCTCATCCGGATATGATGCTCAAACTGAAACTTCGGTTCCGAGAAGGGCTGATCAAAAATCTGCATCAGGTAATGTTACGATTGCCGGATCAAACGATCCTCAGAAAGTTATTTTCCAAACAGGAAAGAGAAAAGCCGTAGCATTAAGTTTAGATAATGATGAAAATCCAGAAGAGTCTTCGTTTGATGGGGTTCAAACTACTATATCTGAAATACCGTCAACAGGTATAACACTCGATGATAAAAATTCTAATGACTTCATAACCTGGGCTGCATTGCTTGCTGCACTTGCAAATGATCAGGGTGTTGATATCCTTGCAGAAAGATTGAGAAGCATAAAGAATCATATCATTGAGAATAATCCAGCATCTGGGACTAAGAATGGTCCGTACATAGAATTTGGACCTAATGGAACAGGTAATGATGCTCCGATAAGATTATATATCTGCAAGAATGAACCCGAAACTAGCGGTGTACCTATTGGATCTATCGGAATTGGTTGGGGATTTGCTCCAGAAAATAGTTGAGGTACTTCTAGATGGCGAACATCGAGATACTAAGTGTACAAAATATATTTAATCCAACACTTACTCCAGAATATGATTACACTATACTTACATCTAAGGTAAATAAAGATAATGTTGTATGTACGTATGATAGTTCAGTGTGGAGCAATCGTACAAATATAACTTTAATTAGAGCAACGTCTGGAAATTTATCTACTTATGAAAATGTATATGGATTTAACATGAGCGGTGCTCCGTCAGGTGGTACGTCTTCTAAGAATATTACTTCTCCTATTACATTTAGATTTCCAGATGCAGCTATGAAACTTGCAGATGGATCTATATATGATTTTGTTGTTAAAATAGTATCTGTGCATGTTGTTAGCGAATCAACATTGAATAGATTTGCTGCAGTAGTAAGTTTAGGAAAACACGAAACAAGTCATAACCCTAGTGTATATAATACTCCTAACTTTTGGATACAGGCATATTTAGAAAATGTATCCGGAACCGAAGGCGGAGTTAGAGGTTGCGGTATATCTGCAACTATAAATATGTATCTACAATCGTCTGACGGAACAATTGTCCCTCAGTATGAGGGTGAGGATGAGGATCGTCATGTAGCAACATTCATGCTGCCATTTCTAGATATTGACCAGAAAAGCACAATTGGTGGATATCATGAATCTATAGAATTCAATGATAGTACCTGTAGTAAAGTTTACACTCTATACGATCCTAATAACACATCTCCTGTAAACGATGGAAATACTTATGTTAGTAGAGTTTCTATACTTTCGTATTCTGATAGAACCGAAGGAAGTACTAACTACCGAAAGTTTGATAATGGGAGTAATTCTGTAACTAATGATTTAAGCGATTATGGTGATCTAAGCGGATTATCTGCAATACTTTCAGCATCTGGTGCAAGCATAAACTGGACAGGGTCTAACTGCGGCACTTCACTGCTAGGAGAGCCTACAGGTTATTACACGCTTACATTAGATACAAATGGAGGTACTAACTCAGCAAGTGTACCTTATAGGACATTTTATCCTCAAAACTCACAAGTAATAACACCGGATGCAGATCCTACAAGAATTGCTACATTGACAATGAATAAGCATTCTGAATCTAATCCTATCAGTACAATAAGTATCGGAGGTAGCTACATTGATGAATACTATAGTGCTAATCCGCAGACAGTTACAAGTGCAGGAAAACTAAGTAAACATTTTAAATTTTTAGGATGGACTACTATTAAATATACTGCTTCTAAAACACAGTCTGATTATGATAGTATGAATCCTAAATATAGTAGAAATACAGAAGTTACATCAAGTATAACTTCTAATATAACACTATATGCTGTTTGGACACATCCTAAGATAGGATCACTACCTATTTATCAGTCTTCAACTGATGCGGATTCTTCAGTTGAGAAAAAATGGATATATAGAAATACTAGTCCAGAATTGTATCGACTAGACGAAACTCGTCCTTGGATAAATAAGAATAATTCCGCTGTAAATCCTGATTCGTATTTATCAAAAAATACAACAATATATGCGAATTGGAACTATAAAGTGATCATTGATGCAGCCGGAGGCAAGATAACACGTCGTTATCTAAATGATGATCCTATTTATGTCGATAACGTTGCTCGCTATGATTTAGATTACTGGTGGAAGATTCAGGCCAAGGATTTAGATCATAGTGACACAGGATATTCAGATCTAGATTATAGAACTTATTCTGGAAGAGACGGAATTGAAAAAGTAGGTTCAGAAGCAGATTATTTCTATCTAAAAAGTGATGCATCGCAAACAAAGATATCAGATTTGAATGTAGTTTATTCTATCGACAATCCTGCAACTTTAATGGTTAAGTACGAAACTATAAAAGTTACAATAAGATTTAAGAATGGATATGATGAGGGAGATACGGGAGTAGTTAGAACACTAGTACTGGATTTTGGTACGCAGTTGCAAGAATCTAATATTCCTAAACCTGGTACGGATTTTACAAATCCAAATCCTTATGATCATTTCATGGGATGGTCTATTCCACTACAAGACGATGAAGGACATTATATATCTGTATATTCGGATATGGTAATTACTGCTATTTGGGGATACACTCCGATATGGATAATGGTAGAGGATAGTAGCGCACAGTATGGTCAAAAATGGGTCAAGTATGAACCTAAAGAAGAGGAATGAAAGGAAAATAGATGGCAGGAAACGAACAAGTATTCCAAATTGATGAGTTAGTCATACATGGGGGAGCTGAAAATATAAGGTATCCTAATGAATATAATCCTATACATACAGGTAATATACTACCTATGTACTATGGTTATTCTAGTAAATTTACAGCATTTGGAATGGGTCAAGATGATGCTGCTCTATTTGATGTAATATGGGGAAATAGAGTTGACAGAACCGTGCCCAATAATCCTAATGCGCATGCAAACGGATGTCCTATGGTATGTGCTAAATTTTTACTCAAATCTTTTAACATATCTAGGGGAAGTAAATTAACTTTAAAGATTGATTATTTTAAGTTATTACCGTTTCCTGGTCCTGGAATTCTTAATAATTATGGAGTACCGAATACTGAATTATGGACAGCCATTTGGCCAAATCCTACATCGCATATGGATGCACAACGACGTTACTTTACATCATACAATTGGACAAGTGGAGGATTCGGTTATCCTGGAATAGCAGCTATGGGCGGGTATGCAGGAGCTGGTGCAGTTGTAGAAGCTAAGTTATATGTAATTCCCAATGAACCAAGTTTCAAAATAACTACAGATCAAGAAGATAAGCAATATTCATCTGATAGAGTTACATTATTATCTAATTTTCCTTTAACTGATCAATGGTACAGCGAAGATACATACGCTACTAGAAACATAACAATGACAGCTTCTGGCATGACTCTAAATTCTCGTGTCATTTTCGCTATGTTTGTAATCGCTGGATGTAATTGTAAAGCAGGTAAGGACGGAGTATGGCCAGTTTATGCTGCAGAAATAACTAGCTATTTTCCTAAAGAAGGGTATGTTTGGAGAAAGTTTGGTAGTAAGAATACTTCTAGTTCTAGTTATGATCCCGAAGGTGTTAGGATAGATCCTGATAAATGTGATAATAAATGGCATCTAGTTAGACCCTTGTATTTCATGAATCAAAAAGGTCATAGCACTAAATGGACAAATGTTGAAGGCGAAGAATAATGATAATAGAAAGTAAAGCTCAAGCAAGTACTAAGAATATTCCAATAGAACAACTTGTAAATAGAATAGGTAAATATCTCAGTAAGACACTTGATGGTGTATACAATTACAAGAAAAATGTTCAAACATTTGATCTTTATACAGTTGTATATTATCAGTATCCCATTATGCCATCTAGACCTGGTGGAGAAAAACGATATTCTGATCTTGAAGAAATGAGATTGAATATAAGTTTAACTTCATACTCAAACAAGATAAGAGTTAATCTCATAGAGATAAGTCCAGAAGAGCAAACACTTAAGCATTTTGTTCTTAGAGAAAAAGATACAATAGAGTTAGTAGTTGCAAGAGAGAAGATAGAATCGGAAATAAGAAAAACATTGAATAAAGTATTCGAAGGTTATATTTTTATATACTGAACATCAAAATCGTTATATAAGATAACCTGATCAAAAATACAATAGTAGGAGGTACAAACATGAAAGATACAATCAAGTCAACATCAATGGCTGACCTTTTCGGGGATAGATGGTACTTCGGGAAAGAAGAATTCGAACAGTATGGAAATTACGTTTTTGAAAATCTTCAAGGTAGAACTATCTCAAAGAGACGTGATCTTGCTGATGAAGTAGGTGGGTTGATGTTTGAAGCTGATGTTTTAGATATGGATCCATTCGTTCTTCTCAGAACACTTG
>Ga0310694_10005150_pt1 | contig 12550 bp, 9 predicted proteins | sample 174DNAGHGhighgp2_FD_203884 | JGI IMG/M metagenome (GOLD analysis project Ga0310694, IMG submission 203884) | Sheep rumen microbial communities from Palmerston North, Manawatu-Wanganui, New Zealand - 1742 DNA GHGhigh gp2 (v2) (version 2) | ecosystem: Host-associated > Mammals > Digestive system >...
CAATATTAGTGTATATGGTGCTCGACTGCGTGTTCAAAAAGGCCAGACATTTGCAGCCGGTGCTGCTGCTGTTTGTGGCGATGGTGTTTGTGAACATCTATTGCTTCATGCCGCTGAAGAACCCCTGGCAGCTGTTTTTGCTGCTGATCCCGGCCGAGCTGCTCGTGCTGCTGAGCTTTCGCATCCGCCGCCGACCGCATAAAAAGCCGCCGACCGCGGAGGGAGAAGAGAATACAGTATCTGAGACTGTGGAATAGGTTCCGAATGTGTCGTAGGGGCGGCTACCAGCCGCCCGGCGCGGAAATAATCTTGATGTGAAAAGGCTGGGCGAATCCGTATGACAGTGAACGTACGAACGCGCCCGGCTTTTCTATATCGTTCAAGTTTTGCTGCGCGGGCGGCAGATTGCCGCCCCTACGGCAGAAACCGCAATTTCAGTTTATAATACCAACCCGTTTTTGCCCTGATTTCGCCGTTTTTTCGCCACTCTACGAATCGTAGAGTGGGGCAGTAGAGTGTGGAATAGAGGCAGTAGCTTGCCCTTGAGGGCCCAATCCGCTAAGATGAGCATATCAGATCGCAGCAAGCGGATACGGAAGGAGTCAAACCAATGAGCGATTATGTGTTAAGCTGCTGCTCCCCGGCGGACCTGTCGAAGGAGCATTTTGAAGCGCGGGATATCCACTACATCTGCTTCCACTATTTCCTGGACGGCGTGGAGCATCTGGACGATCTGGGACAGACCGTCCCGTTCAAGCAGTTCTATCAGGCCATGCGCGACGGGGCCGACACCAAGACCTCGCAGATCAGCATCACCGAATATGTGGAATACTTCTCCGCCTTTCTGAAAGAGGGGAAAGATGTCGTGCATGTCACGCTCTCCTCCGGCATCTCCGGCACGGTCAACTCGGCCAGGAACGCCGCCAACGTGGTCATGGAGCGCTTCCCGGGCCGCAAGATCTATGTGGTCGATTCGCTCGGCGCGTCCTCCGGTTACGGTCTCATCATGGATGGCGCCGCGGATAAGCGCGACGAGGGGTTGAGCGCCGAGGAGCTTGTCCACTGGCTGGAGACGAACCGCCTGAAGCTGCACCACTGGTTCTTCTCGTCTGATCTGACCTTCTTTGTCAAGGGCGGCCGCATCTCCAAGACGGCCGGCGTCTTCGGCGGCCTGCTGGAGATCTGCCCGCTGATGAACATGGACAACGAGGGGCATCTGCGCCCGCGCTTCAAGATCCGCACAAAAAAGCGCGTCATCCGCGAGATCGTCAAGAAGATGGAGGAGAACGCCCGCGACGGCCTGAACTACGACGGCAAGTGCTACATCTCGATGTCCGACTGTCTCGACGACGCGAAGGCGGTCGCACAGCTGGTCGAGGAGCGCTTCCCGAAGCTCAACGGCAAGGTCGAGATCAACGACATCGGCAACCTGATCGGCAGCCACACCGGCCCGGGCACCGTGGCGCTGTTCTTCTGGGGCAGCGAGCGCGTGGACTGATACTATCCCATAATATGTTTTTCGGCGGCTCCGGTTTCAAACGGAGCCGCCGAAAATGCTTCGGTTCAATTTTTGACTGAACAGTTACAAAAAATCAAAAAACAGTCCTTTTTTGCCCGCATATCTCCGATATGCTATGGCAACAACCCTGCGAGCGCCCCTAATTTTGTTTATTCACCTTTATTCATTGAGTTTCCGGATGAATATAGAACAGACTGCCCTCGATCCGCTCTACCCCCACGGGACGGACTTCTTCATACTCGAAAAGTGAGAACTGCCAGTTTGTGCTGTCGTCGAGGACATTAAAAATTTTTTGCATGATCTCTTTTTCTCGCGTGGAGGGGATATTTGACTCAAACTGTACGACCATGGCGCTGGTGGAGCGTGTAGGCGTGATACGCTTGTGAACAAGAAAGATCTGCCTGATCTCTCCGTGATCGATGGTGAGAATCTCCTTGAGAATATTCTCTTTCAGTTCTTCGGGCAAACACTCAGCGCTCAGATCATCCGTGGGCCGCAGGACGCCGATCTCACTGTCCTCTTCCTCGTGGCGCCGGCTCAGTTCCGGCGCGCGCTCTTCAAACTGGCGCAGCGCTTCCCGGTTTCCGCTCAGGCGGCAGTAGGAAGCGATCATATTCAGGCCGCCTTCAATATAATTGCCGTTTCCCTCCATGGCGCGGTAAAGCAGATTCAGGCCCCGCGCATCCCAGTCATGCAGGAGCTTGCGTCCCTTGAAGAAGCAGGGATAGTCAATGGAAGCGCCGTCCGGCAGCTCGTTGATCGCCCGATCACAGAGGGCCAGCGCTTCACTGAGCCGGCCGCGAGTATCCAGAGAAACAAGGATCCCGCCATAATCCTGGGGACGGAGCGGTCGGCCCGCAGCCTCCCACTCATCGAGTGTTTTTTGAGCCGAGCACTGTTCAGCCTCATATTCCTCGCGCCTGTCATCGCCATCTATTGTCTCCGCCGCACGCAAAAGCTCATCCCGATATGCCGGGGAAACCGCATAGGGCAGCAGCACCGGAGCTGAATCGCCAAAGCTTTTGAGCTGTTCCCGGAGCGTCTTACCCGCCCAGTTCTCCGACAGATATTCTTTTTCGATCAGGCTGTCCCAAAACGGCCGACGTTCCGGGAGCGCGCAGCGGAATGCTTCGGGCTGTTCTTCGCGCAGATATTGCAGGAGCTGGGCATATGTATCTCTCGCAGGCCGGTCCCGGTTCTCCTGCTCCCAGCGCCAGAGATCGTAATACCGCAGGCGCAGCAGCGCGGAGGCCGCCGCTTTCGGTTCTGCCAGATGAAGCATGATCTGATCCCCGGCCTCCCATTCGCAGAAGGAAGCGGCATAGCGATAAATCTGGTATTGAAAGGCATACTCTTTGTCCGGCAGGCGGAATACCAGCGCACACAGCGGCGCAAGGGCGTGCATATCCCGTCCGTTTTGCAGCCAATAGGCATAGCGGGTCTCCTGTCGTTCGCGCCTATTGGCGCTCGGAGCAAAGGCACGCAGCAGAACCTGATACAGCTCATCCTCCGGGAGAATCAGCAGCGCATCCATGCCGAGATTCACAAGGCATTCGTTCCCCTGTCCCGAGACTGAGACCTCACTGTTCCCAACCGCGCAAATGCGCAGACTGTCCGGACAGCCCACGGCAGTCGCCGCTCTTTTGCAGAGACTCCAAAGCTCCGGATAGTCCGCGCTCTTCAGCGTGCTGCCCGTATCCTGAAAGCCTTTCCATATCGGCGGGAAGGGGATACGGACGGTTGCCGCTCCGGCGAAAAAGCCGAACGGCCACCAGAGCGAGATCACGCTGGATATATCGTGGATACTTCCCAGCCAGAAGCTCCCTGTCAGGGAAAGGAACAACAGTCCTGCAGCGTAAAACAGGGTGGCAGTGCGCAATTTTTTAAGCAGGCGCAGTTTGTCTTCCGCAACATGTGCGGCGCTGTGGCGCGTCACATGGTACGCGCTGTCACCTTCCTCACATTGTCTGCGCTCAATCTGTCGCATACGGGCAAGAGTCGCAAGCGGATTCAAAACGGCGCACAGAAGCAAAAGCCCAAGGCAGAGGAGCACCGCCTGCCAGTTTTCCGCCGCCTGCCGAAGGCTGACAATTCCGATCAGCATCATAGCGTAGCTCAGCACTGCGCCGAATAGAAAGAGCAGGGTTGTGCGGTGGCGTTGCCTCTTCTCCGACGGGTCGAGCTTTTTTGTTGGCGGCACACGCCCCGTGGCCACGTTCAGCTTACCCGCACGGTTTGCGCAGAAGAAACACGCAAGCAGCGTCGGCAGTTCGGCCGCCAGAAGGCCATAGAAGACGCGCCGATCTCCGCCTGCTCCTATGCCGAGATTTCCGTCGCCGGAGAGGTACGCGGCAACGCCGATCCAGACGAACAGCAGGATGGAAAAAACGACAGACAAAATGATGTAGAGCTTTCTCTTTTTCTCAATGTCCATGGGATACTCCTTTTAGGCTATTAAAACACGCTCTCACGTGTCCAGCCCGCGTACAAAGGCGTTGGCCTCAGCGTAGATTTTCGCCGGTTCATCGCCGACGAAGAACACGCCGTTTTCATAGAGGACCTTTCCGTTGACCATGGTCAATCGCACATTCTCCTTACTGCCGGCGTAGACCAGATTTTTCGTCAGGTTGTGGAGCGGCTGCATGTTGGGCCGCTGCAGATCGATGACGATCAAATCGGCCCGCTTGCCCTCGGCAATGTCGTCGCAATCCGCAAGCCCCATCGCCCGGGCGCCGCCGACGCAGGCCATTTCGAGCACGCTGTCGGCCCTACAGACCGAGGCGTCCTTCTCCGTGACCTTCTGCAGCGCGGTGACGAGATACATCTCGCGGAACATATCGAGCGCGTTGTTGCTGGCCGCGCCGTCGGTGCCGATGGCGAGCGGGACGCCGGCCCTCTGCAGCTTCACGATCGGAGCGATGCCGCTCGCGAGCTTGAGGTTCGAGGCGGGGTTGGTCACGGCCCAGAGCTGTTTGCGCGCAAACAGGGCGATATCCTCCTCGCTCATATAGCAGCAGTGGTAGCCGCCGCCGCCGTAGTCGAAGAGCCCGAGCTGATCGAGCACCTGGGGCGGCGTCGTGCCATAGCGCTCGATGCAGCCGTCCACCTCGGATTTTGTCTCGCTCAGATGGGCAAAGCAGGGGGAGCGGTATTTCTTCACCAGCGAGGCCATGTACTCCATGCGCTCGCGGCCGGTGGTGTACTCGGCGTGAATGCCCATGGTCATCGAGATCAGCTTGTGCAGGGCGTTATACTTGACGTAGTCGCGCTCGACCTGGGTGACGTCCCTGTCGAAATCGTTGAAGCCCGAGCACAGCACGGCGCGAAATCCCGCGTCGATGCAGGCGGCCGTAAAGGCGTCGTTGTGGACGTACATATCAAAGCAGGCCGTGATGCCGCTCGAGACGTACTCCATGATGCCGAGCTTCGTGAAGGTATAGACGGCCTCATCGGTGAGCTTGGCCTCGTTCGGCCAGACCTGCTCGCTCAGCCAGTTCTCGAGCGGCATATCGTCGGCCTTCGAACGCAGGAAGGTCATGGCGGTATGCGTGTGCGCGTTTTTAAAGCCCGGCAGCAGCAGGTCGCCGCGCAGGTCGATGGCGCGATCAAAGCGCGGCGCATCCGCGCGCGCAGGGCCGACGTAGACGATCCGGCCTCCATCGACCCAGACTTCGTCCCCAGTCACGCGCATCTCGGGCGCAAAGCGCAGCACCCGGCCGTTAAAAAAACGTATCATTGGCAGTACCTTACTTTTATCCTAATTTGGCGCACATCTCGTCGTGCGCGGCGAGCTCGGCGGCATCGTCGAGCGGCGCGAGCTCGGCCTTTCCGTATTTCCGCTCAAGCGCGGTTTTCAGCAGCAGGTCGCAGAAGGCGGGGTTCTTCGGCAGCAGCGGCCCGTGGCTGTAGGTGCCGAACACGTTCTTATAGTGGGCGCCCTCTGTGCCGTCCTCGCCGTTGTTGCCAAAGCCCTTCAGCACATGGCCGAGCGGTTCGAGCGAGGGGCCGAGGTACGTCTTGCCGCTGTGGTTTTCAAAGCCGACGATCACGCTGCCCCCGGCGCTTTCGGTGCACTGAAATTTGTAGTTACCGATCATGCGCGTATCCGAGCCCTTCGTATACAGGTCCAGCGCGCCGATAAAGTCGCAGCGCTCGCCGGTGTGAGTCTCGTAATAGGCGCCGAGCATCTGATAGCCGCCGCAGATCGTCAGAAACGGCAGGCCGTCTTCGACGGCGGCGAGGATCTCTTTGTCACGGCCGCGGTGCAGATCGTCGAGCAGCACCTGCTGCTCAAAGTCCTGCCCACCGCCGATGAAGACAAGGTCATACTGGGAAAGGCCGAGCGGCGAGCCGATCGGGGCGTTCGTGACGCCAACGCCGATGCCGCGCCACTGCAGGCGGCGGCTCATGCACACAATATTGCCGGTGTCTCCGTAGAGATTCAGCACGTCGGGGTAGAGATGGCAGATTTTCAGTTCCATGGTGTTCAACCCCCTTCGCCTTATTCCCAGAATTCACTGCCGCCCACATGGCGCACCACGGTGGAGCGCAGCTCCAGCATGGCCGTGTAGGTTGGCATCAGCACGATCGGCAGCGCCTCGTCAGCAAGCTGCGATACGATCGTCCCATAGCTGCGCTCAAGCGTGATGCGCTCGGTCGGCACACCGGCGTATTTGATGCGCAGCAGCATGTCGGACGCGCGGTCGCCCGAGACGATGACCTTCTCCAGCCGCGGCCCGAGAGCGGCGAGCTTTTCAAATTCCGCATCCCAGATCCAGCTGATGTCGGTGCCGTCGGCGCCGCGGTCGTTGAGACAGACGACGAGCACAAAGTGCTCCTGCATCTCCTGCAGGAAGTTCAGTACCTGGCTGCAGCCGGCCGGGTTTTTCACGAGCACCATGCGCGCCCCGGCCTTGCCGAGCGGGAACTTCTCCATACGCCCAAAGCCGCAGTTGAAGTGGCCGAGCGCGGCGATGCCGGTGTCGGCGTCGATGCCCATCTCGGTGACGGCGGCAAGCGCACCGGCAGCGTTGTAAATATTGTAGACCGCGGGCAGGTTTGCCCGGACGAGCTTGCGCTCCCCGCGCACGTCCATCACGACGGTGCTGCCGTCGAGCTTCTGCTCGACGATCTCGGTCACGGCCACGTCGGCCGCGTGGCGCGCGTAGCCGCACTTCGGGCAGCGGAAGCCGCCGAGGTGGGCGTAGGTGCGGTAATCGTAGTCGTATTTTGTCTTGCAGCGGATGCAGTGCGTCGCGTCCGAGACCGGCGGCTCCGGCGCATTGTGCGGCGCAGCGGATTTCTCGAGCCCGTACCACACCACCTTGTTCGGCAGATCCCCGGCGAGCGAGGCCGTCAGCGAGCAGTCAGCGTTGAGGCACAGCGTGGTCTCGGGCAGGCCGGTCAGTGCCGTGCGGATGTTCGAGAGCGTGTGGGTCACCTCGCCGTAGCGGTCCAGCTGGTCGCGGAAGAGGTTCGTCACGATCACGACCTTGGGCCGCAGCTGCGGGAAGACCTTCACGGCGGCGGCCTCGTCGCACTCGATCACGGCGTAGTCGCATTTCGGCTTGCCGGTGAGCGTCGCGTTCATGATGAACTCGGTCGTGATGCCGGAGATCAGGTTGGCGCCGGAGCGGTTGGAAAAGTAGCTGAGCTTGGCGTCGGCAAAGGCCTGCTCCACCATGCGCGCGCTGCTGGTCTTGCCGTTGGTGCCGGTGATCGCGATGGCTTTGACGTCCTTTGCCAGATACCGCAGCAGCTGCGGACAGAGCTTTAAGGCCATGCGGCCGGGCATATCGGTGCCGCCGCGGTGGATGACGCGCGAGATCCAACGCACCAGCCGCCCCAGCAGCAGGGCAAAAAAGACTTTGATTTTCATACAGTGTCTCCGTTCTGTCGGCTTTGTGCTCCGCCCAACGAGCGGAGCACGAATAAAATCAGTATATCATAGAGCTATGCGTTTGCCAACGGGAAAATACCATCCTTGGCTCGCCCCCGAGCGAAAGCGAGAGGGGAGAGCTGGCGCGATAGCGCCTGAGAGGGGCTGTCTGGCCCACGCTGCCGGTGGCAGATGAAGTGGGGCAGGCAGCTATGTCTCGTAGGGAGCGATCCCCAGATCGCTCCGTGGATTATCGCGCAGGTTTTTCGGAGGCATCTGGGGATGCCTCCCTACGGCTCGGCGCAGGTCCGCGGAGGCATCTGGGGCAAGGCGGCCTGCCTCCCTACGCGCGGGGCGGGGCAAGAGACTTGGCTCGCCCCCGAGCGAAAGCGAGAGGGGAGAGCTGGCGCGAAGCGCCTGAGAGGGGGAAACTCAGTCAAACGCCAGATCCCACACCGTGTCCGGCGGGAGCTGGATATCAAGCGCCATATAGGGTTCATCCCCGAGCGCGGACATCAGGCGCACGCTCTCGCAGCCGAGCGCCTGGCCGAGCGCCGCGGCGGCGCGCTCACGGTCGGAACCCAGGCACTCGCGGACGGTTAGTATCCCATCGTCAAAGCTCGCGGCGCAGAGACATTCGCCGACCGCGTACAGCCCGCCGCCGAAGCTCTGGCAGTTGAGCGCCTCGGCCTCGATCGCGGTCTGGCCGAGACACAGATGCGACCGCCCAGCGAGCAGCTCTTCACGCCGGACATTGTATGCCGCAGCGCCGAGCGGGCGCACCGGCAGCTCACCGCCGGCGCGCAGCGTCACCCAGCCGCGGCAAAGGTCATGGCGCGTGCCGATGATGTCGCGATACCAGGCGCGCAGCGGCTCGCTCGCGGGCAGGGTCGCGATCACGCGGCCCTCGCGCCGTCCGTCCTCGGCACAGGCGCGGCAGAGCGCCGCCCCGAGCCCGCGGCGGCGGCAGCGCTCGTCCACGGCCACGGCGTAGAGATAACCCACGCGCTGCCCCGTGGAAAGCGCAAGATCACAGATCAGATACGCCATACCGACGACCGCGCCGTCCTCCACCGCCGCATAGCCGAAGCCCAGCCGCTCGAGCAGCGAGAGAAAGCCCAGCGCATAGTCCTCACTGTCGCCGAAAGCGCGGTGCCACAGCGCGGCCAGGGCGGGGTAGTCCCCGCGCTCAATCCGCCGCAGCATGGCTGTCAGCCCAGTGCGCCGTGTATTTTTTCAGCTTGTAGAGAGGGCGGTAGCTCTCCTTCGAGCGGCGCAGCGACTCGAGCCCCATGTCGTCCTCACGGTTGATATAGACGAGCTGCGGGTATTTTTGCATGAGCATCCGGGTGAACTCCCTGCATACCATGGGATAGGCCCCGTTGATGCTGCCCTCGGCCTTTTCAAAGTGGACGTCGAAGGTGTCGCCGCAGATGAGCTCGCCGACTGTGAAGCCGACAATGCGGCCGTTGGCAAACAGCACGCCGCCGTCCATGTTCAGATATTCGTAGACGGCAAAGCAGCGGATCACCGCGTCGTGCTCATAGACCACACTGCGGTCGAGCCGCTCGCGGTTTTCCTCCTCCCAGAGATCCAGCATGTCGAGACAGTCGGGGATCAGCTCGCGCGTCAGCGGCTGAAACGACCAGTCGTTTTCTGCCTCGAAGCGGTTGGCGTGGTTTTTCTTGGAATGGAGCGATTTTCCGGCGTAGGTGCTGAGCTTTTCGGCGAGATAGATATAGTCGGCGTTGTCCTCGTCCTCTTCATAGGAAAAGCAGCCGGGGTACTCCTCCTCCAGCAGCGCGCGGTGTTCCTCGGTGATGCCGCGCAGGCAGAAGCAGGTGTTCTGTGCCTCGGCGTAGGCGCGCAGCGCCTCGATGGCCGGTCGGATCGGCCCGCTGCCGATCGGAAAGACGAACATCGGCCGCCCGGCATAGCGCAGCTTGACGAGCAGACGGTCGCCGAGCCGGGCCGCCAGCTGGCGGTAGCGCTTGTCCCAGATGTAGATGTTGCCGAAATTGAAGTCGGCGCTGCGGCTGTTTTCGGCCATGACGATGGCATCCACCCAGTCCTTGTCGCGCAGGGTAAATTTTTTGAATTCGATCATGGAAGCATCCCGCTCTCGTTACGTATCCGAGGCATAGACCTCGGGGCAGTTTTCCCGGATCAGCGTGCGCAGCACCATCAGATCCTCAAAGGCGTCCGGCCGCTTTGAGGGATCGCGCAGCAGGGCCGAGGGGTGGAAGGTCGCCATCCAGAGGATGCCCTGCCGCTCCTGCCAGGTGCCGTGCTCGCGCGTGATGCGCAGATCGGCGCGCAGCAGTCCCTTCCCGGCGATCCGGCCGACGCAGACGATGATTTTCGGCTGCACCAGCTTGATCTGCCGGTCCAGCCACTCGCTGCAGGCGTCCATCTCCAGCTGCTCGGGGTCGCGGTTGTGCGGCGGGCGGCATTTGACCATGTTGGCAATATAGACCTTTGTGCGGTCGAGGTCGATGATCGCGAGCATCGTATCGAGGAGCTGTCCCGCCGGGCCGACAAAGGGTACGCCCTGCTTATCCTCCTGCTCGCCCGGCCCTTCGCCGATCAGCATGACGCGCGCGTGCCGGTTGCCGGTGCCGAAAACCAGACTGTGCCGGCTCTGCCCCAGCGGGCAGCGCATACAGCCGCGGCAGCTGCGCTCGAGTTCTTCCCAGCTGTCAGTTTTTTGTCTCTCGTCCATTTATTCCTCCGTGGCTTGGGCCAGATTCAGCAGGATCTCCCGGGTGTTGTTCCCGGGGAAGGAGATCACATAGTCCAGCAGAAAATTCAGCATATCGCCCAGCGTCCGCCCGCGCAGGCCGAGGGCGAGCAGATCGTCGCCGCTGACGGCCAGGTGCTTCATCGAAAAGCACTCACCGCTCTTGAGCACCGCTGCGAGCGCACGGTCGGAGCGCCCGCCGCGCAGCGCGTCGCGTACCCTGGCACTGCAGCGCACGGTCTCGACGCCATAATCTCGCAGCTGTCGCTTCCATTCGACGGCGGTTTTCGGCACAGACGCTTCCAGCAGCGCCGCGGCGTCGGCACTGCAGCGGATCGTGTGGTTATCGAGCCGCAGAGCGGCGAGAAAGTCCTGCACCGAGGCGATGCAGCCGGCCTCCTTCAGAATCACGGCCGCAGCACACCAGCGCGGCAGGGCCTTGTGCGGCAGAACTGCGATGCGCGAAAACGGCGCTTCGCCCTCCGGCCGCCGCAGGAGACAGCGGTCTAAAAGCCCGGTCGAGAGCAGCAGATTCATCAGCTCCGGATGGGGACTCAGCAGCAGCTTCTCTACCTCGTTGCGTACACGTTCGACTGCCAGCGCGGCCGAGAGCGGGGCAAGCTTATAGATGGCGGCCAGGGTCTCCGCTTCGATAGCAAAGTCCAGCTTTGCGGCAAAGCGGATGGCGCGGAACATCCGCAGCGCGTCCTCCTCAAAGCGGCGCTCCGGCTCGCCCACGCAGCGAATCAGCCGGCTGCGGATGTCGTCCACGCCGCCGAAGGGGTCGGCGATCAGGCCGTCCGGCGGCAGGGCGATCGCATTCATGGTGAAATCCCGGCGGCTCAGGTCGGTGCGCAGGTCGCCGACAAAGCGGACCGCGTCGGGGTGGCGGTGGTCGCTGTAGCTGCCCTCGGTGCGAAAAGTCGTGACCTCAACGGCGCGTTTGTGCTCCCATACGGTCACGGTGCCGTGCTTGAGCCCGGTCGGCTCGGCGTGGGTAAAGATCGCGAGCACCTCCTCGGGCAGGGCGGAGGTGCAGATATCCCAGTCGTGGGGGGTGACGCCCAGAAGCATATCCCGGACGCAGCCGCCCACCAGATACGCCAGATGCCCCCTGGCCTGCAGGGCTGTCAGAACCTGACGGACGGCGCTCGGCGGCGTGATTGCGGACATACGAGACCTCCCTGTCGTGTTGGAGATATTTCTTGCATTTCATGTAAAAGCAAGTTATAATAATCGAAAAAGCGCTTATTATATCTGATTTAACGCCGTTTTTCTCGCCGCTCGCGCGATGAGAGAAAAACATGGCGAAGTATACGATAAGTTCAACAGTCTTATGGTATAAGAATCAGAAACTGCAGATATTGCAGCAGTTGTTTTCCAACTATTGATTTTACCATTTCCGGGCCCGCACATCAACAGAAAATTTGCCTCTCCGGCAGCACACGGGCTGATCGAAGAAACGGAGTGTTTATATGATCGAATTTGATAACTATATGTCCCCCGGCCGTCACGGCCATCTGGTCGGTATCGGCGGCGTTTCTATGTCCTCCCTGGCGGAGGTGCTGCGGGGCATGGGTCTTGTCATCACCGGGTCCGACAGCAGCACGGGCAGCAACGTCCAGGCGCTGAAGGCCAAGGGCTTCACGGTCGTTGAGGGCCACCACGCCGAGACGATTACCGATGATATCGACTTTCTGGTGCGCACGGCCGCCGTGCACGACGACAATCCCGAGATCGCCGAGGCCCGCCGGAAGGGGATCCCGGTGTTCGAGCGCTCCCAGGCCTGGGGCGTCATCTCGAAGGACTATAAAAACGCCCTCTGCATTTCCGGCACCCACGGCAAGACGACCACGACTTCGATGTGCACGCACATCCTGATGGCCGCCGACAAGGACCCGACCGTGATGATCGGCGGCACACTGCCGCTCCTCAACGCCGGCCACCGCGTGGGCCACGGCAATACGATTATCATGGAGAGCTGCGAGTATTACGACTCCTTCCTCTCCTTCCACCCGACCGTCGCCGTGATCCTGAACGTCGAGGCCGACCATCTGGACTATTTCAAGAATCTTGAAAACGTCAAAAAATCCTTCCGCGCCTTTGCCGAGCGCACGCCCGCGGATGGCTTCGTCGTCGCCAATCTGGAAGATGCGAACACGATGGAGCTGCTGCGCGGCATCGAGCGCAAGGTCATCACCTTCGGCCTGACCGACAAGGCCGACGTCTATGCCGAGAACATCGAATTTGTCGGCGCCAACTCCAGCTTCGACGTGATGTACAAGGGCACGAAATTCACCGACGTGACGCTGCACGTCCCCGGCATGCACAATGTCAAAAACGCGCTGGCCGCCACGGCCGCCTCGATCTGCCTGGGGATCCGTCCGAACGCCGTGAAATACGGGCTGGCCGG
>Ga0310694_10005151_pt1 | contig 12549 bp, 10 predicted proteins | sample 174DNAGHGhighgp2_FD_203884 | JGI IMG/M metagenome (GOLD analysis project Ga0310694, IMG submission 203884) | Sheep rumen microbial communities from Palmerston North, Manawatu-Wanganui, New Zealand - 1742 DNA GHGhigh gp2 (v2) (version 2) | ecosystem: Host-associated > Mammals > Digestive system...
GAGGTACGAGAATAGACTATCCGCGGATAAAAGTGCACTTAAGGTAACCTCGTACCTCGTACCTCGCACCTCGTACCTCGAAAAGAAAAATCCTTCCTCGTCTCCTCGAAAAAACTCCTCGTCTCCTCGAGTGCACAGTAGGGTCGGTTCCGCTGTGCACTAGTGGGGGACTTTTGTTTTTCACTCGTTTTTTTTGTAGTGTGTAACAATTACACCATAAATCTGCGCGCTTTTGATGGTTTTCTGAAAATAATGTCGTAACTTTGTAGGCGGAAACCATCAAACCAATAACAGAAAAATGAGATACACCGAATTAGGAAAGACGGGAATGAAGATTTCCCACATCAGCTTCGGCGCTTCGTCGCTGGGCAGCGTCTTCCATGAGACTAACCTGAAGGACAGCTGCGAGGCTGTCGAGGCCGCCATCGAGGGTGGCATCAACTTCATCGACGTGAGCCCATACTACGGCCACTACAAGGCTGAGACGGTACTGGGACAGGCGCTGAAGAACATTCCGCGCGACAAGTACTACCTGAGCACGAAGGTGGGACGCTACGGCAAGGACGGCGTGAACACCTGGGACTACTCGGCCCGCCGCGTGACGGACAGCGTCTACGAGAGCATGGAGCGTCTGGGCATCGACCATATTGACCTGATTAACGTTCACGACATAGAGTTCCAGGCAGACCTGCCCGGCGGCTTGCAGCTGGTGGTCGACGAGACGTTGCCCGCCCTCTTCGAGCTGCGCGACAAGGGTGTCGTGGGTCATGTGGGCATTACCGACCTGCAGCTGCAGAACCTGAAGTGGGTGGTGGAGCGTTGCCCGGGGGTGGAGAGCATCCTGAACTTCTGTCACTACACGCTCAACGACGACGCGCTGGCCGACTACGTGGGCTTCTTCGAGCAGCAGGGCGTGGGCATTGTCAACGCCTCGCCGCTGTCGATGGGACTGCTGTCGGAACGTGGCGTGCCCAGCTGGCACCCGGCTCCGCAGCCGCTGGTGAAGGCCTGTCAGAAGGCCGCCGAGCATTGCAAGGCCAAGGGCTACCCCATAGAGAAGCTGGCCGTGCAGTACTCGTGTAGCTTCCCCCGCATCGCCTCGACGCTCTTCTCGTCGGCCAACCCCGCCAACGTGCGCCGCAACATCGAGTGGGCCAACGAGGAGCCCGACTGGGAGCTGGTGAACGAGGTGAAGGAAATCATCGGAAACCAACAGCGTGTGACATGGGCAAACTCGTAGAAAAGAAATACCTCGTGACGTTCATCCTCGTCACGACGCTCTTTGCCCTCTGGGGCTTTGCCAACGACATCACCAACCCGATGGTGGCGGCCTTCCAGACGCTGATGGAGCTGACGGCGGCCAAGGCCTCGATGGTGCAGTTCGCCTTCTACGGCGGCTATGCCACGATGGCCGTTCCCGCGGCGCTCTTCATCCGCAAGTATAGCTACAAGTGGGGCATCCTGCTCGGACTGGCGCTCTACGCCACCGGCGCCCTGCTCTTCATACCGGCCGCGGCAGAGCAGAGCTTCACGTTCTTCTGCCTGTCGCTCTATATCCTGACCTTCGGACTGGCATTCCTGGAGACCACGGCCAACCCCTTCATCCTGTCGTTGGGCGACAAGGCAACCAGCACGCGCCGACTGAACATGGCGCAGGCCTTCAACCCCATGGGCTCGCTCTGTGGCATGAGCGTCGCCTCGCTCATCGTGCTGCCGCAGCTGTGGAGCGACCGTCGCGACGCCGCCGGACAGATTATCTTCGGCACGCTCTCGGAGGCTGAGAAGGCCGACATCCGCGTCCACGACCTCGCCGTCATCCGCGACCCCTACGTCGCCATCGGACTGGTGGTGCTCATGATGTTCATCATCATCGCCCTGACCAAGATGCCGAAGACGCAGAGCGAGGAGCAGAAGGCGCTGGGACACACCCACACCACGGGTCAGACGCTCCGTAACCTGTGGCACAACACCATCTACCGCGAGGGTGTGGCAGCCCAGATGTTCTACGTGGCCGCCCAGATCATGACCTGGACGTTCATCATCCAGTATGCCGACAACCTGGGCATCAACAAGGCCACGGCACAGACCTATAACATCGTGGCCATGTCGCTCTTCCTCACCAGCCGCTTCCTCTCGACGTTCCTCATGAAGTACGTCAACAGCCGCCGCCTGCTGGCCATCTTCGGCTGCGGCGCAGCCCTCTGCTCGCTCGGCGCCATCTGCATCGTGGGCATGGCGGGACTCTACTGCCTGGTGGGCATCAGCTTCTTCATGTCGCTCATGTTCCCCACCATCTACGGCATCGCCCTCGAGGACGTCGACAGCCAGGACTCCACGCTGGGTGCCGCCTTCCTGGTGATGGCCATCGTCGGCGGAGCCCTGATGCCGCCCCTGCAGGGCATGATTATCGACCTGCAGACCGTCTGCGGCCATCCCGCCGTCAACGTCTCGTTCGTCCTGCCCATGGTCTGCTTCCTGCTCATCATTGGCTACGGCTGGCGGTCGTTCCTGAAAATGAAGAAACAAGAAATCGTTAAATAGAAAAAACCCAAAAACACAATGAAAGCCATACAAATCACACACAACCAAGAACTGAACGTCATCGACATTGAGAAGCCCCAGGCTCCGGGCCAGGGCGAGGTGCTGCTGAAACTCAACTACGTGGGCTTCTGCGGCAGCGACATCAACACCTTCATGGGGCGCAACACGATGGCCCTGAACCCCGTTATCCCCGGTCATGAGGTGGGCGCCACCATCGAGGCCCTCGGCGCCGGCGTGCCCGACAGCCTGAAGCCCGGCATGACCGTCACCTGCAACCCCTACACCAACTGCGGCAAGTGCGCCTCCTGTCGCAACCATCGCGAAAACGCCTGCCAGCACAACGAGACGCTCGGCGTGCAACGCAACGGCGCCATGAAGGAGTACATCCTCCTGCCCTGGCAGAAGGTGATTCCCGCCGGCAGCCTCACGCCTAAGGTGACCGCCCTGGTAGAGCCCATGAGCGTGGGCTTCCACGCCGTCAACCGTGCCCAGGTGACCGATATCGACGTGGTGATGGTCATCGGATGCGGCATGGTGGGTATGGGCGCCATCGTGCGTGCAGCCCTGCGTGGTGCTACCGTCATAGCCGCCGACATCGACGACGAGAAACTGGCGCTGGCCAGGAAGATGGGTGCCGCCTATGCCGTCAACACTATTAAAGAAGATGTACACGCGCGCCTGCAAGAGCTGACCGGCGGCTTCGGCCCCGACGTCGTCATTGAGGCCGTGGGTAGCGTGCCCACCTATCAGATGGCCATCAACGAGGTCGCCTTCACGGGGCGCGTGGGCTGCATCGGCTATGCCAAGAGCGAGGTGTCGCTCCAGACCAAGTACTTCGTACAGAAGGAGCTCGACATCCGCGGCTCGCGCAACGCCCAGCCCAGCGACTTCCGTGCCGTCATCCACTATCTGGAGACCAACGACTGTCCGACAGACGAGCTCATCACAAAGGTCATCAAGCCCGAGGAGGCGCTCGACACCATGCGCTGGTGGAGCGAGAACCCCGGCAAGGTGTTCCGCATACTGGTAGAGTTCTAACGGGGAAGGATTTTTCTTTTCGAGGTACGTTTTTTTCGAGGAGGCGAGGAACGAGGTATCTCGAGGTACGAGGTACGAGGTACGAGGTACGAGGTTACCTCAAGTGCACTTTTATCCGCGGATAGTCTATTCTCGTACCTCGTACCTCGTACCTCGTACCTCGAACCCCGTACCTCGAACCTCGCACCTCGTACCTCGAAAATCACTTACAGAACTGCCAGAAGACAATCACTTCCTGAGTTCCCAGAAGGCAACGGCGGCAGCGGCCGCAACGTTCAGCGAGTCCACGCCGTGGGCCATGGGAATCTTAACGGTATAGTCAGCATCGGCGATGGTCTGCTTCGGCAGTCCGTCGCCTTCTGTTCCCATGATGACGGCCAGTCGCGGCTCCTGCTTCAGTTGCGCGTCGTCCAGGCTCACGGAGTCATCGGTCAGCGCCATAGCCGCCGTCTTGAAACCATAGTCGTGGAGTGACGGGATAGGCGCGTCGAGCCACGTCCAGGGCACCAGGAAGACCGAGCCCATAGACACGCGGACGGCTCGGCGGTTCAACGGGTCGCAAGTGTCACGCGTCAATAGTACCGCGTCGATGCCCAGCGCAGCCGCCGAGCGGAAGATAGCGCCGATGTTGGTTGTGTCGGTAACGGCATCGATGACAACCACGCGACGGGCATCCGTCAAGACGCTCTCGACTGTTGGGGCTGGCCGCCGCCGCATGGCGCAAAGCACGCCGCGCGTTAGCGTGTAGCCCGTCAGCTGGGCCAGCAGTTCGCGCGAACCCGTATAGACAGCCACGTCGTCGCCCAGTCGTGCCACGATGTCGCTGGCGTCGCCGCCGATGTGGCGCCGCTCACAGAGTAGGGCAGTAGGCTCCCAGCCGGCATCGAGCGCCACACGAATCACCTTCGGACTCTCCGCGATGAAGAGTCCCTTCTCAGGCTCCAGCTCCATGCGCAGCTGCGCCTCCGTCAGGGTGCTGAACACCTCCAAACCCTGCTGTTGCAGGGACGAAATCTCAATGATTGCCATATTTGGCGGCAAAAATACGAAAAACATTTGGTTTTTTGCATCTTTCGTCGTACCTTTGCACCACGAAATGCAGTTTTTTAATAAAAATAACAACCATTATGAAAAAGTTTTTTACAGCCATCGTAGCATTAATGCTCGCTGCTCCCTCGTTTGCACAGTATAGCAGCGGCGGTTTCGAACTTGACAAGCAGAACCTGTATTATGGCGTGCGTCTCGGTATGACGGTTGCCAACCTCAGCGGCGATATCGATAGCGACTCCAAGGCTGGCATGACGCTGGCAGGCGTCGTCGGTCTGCGCGTATCGGATTCCACTCCCGTCTTCCTGGAGAGCGGTCTGTACTATACGGAGCGTGGTGCCAAGAACATTGGCTACTCAAACCTCGAGATTCCCCTCTTGATCAAGTATGGCTTCAAGGCAACTGAGGACATCGCCGTCCTGCCTTTCGTCGGTCCTTACTTCTCGCGTGCCTGCTGGGGTAAGACCAAGCAGTCGAAACTTGATGCTGATGACAAGGTGATTGGTTCGGAGAAGGTTGGTACTTTCGATGAGGATAAGGCCTTCCATGGTGGTCTGAACCGCCTGAATATGGGCTTCAAGCTCGGTTGCGGCGCAGAGTACAACAAGCTCTACCTCGAGGTAGGTTACCAGATTGGTGTCACCAACATCTCGAAGAAGGACGACCTCACGATCCACTCGAACGCCTTCTTTGCCAACTTCGGCGTGAACTTCTAATTCATAGCATACAACCGGAAAAGGGGGAAGCATCTGCGTTTCCCCCTTCTTTCTGTTTTTTGAATACCCCCCCCTTTGAAGATGATGATAAAAGCAGCTTTGTTCGACCTCGACGGCGTGGTCTTCGACACAGAACCCCAATATTCCGTGTTCTGGGGCAGCCAATGCCGCCTCTACCATCCCGAACGACCGGGACTGGAGCATGAGATAAAGGGCTCGACGCTCACTCAAATCTACGACCGGTGGTTCGCGGGTCCCCTGGAGAAGGAGCGCGACATCGTCACCCAGCGCCTCAACGACTTTGAGCGGCAGATGACGTTCGACTACATCGCCGGCTTTGAACAGTTCGTGGCCGACCTGAAACGGCATGGCGTCCGCACGGCCGTCGTGACGAGCAGCAACCAGCCGAAGATGGAGAGCGTCTACCGCCAGCGCCCCGAACTGCTGGACATGATGGACGCCGTACTGACGAGTGAGGACTTTGCCCACTCCAAGCCCCATCCCGACTGCTACGAGCGTGGCGCCCAACGCCTGGGAGCCAAGCCCGCGGAGTGCCTCGTCTTTGAGGACAGCCTCAACGGACTGCGCTCAGGACGGGCTGCAGGGGCCGTCGTGATAGGCCTGGCAACGACGTTGCCAGTTACGGAAATCCGCGAATGGAGCGACGTACAGATAGCTGACTACCAGGGACTGACCTACGAAAAAGTAGCGGAAATCTTTGCGCAGTTTGCGGAAAAGTAGTACCTTTGCACTTGTAAAAGTCATTAGCATCTGATGAACTCTCAGAATACCCCCGTACATATACGTCTCTGGCATAGGGACTTCTGGATGATGTCGACAGCCTTGTTCCTCTTGTCGGCATCAATCTATATGCTGATACCTGTGCTGCCGGTATGGCTGATGGAGACCGAGCATTTCAATATGCTGCAGGTGGGGGCAGCCATGGCCAGCTTTGCCATTGGACTGTTTCTGCCAGGGTGCTTCTGCAACTATCTCGTGCAACGTTTCCGCCGCAACAAGGTGTGCGTCATCTCCATCTTCCTGATGACGGCCTGCCTCTCGGCACTCTATTATCTGCACGGCATCACCAGCCAATATGTCGAGGTGCGCGTCATCCTGCTGCAACGTCTCTTGCTCGGAGCCACCTACGGACTGGCACAGATGGTGCTCTCGTCGACGCTCATTATCGACGCCAGCGAGTCGTTCCGCCGCACGGAGGCCAACCACTCGTCGGCCTGGTTCGCACGCATGGCCCTCTCGTTAGGTCCCTTGTTCGGACTACTTCTTTTCAACTACATGGGCTTCGACGCCGTCCTGCTGGCATCCATGGTTGCCGCCTTGGGAGCCGCAGCACTCATCATGACGGTCGTCATACCCTTCCGCACGCCCGACGAGACCGTTCGCGTCATCAGTTGCGACCGCTTCTTCCTGACCCACGGCATGGTGTTGTTTGTCAATTTCTTCATCTTCTCGCTTGTCATCGGACTGATGCTCTCGTTAGGACTGAGCGACCGTTTCTACGCGATGATGATGGGAGGCTTCCTGCTGGCCCTGCTGGCCCAGCGGTTCGTCTTCCGCGACGCAGAACTGAAGAGCGAGGTCATCAGCGGACTGATACTGCTGCTGGCAGCCATCCTGATGATCTATACCCGCCCGCTACCCGTGGTGTGGTATATTGCACCCGTCCTGACAGGTCTCTCCGTTGGTATTATCTGCTCGCGTTTCCTGCTGTTCTTCATCAAGCTGAGCCGCCATTGCCAGCGAGGCACCAGCCAGAGCACCTATATGTTAGGGTGGGAGAGCGGACTGGCCATGGGCATTGGCGTGGGCTACGCCTGCTTCGAAGACCCTGACGTGTCGCTTATTGTCGCCATGTTGTTGACGGTCGTGTCGCTCGTTATGTATAACTGGTATACACACACATGGTTTGTCAACCATAAAAACAGATAAAGGAGAACCGACTATGAGAAAGACGGCACTCGTACTGGCATTGGCTGCGTGCATGACGACGGCATCGGCTCAGCAGGGCTACTATACACGCGAATATAACGACAAGAAACTGCAGCATCAGGCTACGCTCTGGTACAAGTCAGGAACGTGGCGACACGACTTCCAGAAGGCTGATGCCCACAAGTCGGTCAACATCACAGAGTTCTACGAACAGTACGAGAAGAACCCCGTACAATGGCGTGCACTCTTCCGCTGGCTCGCCGATACCGACCTGCTGGCCCTGAAAGCCGGCAAGTACCCCATAGCAGGAACCTCCCTCGTGGCCAGCGTCGAGGACTCCGGCAACGGACCGCTGGAGACGCGTAACAGCGAGAGCCATTATCACCATATCGACTTCCAGTATGTCGTGCGTGGCACAGAGCGTTTCGGCATCCTAGACCATCTGACGTCGACACCCAAGGATGCCTACCGGCCGGATGTCATCCACTACAACTACGACCTGTCGCGCGTGCGCTTCTACGACTCTACGCCCGACAAGTTCTTCATCTTCTTCCCCAGCGACTGGCATATTGCCAAGGTGGAGAGCCCTGAAGCCGAAGATCAGACGATTCGTGTCATCGTCATCAAGGTGGACTATATAGACTAAACATTATAAGATAGAATTATGTTTTCCGGTATTATCGAAGAGTTTGCAACGGTGGTGGCTATCAGTCACGACCGCGAGAATATAGACCTGACGCTCACCTGCTCGTTTGTTGACGAGCTGAAGATTGACCAGAGCGTGGCTCACAACGGCGTTTGCCTGACCGTAGTCAGCATAGAAGACGGCCACTATACGGTAACGGCCATGAAGGAGACGCTTGAGCGCTCGAACCTGGGACAGCTGAAAGTGGGCGACAAGGTGAACGTAGAGCGCTCGATGCTGATGAACGGACGACTGGACGGTCACATCGTGCAGGGGCATGTCGACATGACGGCGCGTTGTACGGCTATGGAGGATGCTGACGGCTCAACATACTTCACGTTTGAGTATCAGGAAGACAAAGAAATGGCGCGCCACGGTTACTTCACAGTTGACAAAGGCTCGGTAACGGTCAATGGCGTCAGCCTGACGGTCTGCCGGCCTACGGCAAACAGCTTCCAGGTGGCCATTATCCCCTATACGCTGGAGCACACGAATTTCTGCGACATCCGCGTAGGTTCTGTCGTCAATCTGGAATTCGATATTCTCGGGAAGTACATCGCTCGATTACAGCAACTGCAGTAACCGAATCTCTTATCTCTTATCTCTATCTTTTATCTCTTATCTAAAAAAGAAAGGGGCCGTACCGATGATGTGGTGAAAACTCCTGTTTCACACGATTTGGGCGTCCTCCGTCGTTGTAATCCACCGGCTTTGCAGCTCCCCTATACAGGGTAATAACATGGCCCGCCATTGACAAGAGAAACATTCCCAGTTTTTGGATTATTGTAGAGTATCCCGATCTATCAGGTACGACCCCTATGGGTGTTGTGTCAGTCTTCTATAATTTCGTAGTCATCCGTCACATCGTCAGCAGACTCCACGAAGGGGTCGTCGCTTGCCGGTGTCGGCAGCTCGTCGGATGGTGAGAGATGATTGCTGCTGCCGCGCTCGGCAGAGGCTATGTTTGCAGCTACGCTCATTTGTGCGTGCTGTTCACGATAGTGTTCAGGTGTCAGTCCCATGCGTTGCTTGAAGGCACGGGTAATGTTCAGAGCGTTGCCGAAGCCCGTCATCTGGGCAATCTCGACAACCGAACGGTCGGTCTGTTCTAACAGCATGATGGCTTTCTTCAGCCGGAAGTCTACCAGATACTGCTCCGGCGTCTGTCCGGTCAGGTCGTTAAGCCGGTTGTGGAAGTTCGTGCGACTCATGTTAGTCAGAGTCACCAGCTCGTCGGTCTTCATGTTGGCATCGTTGTAATGCTTCTCTAACCAGTCACGCAGCTGATCGATGAACTTCTGGTCTTCCTCGTTCTCGTAGGTCTGCTCGACAGAGAGCTTCAGCTGGCGGATATTCTCGCGATGAGCCAGATAGCGCTGGCGCAGGAACATGACGGACAATCCAAGGATACCAGTCAGCAGCATATAGATCCAGACGGCATGCTTCGATAGCAGGAAATAGGGTGGTATGACAATCTCCAGCTCGCGCTGGTCGTAGCTGTCCGGCGACTCTAACAGGAAGGCCTTGATCTTCAGGCGGTAGGTTCCCGTAGGCAGAGAAGCATAGCTGACGGTACGCGATTTGTCGGCATTGCGCCATTGCGTATCGAAGCCTTCAAGCATATATTGATAATGTACACGATGCTGTAACTGATAGTTAAGCGAAGCGAAGCGCACGGCTATGAGGTTGTCGTGAACGGGCATGACAATACGCTTGGCCTCGGGAACATAGTAGTCGAAGGTATTGTTAAAACGTGGACTTTGCAGCTCGTCGTTCAGATAAAAGTCGGTGATGCGCAGCTTCAGCATGGAGCCGTTGTCTGACGACAGCTTCTTGCGGTCGACGGTATAGTAGCCGCTGAGCGTGCCGAAGAGGATGTTGTCGTTTGGAAGGGCCAGGGCCGCACCTTCGGACAACATGACATCGCTCACGCCCTCCAAGTTGCCGAAGGTGGAAAGAATCTTTTTGTGGACATCGAAAGAGCAGAGCATGAGGTCTGTGGCGAACCAGATGTTGTTGTGCTTGTCGACGGTAATGCTCTTCACCTCTTCGGAGGGCAGGCCGTCGCTGGTAGAGAGACTCTCGAAGAGCCAGATTCCCTGCCGGTCCTTACCAATGGTATGTGATAGACCGCCACCGTTGGTGCCTACCCACATGGAACCGGAATGGTCGGTCTTCAGGCACACGATGTCGGTACTTTGCAGAATCTCGTTCGGACGCTCCTTGGAGTTCTCCAGTTTCTTGATGCTGATATTGTTGTTCTTGAGCGACAAGATGAGGATACCGTCGGAAGAGCCTGCCCAGACGTTACCGTCGCTGTCGATGCCCAAGGTGCGGATTTTCTTGAAGGAATTGCGAGGGTAACGATGTATGACGTTCTTGGAGTGGTAGGCGCGATAGTTGCCTTTGCCGTCGGGTACGAGAACGTTGACACCGCCGCCAAAGGTTGCCACCCAGATGTTGCCATGCTTGTCTTCTACTGCCTGGTAGGCGGCGTTGCTGCTGAGCGACCACTTGTCTGCATCGTCGTGGTGGAAATTGCGAATGTCATAGCCTCCACCCGCAAGTGGCTTCATCAGGAAGACACCATAATCCTTGGAACAGAGCCAGTAGTTGCCCTTCGAGTCTTTCGTGAAGCCGTAGGGACGACCGATGGGGTTGCCTTTGGAGTCCTGCGTGATGACGGAACGGCTGCCATCGGGCTTGATGATGAACAGACGGTTGTTCTTGTTGCCCAGGAACAGCAGCTTCTTCTGCTCGTCGTAGTACATCGCACGAATCTCGTTGTCGATGGGCGAGGTGGACTCAGGCAGGATGAGTGTACGCTGGATGGTGTTGTTCTGTATCTCAAGCTTCTCAAGACCGCGTTTCTTCGTCGACAGGAAGACTACACCTTCGTTCAGTTCAAGATTGGCGTATACGGTATTCGACAGGTTCCAGGGGTTTGAAGGGTCATTATGGAAATACTCGAACTCGTCGGCTTCGCGGTTGTAGTAACCGTATCCGCCGTGGTTCATGATGGCCCAAACGTAGCCCATCCGTTCGTGGAAAGTCGCTCCCCAGGCATCGTATTCCGGATTGGGGACGTTGTGCGTGAATCTCTTCAGATCGTCAGTAGCAGGACGGTAGCGGCAGATGCCGAACTCCAAGTCCGAGAACCAGATGACGCCATAGCTGTCAACGAACAAGGCGGTAATCTTCTGTCCGATATCCTTGATGAGCTTGGGAACCTGGCCGTAGGAGAAAGACAGAATCTTTCCCGACTCGGTTCCGGCATAGATGTTATAGCCATTAGAGTAGAGCTGAATGATGTTCTCATCCGAGAAGATGCTCTTGCGCTCAATGGACAGGTTACTCATGTCAAGACGATGGATGCCCTTGTTGGTGCCTACCCAGATGTCATTATGGTAACCCTCTGCCATACAGGAGACCGTCAGGCCTGATGTCGTGATGAGCAATGGCTCGTTGTTAGCGGCATTGTTGGGGTCAAGACGCATCTTGTAGAGTCCCACGCCGTCGAATGAGGCCAGCACGTCGCCGCTGCTCGTGACGGTTAGCGGGTAGCTGGTGCGTAGCTCCTCGCTGCCGCTGACGTTCTCCAGGGGATTGATGATACGGTCTTGCTTGCGGTCGATGACGAACACGCGTCCGTCGTACATGCGCATCCACACATTCTGCCACGTGTCAATTTGGATTTCCTCTATGCGGTTGTGTAAGAGTGGGATGTGGCTACCGTTACCTGTCTTGTAGTTGTAGAAATTGTATCCGTCAAAGCGCGAGATACCATTCCAAGTAGCAATCCAGATGAATCCGTTGTCGTCCTGCTTGATGTTCGATATCGTATTGCTGGTGAGGCCGTTGTCGGTAGAGTAGTGCGACTGGGTAGCCTGCAAGTTTTGTGCCTGGCTCGTTGTAACGAACCCGACACAGAGGGTGAAACCTGCGATGATACGATATAGTCGATTCATGCTGTAGTAGCTCTTTTTCCGGTGCTAAGGTACACAAATAATTTCACTTGACGAAAATATTAAGATATTTTTTAAAAAAAATGACGATAAAATTTTGATTTTGTTGAAAAAATACCTATATTTGCAGTTGAAACTATAAACCGGTTAACTAATTTGCGATATGGCGAAGTACAATATTACGGAAAAGAAGGAGAAAGAAGCTGCCTACCGCAGCCTTGTAAGCCCCCGGTTGATGGACGAGATGAAGGAGAAAATCTTGAACATCATTGTGATGCAGAAGAAGTATAAGGACAAAAATTACTCTGCCAAACGGCTGGCAGAGGATTTGGGAACGAATACTCGCTATATCTCTGCTGTCGTTAACGTGCGGTTCCACATGAATTACACTTCGTTTATCAATAAGTACCGCATTGAGGAGGCGATGTCCATCCTTGTCGACAGGCGCTATCAGGATCTGAAGATGGAGGATGTGAGCGATATGGTGGGCTTCGCCAACAGGCAGTCGTTCTATGCCTCGTTCTACAAGATCATGGGCATGACACCGCGTGATTATCGTTTGCAACATCTGCCTCAGCTTCCTTCCAAGAAGGCGAAGAAGACGAAG
>Ga0310694_10005152_pt1 | contig 12547 bp, 14 predicted proteins | sample 174DNAGHGhighgp2_FD_203884 | JGI IMG/M metagenome (GOLD analysis project Ga0310694, IMG submission 203884) | Sheep rumen microbial communities from Palmerston North, Manawatu-Wanganui, New Zealand - 1742 DNA GHGhigh gp2 (v2) (version 2) | ecosystem: Host-associated > Mammals > Digestive system...
TGTAGCGCCGTATACGAGACCCGTACGTACGGTGCAATGGGAGGGGCAAAGAACTATTTTCTTTCCTCTACCCTATTCAAGAGGTGAAATATGAAAATTCTTTATTTAGGTGATATTGTAGGTGAGGCTACAATTAACGTATTAAAAAATAATTTAGATTCAATTAAAAGAGAATATGGTATCAATTTAGTTTTAGCTAATGCTGAAAATGTAAGTGGAGGCTTAGGATTAACTGAAAAGCATTATAAGGAATTAAAGTCATTAGGTATTGCGGGCTTTTCAATGGGAAATCATACCTATTCAAAATCTGAAATAAAGGAATATATTAATAATGCTACTATTTGTCGTCCTGCTAATTTAAATACTGAATATGGTAAGGATGTTTTATATGTGAAATATAATGATAAAAAAATAGCGATAGTTAATATGCTAGGTAGAGTTTATTCTAATACACCACTTGATTGTCCGTTTAAAACAATGGATAGATTATTAAATGAAATTGATGCTGATAAAATTATAGTTGATTTTCATGGTGATGCTACATCTGAAAAGAAGGCATTTTTATATGAATTTGCTGGTAAGGTAGATGCTATTATTGGTACTCATACTCATGTTCAAACTGCTGATGAGGAGGTATATAAAAATACCTGCTATATAACTGATATTGGTATGAATGGACCTTATGATTCTGTAATAGGTGATGATATAGATTCTATTGTAAAAAGATTTAGAACTGGTGTATATGAAAGAGCTTCTGTTGCTAAATCAGAATATTATAGAATTAATGGTGTTATATTAGATTTAGATACTAATAACAAAATAACTAGAATTAATCTTAAAGTTAGAGTATAATACTTTCGTTATTATAAAAGAGGTATATATGGCTAAGTGTGTTAATAAGGAAAATATGGTTTTGCCTTCTTTAAAGGAAGCGAGACTAAGAAGAAATTTTAAAACTGAAACAATTAAATATAGTGTCATTGATAAATATGCTCATTTAGGTGATGGAAAGACCTATTATATTTATACATATGGCTGTCAGGGTAATGAGGCTGATTCTGAAATTATGGCTGGTATTTTAGAGTCTATTGGATATAAGAAGGCTATGGACCCACTAGATGCTGATTTAGTATTATTAAATACCTGTGCGGTTAGAGAAAATGCTGAACAAAGAATTTGGGGAGTATTAGGTCAATTAAAGGGTAGAAAAAGAAATCATCCTGATATGATTATTGGTATTTGTGGATGTATGCCACAGGAAGAAAATGCGACTCAAAAACTTATTGAATCATATCCTTTTGTTGATTTAATATTTGGTACTCATAATAGAGGAAATTTACCAAAGCTAATTTATCAGGCATATTTTACTAAGGAAAAGGCAGTAGAGGTTTTATCTACTGAGGGTAATATTTTAGAGGGCGCACCTAAGGTTAGAGATAATAAATATAAGGCCTGGGTTCATATTATGTATGGATGCGATGAGTTCTGTACATATTGTATTGTTCCTTATACTAGAGGTAGAGAAAGATCTAGAGCTAAGGAGGATATTTTAGCTGAGGTTAATGAGCTAGTTAAGGAAGGCTATAAGGAAATCACTCTTTTAGGCCAAAATGTAAATGCCTATGGTAAGGATTTAGGTAATGATTATACATTTGGTGATTTATTAAGAGATATTGATAAAACAGGTATTGAAAGAGTTAGATTTACATCTCCTCACCCAAGAGATATGGATGAAAATGCTATATCTGCAATGGCTGAATGTAAGAGTGTAATGCCTCATATTCATTTCCCTGTTCAATCTGGAAATGATAGAGTATTAAAGATAATGAATAGAAAATATACTAGAGCGGAATATCTTTATAAGATAAAAAGATTAAAGGAGGAAATCCCCGGTATTTCTATTACAACAGATATTATTGTTGGATATCCTGGTGAAACTAAAGAGGAATTTAATGATACACTATCATTAGTAGAAGAGGCAGGCTTTGAGGGTGCCTTTACATTCATTTATTCAAAAAGAGAGGGTACACCAGCTGCTAAAATGGAAGACCCAATTTCAGATTCAGAGAAGCACGAGTGGTTTGATGAGCTTAAGAAGGCAGTAGATAAGGGCTATCTAAGAGGTACTGAAAGATTTGTTGGAGAGGTTGTCGAGGTTTTAGTAGATGGCGAATCTAAATCTGATTTAGGTATGATGAGTGGCTATTCTAAGCATAATAAGCTTACACATTTTAAATCAAATGATAAATCCTTAATCGGTAAAATTGTTAAGGTTAAGGTAAAGGAAGCTAAAAGCTGGTTTATGATTGGTGATTTAGTTGAATAATAGGCTATTAGATTATTTTAATAATATTCCTGAGGTTATAAGGCTTAAGGAATTAAAGAATTATGTTGAATCAAACGAAAAAATAATTGAAAAATTTGATGAAATAAAGGATTTACAAAAGAAAATGGTAAATGCTAGGGAATTTAATCAAATTAATCAATTAAAGGTCTATGAGGATGAATATAAGAAATTAAATTCTGAATTATTAGATATTCCGTTTGTAGAAGAATATTTAGAGCTAATGAATCAGGTTGATTTAATGATTCAAGGCTTTATAAATAATGTAGAATATGAGATAAATAAAAAAATTAACGGGTAATAATCCGTTAATTTTTTACTATAATCTCTTTTGAAATTGATTGATAATATTTACCTAGTACTGCAAGAATTGCAAAGATAAATATTATTAATATAAATGACATATGCCAATATATCATTGTTTTAGTTACTATAGCATAAATTGAAATAGATATTAATGCTATAAATGCTAAGATAGAAATAATAAGACCACCAAAGAATAGGCAATTGCCTAGGATTGTATATTTTCGTTTTAGCTTTTTTGATAGCTCCTGGCAGGCAGGGTCATCAAGCTGTAAATTTAAATCCTCGATTGTTTCTATTAATTTCATTATTTTGTTTTTCTTCCTAAGCCAACCTTATTATAAACCTTAGCAATCTTTTTATTAGCTAAATAATTAGCATAATCTCTACCTTCGTTTAATACCTCATCTAATTTAGGAGAATTAATTAATTCATTATATCTCTTTTGAATAGGCTCAAGCTCTAAGGCTACTGCATTAGCTACATCATCCTTAAATTGCTGATAATTTGAATCCTTATATTTTTCTACTAAATCCTTAATAGAAGTATTAGTTACACATGATAGAATTGTTAATAAATTAGAAATACCTGGCTTATTTACTGTATCATATGCAATTTTACCATCTGAATCAGTTACTGCAGATCTAATTTTTTTCTTAACAATATTAATGTCATCTAAAAGTGCAATATAGGCCTTTGGATTAGGATCTGATTTAGACATTTTCTTTGTTGGCTCAGTTAAAGACATTACCTTAGCACCAGCCTCAGCAATAAATGGCTCAGGGACAACGAATGTATCACCATATTTATTATTGAATCTTTCGGCTAGAGTTCTTGTTAATTCTAGGTGCTGCTTTTGATCCTGTCCTACAGGTACGGCATCACTATCATAAAGAAGAATATCTCCTGCCATTAATGAAGGATATGTTAATAGACCAACAGATACACCAGCAACCTGCTTTTCCTTTTTATCCTTAAATTGTGTCATTCTTTCTAGCTCACCGATATAGCCGTTACATTGTAATATCCAGCCTAGCTGAGCGTGGGCAGGTACCTCTGATTGAATAAAGATATGTACCTTTTCTGGATTTAAGCCACATGCTAAGTATGTAGCAACCAAAGACTTAATATTTTGTCTTAATGCTTGTTTATCCTGTGGGACTGTAATTGCGTGCATATCGGCTACGAATACTAAGAAGTCTGTTATATCCTCTCTATCCTGTAGCTTTACAAAATTTTTGATTGCGCCTAAGTAATTACCTAATGTAATATTTCCACTTGGCTGAATTCCTGAAATTAATCTCATAATATAACCCCCTAAAAAATATAAAAAGCGCCCAAAAGATATAAAAAATCTTAAGGACGCATATTAGCGCGGTGCCACCTTAATTCTGACAAGTCAGCTCTTTAAATTAAGTTTTAATACCCAATTCCCCTATAAATCATTCTAGAGCTCACACTATCCTCTAGTCGCTTAAATGTTAGATTTTATAAAGTACTCTTCAATTATAACATATTGATTTATTTTTTTAAACAATTAGTTTTTTTCCATATTTGTAAACTGTTTTTTTAATAAAAAAGAAAAGAGCATAGGCTATTTTCTATTGTCATATGCTCTTTTAGATTTTCTAATTGATTCTTTATATTCAACATTGTATTCCTTAAGGAAACTTAAGAAATCATTATATCCTACCTTGTCATCATCAACCTCATATTCGATTTCATAATCAGTCTTTCCATAGTATTCACTCTTATCGAAGAATAGAACACCATTTTTATAAGGAGTAGAAACACGATATGTTGTTAATTCAGCAATCTTATTTACATAATATGGAATTCCGATAATAGATGCGTCAAATCCATTTGCTAGATATTCAAGTGCTTTTTCCTTTGATATAAGAATGTGAGTTTCGTCAGCTCCAACATCAGCTCTAGTCTTTTTAGTAATTTTAAAATTATTACCCTTTTGTCTAATTCTTAGAACTGTCTTTTCATCTAATAGCTTTGTGTCTGGAGTATCAAAATAATGATTTGTTTGGGCAAAAACATTATTGTCTAATCCAAACTTTTCTAAAAGCTCATTATACTTAGCTTCTGAAATAAATGACTTGAATTCGATTTCTTTGTTTAGTAGCATAATCTTTCCCTCATCCATTTATGTATTGTAAACCTTTACATAATGTTCAATCTATATTATCTAATATTTATTTTAAAAAATCAATACTTGTGTTAAAATAGGTCTAGACGTTTCGTTTTGGAGGTGTCATTATGAGCTATACCTTTGTTATTAAGGATGATAGAAATTCCTATGAAATAAAAGAATATATTAAAAATAAGATTAAATTAGATATAGATGATACTAATCCTGATATCGTAATAGCTATTGGTGGAGATGGTACTATATTAAAGGCTGTCCATCAGTATAGCAATGCGACTATATTTGGTATTCATACTGGTCATTTAGGATTCTTTGCAAATTATGATTCACTTGAGGTTGATACATTAATTAATGATATTAATAATAATGAATATAAGATTGATTATCTAGATTCATTAGAAGCATCATTTGAGGATTATAATGGTAATAAATATAACGAATTTGCTTTAAATGAATTTACTATTATTTGTCCGCCTAGAACATTGATGCTAGATGTTTATATAGATGATGAATATTTTGAAAAATTTAGGGGTACAGGCTTCGCTATATCAACTCCTTATGGTTCAACTGCTTATAATAAATCATTAGATGGGTCTGTTATAGATACATCATTACAGGTTATGCAGCTAACTGAAATAGCTGGATTAAATTCAAATGCGTATAGAACTTTACAATCTCCTTTAATTATTTCTAATGAAAGAAGAGTTAGATTAGAGGATAAAAGTACGGAAACACATGTTTTTATAACTGCTGATCATAAATCATACAAGGTTGATAATTTTAAATCTATGTTTATTGATTATAAGAAGAATAGTGTAAAAATGGCTTATCATGAGCAAATTAGTTTTATTAAAAGAATTAATAGAACATTCATAATTTCTAAAGAATAACGAAAACGTTTAAGTAAATCACGAAAAAATAGCTTATGATAACGTTTACATAAGTTGAAAATGGAGCCTTAGGTCCAAAATTAGTTGATATTAAATGGGCCAGGTTGTATAATTTATTTGTGATTTTAGAACACATTAATTTTAGGAGGATTATATTATTATGGCTGTTAAAGTAGCAATTAATGGTTTTGGTCGTATTGGCCGTTTAGCTTTCAGACAAATGTTCGATGCTGAAGGTTATGAAGTAGTAGCAATTAACGATTTAACTGCTCCTGCAATGTTAGCAAACTTATTAAAGTATGACACTGCACAAGGTGGTTATTGTGGAAAGATTGGTGAAGGCAAGCACACTGTTGAGGCTGGCGAGAATTACATCGTTGTTGATGGTAAGAAGATTACTATCTATGCTCAAGCTGACGCTAACAACTTACCTTGGGGTGAGTTAAATGTAGATGTAGTATTAGAATGTACTGGTTTCTACACTAAGAAGGAAAAGGCAATGGCTCATATCAATGCCGGCGCTAAGAAGGTTGTTATTTCTGCTCCAGCAGGAAACGATCTTAAGACTATCGTTTACTCAGTAAATGAAAAGACATTAACTAAGGATGATCAAATCATCTCTGCAGCATCTTGTACAACTAACTGTTTAGCTCCTATGGCTGACACATTAAACAAGTATGCTCCAATTCAATCTGGTATTATGTCAACAATTCATGCTTACACTGGTGACCAAATGATTCTTGATGGTCCACATAGAAAGGGTGATTTAAGACGTGCTAGAGCTGGTGCTGCAAACATCGTTCCAAACTCAACTGGTGCAGCTAAGGCAATTGGTTTAGTTATCCCTGAATTAAATGGTAAGTTAATTGGTTCTGCTCAAAGAGTTCCAGTAGCTACAGGTTCTACAACTATTTTAGTTGCAGTAGTAAAGGGCAAGGATGTAACTGTTGATGGTATCAACGCTGCTATGAAGGCTGCAGCTTCTGAATCATTCGGTTATAATACTGACCCAATCGTTTCATCTGATGTTATCGGTATGAAATATGGTTCATTATTTGATGCAACTCAAACAATGGTAACTAAGATTGACGATGATACTTATCAGGTACAAGTTGTTTCTTGGTATGATAATGAAAATTCATATACAAGCCAAATGGTTCGTACTATTAAGTATTTCGCTGAATTAAAGTAAAAAAATTTAAAGGCTAGGAATTTCCTAGCCTTTATTTGTTATGGAGTAATTATGACATTCGAGGAATTTGTTATTAATGAAGAAAAAAAAGAATATTATAATAAGCTAATGGATTTTGTTGATAATGAATATCAAAATTATTTATGCCATCCATCTAGAGATTTAATCTTTAGAGCTTTTAAATTAACTCCATTTGAAAATGTAAAGGTTGTTATTTTAGGACAGGATCCATATCATGAGGTAAATCAGGCTCATGGCCTAGCATTTTCGGTATTATGTGAAAAATTACCACCATCATTAAAAAATATTTATAAGGAAATGAGTACCGATTTAGGAATTGAAATAAATCAGGATGGTAATTTAGAATATTTAGCTAGAGAGGGTGTATTATTATTAAATACTGTTTTAACAGTAAGAGATGGTAAGGCTAATTCTCATAAGAATATGGGCTGGGAAACATTTACTGATAATATTATCAAGGAAATTGATAAAATAGATAGACCGATAGTTTTTATTTTATGGGGAGCTAAAGCTATATTAAAGAAGAAGCTTATTAATAATCCTAATCATTTTATTATTGAAAGTGAGCATCCATCTCCTTTATCTGCATATAGAGGATTCTTTGGCTCAAGACCATTTTCTAGAACAAACGATTTTTTAATATCAAAGGGATTAGAGCCTATTAAATGGAATAAGTAGAAGAGTTGTATGAAAAAAATACAACTTTTTTTCTTGACAAGTTATTTTTTTTAACTTACAATTAATACAGATAATACAGATAGTACAGATGAGACTATTGGAAGGGTGAGTGATCTAATGATTTTTAATAATAATGGAAATGTCTTTGAGCAGATAGCAAATAATTATATAAAGATGATTAAATCTGGTGTTATTAAAAATGGAGAATATTTGCCAAGCTGTAGAGATTTAGCAAAGGAGCTAGGTATAAATCCTAATACTGTTCAAAAGGCCTATACAATGCTTGAGGAGAAGGGCTTTGTTACAAAGGTTTTGAAAAAGGGTGTTTATGTTTCTTATTTAGAAAATAATGATCCATTAAAGGATTTTAAGGATTATGCTAAAAAGCTAAATGATGATGGATTTAGTAAGCAGGAATTAAAGGATGCGATCGATTTAGCAATAGGAGGGGAAGAAAATTGATTGAGATAAGAGGAGTTCATAAAAGCTTCAAGGAAAAGGAAGTTTTAAAGGATATTAATTTAACAATTAATGATGGCAAGGTTTTGGGATTATGTGGTATTAATGGTGCTGGTAAGTCAACATTATTAAGAATAATAAGTGGTGTTTATAAGGCCGATTTAGGTGATGTATTAATTGATAATGAATCATCATATGATAATGAAAAGGTTAAAAAGGATGTATTCTTTTTACCTGATGAGCCTTATTATGACTATAATACAACACCTAAATCTATAGTTAAAATTTATGAGGCACTATATAATTTAGATTTAGATGTTTATTATAAAAACATAGAGCATTTTAAAATACCTTTAAATAAAAAAATTATTAAATTCTCTAAGGGTATGAAAAGACAGGTATTTATTTCTATAGCTTTTGCTATAAAGCCTAAATATTTATTATTAGATGAAGCCTTTGATGGATTAGACCCATTTGCTAGAATGTATTTCAAAAGAGAAATAGTAGATATGGTTTCAGATAATAATACAACAGTTATTATCGCATCTCATTCCTTAAGAGAGCTAGAGGATATTTGTGATACCTTCGCAATTATTGATAAGAATAAAATAGCGGCATCTGGTGAATTATTTGAATCATTAGACAAGATTCATAAATATCAAATTGCATTTAGTGAAAAAATAGATAAGGATAAATTTCCTCCTATCTATAAAACATATCATCAGGATGAAAGAATTGTTAGAATTGTTACAAATGTATCAATTGAGGAATTAAATGAAAAAATAAAGGATTTAAATCCATTATTTATAGATGAATTAAATGTTAATTTTGAAGAAATGTTTAATACTGTTATTGAAGAGGGAGGATATTTAGAATGAAAAATTTAACAATATATTATATTAAAAAAAGACTTCCTCTTTTATTAATAGTATTAGGTATTACTATAATTTCTTCCTTAGTTTATTTAAGTCCTAATTTTGTTGATATTGGAATTAGAAATACTGTATATGGTGGAGAATATGAAAATGTAGTATCAATGTCTACTAGTGGATTGCCATATTTAGGTATTTTATTACTAATTTTAGTATCATTAGTACCAATCTATGAATTCTCATTTAAAATGAAGAAGAATGGCTGTGATTTATTTTATTCATTACCTATTAAAAGAAATAAGCTATATATCTTTAAATATTTATTTGGATTAGGTGAGGTATTCTCTATATTCTTAATTAATTATTTCTTAGTAGTTATTTCAATTATTATTAAATATAGTGGTGTAGAATTTACAGATGTTACATTCCAGCCAGGATATTTATTCTTATATTTACCTATAATTATATTAGCTGGTATATTATTATATTCTTGGATTACATTCTTTTATACAAGAGGAAATACAGTTTTAGATGGATTTATAAGTGTAATACTAGCAAGCTTAGTTTTAGTTCCTGTAGCATTTGGATTATTAAGCTTTGGATATGCGATGGATTTCATAAAACCCAAAACATATATTGAGTTTTTCTTTGGAGTCCATTATATTCCATTTTATGCCTTTGACACTATAGGTAGAATCTTTGATGCTATTATAACTGAGGGAGGCTTTAATAGATGGAGTGAGTTTTATCCTGAAATTATTACATGGTGCCTAGCATTAGCTACTATTCCTTTATTCTTTGTTTTGTCTAGCAAGGAGGAGGCTGAAAAGTCTGAGGATATTAGTGACAGCCCATTCCTATATAAGGTAATGATTCCAATTTATATTATTTCATTATTCCTATTCTGTGAATTCAATAATGTTAGCTGGATAGCTATAGTTATTGGTGGATATTTAGGATATGTTATTTATAATAGAAATTTCCTAATAAAGAAGAGGGATTTAATTGTATTAATTTCATCTATAGGCGTTGGTATGATTTTTATGATTATTAAATTATTTTAAGAAAATGGCTACATTGTAGCCTTTTTTTGTTGTTTTTAAATATTTTGAAATATGCTAACATAAGATAAATAAAGTGTAGGAGGAATTTAATAATGAAAAAAATATTAGGACTTTTTGTCATTTTATTTATGTTTGTTTTAACCGGATGTCTTGAAAATAGCTATTCATCTGATTCATTAAAATCTAATCTTGAAAAAAATGGATATACAGTATAAGTAGATCCTATTATTACAAACATAGATAAGGATAAACTAGAAGGATTAAAATCAGTTTTATATGCTTATAATAAGGATGGAGGAATTTTATTCTTTGTCTTTGATAAAATTGAAAATGTAGAAAAGCTAACTCAAGGAAATACAGTTAGTGAAACTGTCTCAATGATTATGAGATGGGGTAAGGATAACGCTAAGGATAATAATTCTGAATTCGGTTCTGCGAATAATGTTTTATATTCAGGAGATAAGGATGCAAGAAAGGCATCTGGCATTAAGTTAGCTAGTGATTAATTATTGATAAGCTATGGGCTTCCATAGCTTATTATTTTTATTAATCTGGTACCATAAAAAATAACAAAATTGAATATTTTAATAGTCTCAAAATTAAATATAATAGAAGCTGTATTTTGAATTTGGGGGGATTTTATGAGTGATTCAAAAAAGTTGTTGAGTAAAATAAGTATAATTGCTATATTTACTGCCTTAACATTTGCTGGTGTATATATCCAAATTAAAATGCCGACAGGTGATATGGTACATTTAGGTAATTTCGTCATGATTATAGCTGCATTACTATTAGGTGGTTTAGAGGGTGGCGCTATTGGTAGTATAGGTATGGGATTATATGATTTAATTAATTATACTCATAAGCCATCGACAATTATTAGAACATTTGCTTTAAAATTCTTAATTGGATTCTTAGTTGGCTATTTATTTAGATTGATATTAAAGAAGAAGATAAATACAAAATATTTATTAATTGGAGCTACATCATTCTTTTTATTAATTACAGGTATTTCACTTGGCTTATTTATAGCTGGTGATTTTGCTGAGTTTTCATTTTCAAATGGCTTATCTTCTAATTTTAGTAATTTCTTTGGTAGTGGAAAGACTGTTAAGATTTCATTATATATTCCTATTTTTAGCTTAATATTTGCGATAGGAACATTCTTATCAATTATATTTGAAAGAAAGCTTTCTATTAGATCTAAGGCAGCATTATTTGCAATCTTATCAGCAATATTATTAAATATCGTTGGTGAATTTATTTTAAGATGGCTATTAGAGGGAACATTTAATGTATTAGTTTCTGATATAAATGATGGATTTACTGTATCACTAGCTACTGCGACATCTAAGATTCCTGGTTCATTAATTACTGGATTTATTAGTGTATTCTTAGCTGTATTAATTTATGAGCCTATTTATAAGGGTGTTAGAAATTTAACAATATTTAAGGATGATACAGCATTCCTAGAGTCTAATGATAATGAATTAAAGGAAGAAAATAAAGAAGAATTAGCTGATAATAGTAATATAAATATTCATAGTGCTTGTTAGAATTTTGGTAGGGTTTTAAATTCCCTACCTTTGTTTTTTAATCTTAAAATGCGAAAATATATACTTAATAAAGATAATAGAAAAATAATCCTCAAATTTTCGCATTTTCGAAAAACGTTTACTTTTTTAAAGTCTATTTTAATTATGTATAATAATAATTGAGTTAAAACTATTTTGGGAGGAATTTTAATATGACAGAAGAGAAAGTATTATCTCCAGCCGAAGAGGTTGATGGCCTTGTAAAAAAGGCATTAAAGGCTTTAGAGGAGTATGCATCTTATGATCAAGAAAAGATTGATTATATAGTTGCAAAATGTAGTGTAGCCGCACTTGATAAGCATGGTGAGCTTGCTAAGCTTGCGATTGAAGAGACTAAGCGTGGTGTATTTGAGGATAAGGCTACTAAGAATCTATTTGCTTGTGAATATGTAACTAACAACATGAAGAGATTAAAGACAGTTGGAGTTATTTCAGAGGACCCTGTAACAGGTATTACTGAATTAGCTGAGCCTGTTGGTGTTGTTGCTGGTATTACTCCAGTTACAAATCCAACATCAACTGCAATTTTTAAATCATTAATTTGTATTAAAACTAGAAATCCTATTATCTTTGGTTTCCATCCTAATGCACAAAATTCTTCAGCTCAAGCTGCAAGAGTTGTATATGAGGCTGCAATAGCTGCAGGTGCTCCTGAAAACTGTATTCAATGGATTGAGCATCCTTCAATGGAGGCAACAACTGCTTTAATGAATCATGATGGTGTTGCAACTATTTTAGCTACAGGTGGTAATGCGATGGTTAAGGCTGCTTATTCTTGTGGTAAGCCAGCTTTAGGCGTTGGTGCTGGTAATGTACCTGCATATATGGAAAAGACTTGTAATGTAAGACAGGCAGTAAATGATATTGTTATGTCTAAGGCATTCGATAATGGTATGGTTTGTGCATCTGAGCAGGCTGCAATTATCGATAAGGAAATTTATGATGAGGCTATTTCTGAATTTAAGAAATAT
>Ga0310694_10005153_pt1 | contig 12547 bp, 11 predicted proteins | sample 174DNAGHGhighgp2_FD_203884 | JGI IMG/M metagenome (GOLD analysis project Ga0310694, IMG submission 203884) | Sheep rumen microbial communities from Palmerston North, Manawatu-Wanganui, New Zealand - 1742 DNA GHGhigh gp2 (v2) (version 2) | ecosystem: Host-associated > Mammals > Digestive system...
ACAGGGCGGCAAAAGAAAAAATAGGGGAGACTAGACCGGTCGACAACGTCGACTGACAAGGGAATATGGAATACATTCATGTAACAAAGGACAATCAGAAAAAAGAGAACGGAATTGAATCCAAGTTGGAATATATTACGACAAAAAATGAGGTGCAAAACGCTCCGATTTCTATTACAACAAGTGCATTGTCTTGAGATGGAAAAAAACTTACAAACGAGCGGGTCAATAACACAAGGTTTTTGAAACTTGATGAAGCAGATCGTTTGGCAGAGAATACTACAGAATGCTTGACGCATGAAGAAGTTTTTTCAAAGCTGAGAGAACGTATAAAATAATCCTGTAAAGCAAAATAATAACGAGTAGCAAGTACACATCACAGCACTTGATACTCGTTTTTTTGAAAAGATATGGTAGTTGCGTAAATCACAAAAGGTTACTATTATTTGTGATTGATTTTTCGATGATTCCCCATCAACTTGTCGGCTTTCACAACGTATGCATACGCGACGGGATCAATCTTTTTAAGTTCTTTAAGCATTAACAGATCTTCTTGACTTAAGATCTCGTTATTGTATTTTCTTGCATCCACAACTTTCTCAAATGGAGTTTCTGTCAGCAAACATGCAACCATATAGATGACTTTTGGTGCTATCCTGGATGCTTTTTCCATGCTGAATCCCTTTTCAAAAATATGATTTGTGACTCTTCTTGAACCCTCCAGGTAATTCGGAAAATCTTCCTTCAAAATCTTTCCTCTTGATCCTATGCATAGCGCAGCTGAAAAAGAATCAAGCAAAGCATCTTTTGGAGTGCACTTGATTTCTCTGTAAGCAATTTCTCTTTCTGATATTCGCTTGTATGAGTTTAACACGCATTCAAAATTAGTGAATTCATCAATGAGAGTACAAACATCAAAAAATTGCTTCATGATTTCCAAATTCTTTTTTCCGAATCAATGCCTGTGGTGTGTGGTGCAAATGCAGATATTTTATCTCCAAGTATGCAATCTACAGTAGGCATGGTTACAAGCAGATTTTCTCCTTCGGTTAAGAGAAGATCGTTTTTTATTTCCTTTCGAGTGACTATCGGATATTCATTCTCTTCAAAAAGTACATCAAGCAGTATGTATAGTGTATCAGGAGCATTGACTTGCGAGTTGTAAATAAACTTGAAGTGCCTTTTTTCCATTCTTCCTTTCTGTTCACGTTCTTGCTCTATTCCATCGATAAATGGAAATATCACTCTTGCTTTTTCTATGTACTTTTCAATATCTGTTCCAGGTTCAACAACAATATCGATATCTGTGGACAGTCTCATGGGTCTTGAAAGAAGAAGCATTAAACTTGTACCACCTTTGAAGATGAATGAGAGCCCAACCTTTGTCAATGCTTCCAGCAATCCAAATGCAAATAATGTACGTTCTATCAGAAGAGGATCACGTCGGTTTTCGTTCTCTATTTGTCTTATATGTTCCTCACTGTAATTTTCTTTTGTAATCACACCATCAACCCTCCTCAAAATGAATGAACATTGAAAGTAAGTTCTTGATTTTTTTTACTGCACCCTTTCTGTTTGCATAACGGAGTAGGGTACTGGTGTCAACGATGTAAAGGCTGAAGATTTCATTAATGATGTTATCATATTCGGACTGAGGAACCAGTTGCGAAATAAGTTTATCTGCAGTTATGTCGACAAGTATTTTTTCTATTCGGATATGCCACTTATCATTAATACCTTTTGGCGATTCTGAAGGAAGTCTTACAATAACAATCTGATTATCTACAAGGTAACGATAATAGTCTTCAACTTTGGGTTTGAGTAACACTTTTCCCGGGTATTCGTTATGGAGAAAATCAAAAACAAAGTCAATCACATCATTTTCAACGGAAACAAAAATGGTGTTGTGTGCGAACAAATGATTTACAAAAGAATTTAGTTGTTTCAATTCAAAAATTCTGAAATCCACCAATGGATATTCACTTTTAATTCTTTTTGCTATTTTACATGCTTCAGGCGAATAATGAGGGGTATAGAATCGTCTCGATTCACGAAAGGTATACCTGTTTCTGCCCATGTGGATTATTGAACCTTCAGAAGTTGCTTTCCTCAGCGCATAATCAAGTGCATAAATGGATTTGTCACCATATTTTTCTTTATATGCATCATAATAGTCTTTTCGTGAAAAGCCATTCATAGCATTTAGCTGATCGATAGTCATAATCCCAGCCCTCCAATCTACACAAATTTGGCAGTAAATGCTAATTACCGCCGCTATCGTGAAAACAATTGTAGCACTACACTCATGGATAGTCAAGACTATTTAGGCAGTATTATCAATTTACTGCCGTTTTCGTGCAAATCCTGACAATGCCTAGATACAACTTTAGACAAAAAAAGCAGAAGACTCAGATTCGTGAATCTTCTGCTTTTTGAGTTACATTCTTTCTGTTATTTCGAAGTTTGCCGGGATCTTGATCAATTGACCTCTTACAGCAAGTGTTCCGCCTTCCTTGTCGGTTTTGATTCTGATTGATCCGTCCTTCATTTCAATCGAAATCTTATTGTTTTCTCCGAGCGGAACCACGCCTTTCGCATGCTTGAATTTAAGCAGGTTGGGTCTCACTTCAAATGTTTCATATCCTGGAGAAGTCGGTCTTACTCCGAGACAGTATTTTCCGAGCAGATAAATCGGGGAACTGCCCCATGCATGGCAGAGGCTTCTGCAGTACTTGCCTCCGTACATTTCATAGTGTTCAATTCCCGTCTGTTTCGGATCAAACTGTTCCCAGATTGTTGTCGCACCGAGATCCAGCATTGCACCCCAGTAGGAGTGGAGCATATCTGTGAACATATCAAAGTCATTGAAAGAACACAAAGCATCCAGTTCGAAGAATTTGAAATAGGGAGTTGTAATTGCGGGAACTTCGTCGTTGTATAAGACGTGATCCTTTATTGACTGCTTTCTCTCTTCTGTCGTGACGTCGAAGAGAATGGCAAGTATGTTTGCATGTCTTCTTATTTCGCGTTTTCCAGTAGTGAAACTTGAGACGAATCCGCCTTTTTCTTCATCCCAGAATTTTTTATTTATGTTCTTTTTGAGGTTCTTGGCCTTTTTGGAAAACTCTTTGTCTTTGCCGTCGCCTATGACTTTGGACATTTCTGCCATGCATACATAGGTTCTGTACATGAACATCTGAAGGGCGCATACAGGTCCGTCTTTGTCCATGTCTGCCCAGTCAATGAAGGTCCAGTCTCCGCGTTTTTTGGAGCCTATAATGAAACCATTTTCATCCACTATTGTCTCAAACATGTCAATCAGATTGAATGTTTTAGGGTATGACTTAATCAGGAACTCTTTGTCTCCGGTAAAGAAATAATACTCCCACAGGTTCATAATCCAGCAGCATGAGTAGTCAACTATTGTATTTATATGCTGTGACAGGTCGTCTTTGCCTCTCATCATGGTAAGTGTTCTTCTGACTATGTCAGTGTCATTTGTGAGATAAGAGTTGACAAAGAAACTCTGATATGCGTCGCCGGCCCAGATCCATCTGTCGCGCTTAATTCCGTCATAAAAGCCTTCGCGCATATTCAGATGCATTGTGTAGTCGCAGACTTTCCAGAGCTTGTTTATCTTCTTGTCCGAGCATGAAAAGCTGCCTACATCTTTGATGTCGACATATTCAAAGTCCATTGATACTTCGAGCTCATTTTTGCACTTGATGAACAGATATCTGCATGCTCTGCTGACAAGAACATTGTCGCCTTTGCTCAGAACCTTTTCATCTGTCAGTACGCTCTCTTCCGTGTCGAGGGCCTCTTCCTTGCTCTCGCCGTAGTAAACCGAGCAGGGCACATTGTCCTTCTTGCTTGTGAGTATTACCTTGCCCATGACTTCAGAGCCGAAATCGTAGAGTACGCCTCCATCAGTTTCGGTTCTGGTTTTCGGGTAGATTCTTTTATACTTGAAGAAAAATTCACATGGATCCATATCCGGCGAATCATAATGGAAATTGGTTCCCGCATGTTCGTCTTCATTTCCGAAGTTGGATACATACCAACTGTCGTCAGTTGAAAAATGTTCGCCTTCGCCATAAATTGCAGGGAATCCTCCATCAATTTTGGACACATATACCTTGACAAAGTTTCTTCCGGGCTTGAGCATGATTCCGTCTCCGTACTTGTACTCAGTCTTTCTGCCGTTGTTTACTCTTATGCAGATGAGTCCGTTTGCCTTGACGTCGAATTTTTCGGGCTTGTCAATTTCCGCAATTTTGTAAAACAGAACGTAATTGTGGATTCTTCCGAATTCCCACATCGGATTCTGATTTTCATTGCGCTGCTCCCTCAGAGTAGTCAATCTGTTGTTGTGATAAACTTCAAAATCGTCCGGATACCATATCCATTGAGCTTTTCCCATGTTGTAATCTCCTTATCTTGAAACTTGTGTTACAGTTGTCTGTTCTTTGGCATAATACTTGATTGCACTGAGCAGTTTCTGGGATGCAACAAAATACACGGCGCGCTTTTTGCCTTCTGCCATATATACAAGCACATATCTGTCCTCGCAGGAAGGATCTGTTGAATAGTCTGCTTTGGATTCTGCATCAGAAAAGCATGAAGAGTATTCTTCTGTACTCGGGGTTATTGAAACCGCATCTGCCAGATGAATCTTTTCAGCAAGTGTGGCTCTGTTCCTTCCGTTAACCCTGTATGCGTAAAAATATCCTTTGTCTACCACATAGGCGCTCTCTTTCCAGAGTCTGTTCCATGTGAAGAAGAAGAGCATCCACACAAGGATCGGAAGGATTGCAAGTACGTATGGAATTTTTGTTATTACAAGAAACAGTACGCAGTATCCGGCGGCAAAAAGCACATAGAGAAGTATGAACATCAGTCTTGTTGCTTTCTGGCCTTTGTCGGGCTTTTTCTTTACCACGAACTGGGCACTGTTTGACGAAGACTGGTCTTCGTCGAAATCTATTCCTCTTATCGGTTTCATGTTGATCAGAGCTTTCCCAGAATCTCATAGCTTGAAGAGAGGAAATCTTTCATCTCTTCGCCTGTGAGTCTTCTGTATGACAGATTGGCCAGAGCGTAAATGTGTTTGGCAATCATTTCGGCATTTGAATCTTTGTCCTTTGCCTTTTTTGCAAGTGTGTCAATGAGAGGGCATGAAGTGTTGATGACGAGCACTCCCTTTGTGGGTGCCTGCGTATGGGTGTCAACTCCGTACATCTTCATCATGTCGTCAAATCTGCGCTCTTCCTCGATTGAGCTGAGAAGGGCAGGAGTTTCTGTGTCTTTAAGCGCCTGGTACTTGATTTCAAGATCCTTGTTTCCGGACACTTTCTTGAACAGTTCCGTCACAACCTTTATTTCCTTTGCCTCTTCGCCGCTCGTCAGTGCTTTGTCGATTCCGGCGTCAACCCTGAGGAATTTGACGTCCTTGTTGACTCCTTCGAGCATGGAAATGTACTGTGAATCAATAACGGTGTCAAGAATGGCAACATTGATTCCTTCTGTCTTGAACATCTCTATGTATTTGGCCTGGCCTGTTCTGTCGGTTGTGTAGTAGACAGTGTTCTCGTTTTTCTCTTTTGCAGCCTCAAGATACTCATTGAATGTGAAGTACTTGTCGTCTGTTGTGGCGAGCAGTACGCTGTCTTTTACCTTTTCGTTGAACTTGGGGTCTCTGAGGCATCCGTATTCAATGAAGTTGCGGATATCTCCCCAGATCTTCTCGTATGCGGCTCTGTCCTGGGTCAGCATGCTCGACAGTCTGTCTGCCACTTTCTTTGATATGTGAGCGCAGAGCTTGCTGACGTACGGGTCATTCTGCAGGTAGCTTCTTGATACATTCAAAGGAAGATCAGGGCAGTCGAGAACGCCCATGAGCATCATCATGTATTCAGGAACAAGTTCCTTTACGTTGTCCGCTACGAAAACTGAGTTGTAGTAGAGCTTGACTTCGCCTTCGAGCGACTCGAATTCGCTTTCAATCTTCGGGAAATACAGGATTCCTTTGAAGTTGAGAGGGTAGTCAGCATTGATGTGAACCCAGAAGAGGGGCTCATGTTTTCTCGGGAATACTTTTCTGTAGAATTCCTTGTATTCTTCGTCTGTGCACTCGCTGGGCTTTTTCTGCCAGAGCGGCGTCGTGTCGTTTACGGGTTTGTTTTCGTCTTCTTTTTTCTTTTCGTCGGTTTCATCCGCATTGTGGAGATAAATCTCAACAGGCAGGAAAGAGCAGTACTTTTCAAGAATCTCCTTTATTCTCCAGTATGAGAGGTATTCTTCGCTGTCCTTTGTTATATACATTATGACGTCAGTTCCTCTGCCGTCTCTCGTTCCGTCCTCTATCTCATATTCTCCTGATTCGGAACATGTCCATGAAATGGTTTTTGAAGAATCGGAATATGACTGTGTTACTACTTCAACTTTGTCTGAAGCCATGAATGCAGAGTAGAAACCAAGTCCGAAGTGTCCTATGATTCCGCTCTCGGAAGAATTTTCGCCCTCATACTTCTGAATGAAGTCAAGTGCGCCTGACAGAGCAATGCTGCAGAGGTATTTCTGAAGTTCCTCTTCAGTCATTCCGATGCCATTGTCAGAAACGGTAAGTGTGCCTTCGTTTTTGCTGACGGTGACATCTATTCTGTACTTTTCGCTTTCATCAACTTTTGCCTCACCGAGTGAAACGAGTCTCTTCATCTTTGTGACTGCGTCTGCAGCGTTTGAGACAATTTCACGGACAAAGATTTCCTTGTCTGAATAAAGCCATTTTTTGATGACGGGGAATATGTGCTCCGTTGCAACGGATATTCCGCCTTTTCTGTTGTTTGCCATAAAAATCACCTTCTGTACATATATCTACCCGCGGTATTGCCGCGGGTGGAATTCAAATTATTTGGATTCCGGATTCCTGTGTTTCTTGCTGAATTCGGAATACGGATTGACGAGATATCTCCAGTCGAGATCGCCTCGCTCAATTGCTGTTATCACTATTTCTGCAGTTGCAAGATTTGTAGCGATTGGAACGTTGTTGTGGTCGCAGTTGCGTATCAGAGCATTGTCGTTCATGTCGAATTCGTCAGCCGCATCATGGAAGTAAATGACTGCGTCTATTTCATTGAAGTTGACTCGTGATGAAATCTGCTGGACGCCGCCCTGTCTGCCGGGAAGAACAAGTTCTATATTAAGTCCCGTGGCTTCGGTTATGAGCCTTCCGGTCGTCTTGGTTGAACACAGTTCATGCTTGGCCAGAATTCCGCAATAAGCGATACAAAATTGAATCATCAGTTCTTTTCTTGTGTCATTTGCAATAAGAGCTATATGCATTCTTCACCTCAATTACTTCAATTCTCTGAGTTTTCTTATTCCGCTGAACAGGGGAACCTGTTCACCTTCGGTTCTTTTTGCTATGTTTTCGAATGCACGCTTTACTATTTTGCTGTGCATCGAGTCCGTCAGTCTTCCTTCGTCACCTGCCACAATTATTTCGGGATCATAGGGAACCGCTCCGATTAGTCTCACTGACGCTTCGTCAATTATCTTTATGATGTTCTCCTTGACTTTTCTTATGTTACGGCCGGCAACCCTGTTCACTATGAGGCGCATGTCGCGCACGCCTCTCGCATATAGAAATGCTGCAGTCTTGTCTGCCGCTCTGACCGAGGCTCTTGTAGGACTGGTGACTATGAATGCCCAGTCAGCTGCTTCAGCCGCGTAGAGAAGAGGTTCACCCGCTCCGCCGGGAGTGTCTATGAAGACGTAGTCATATTTGCCGCTCTTCGCATAGTAGGATATTGTTCTCTTGAAAGCGAACAGTGTCATGCTCGGATCAAATGAGTATGGAGCTGCAACGAAGAACAGATTGCTGTTTCTGTTGTCAGCAACAACCGCCTTTTCGGGAGAGATTCTTCCAAGTACGGCATCTGCAATGTCATAAACAGCCAGATCGGACAAGCCCGCAACCAGGTCGAGACAGCGGCTGCCGAAGTCACAGTCTATCATAAGAACTCTCTTGCCTTTTTCTGCCAGAGTCATAGCCAGATTAGCACATATTGTGGATTTCCCGACACCGCCCTTGCAGGAAGTGAAGAGCATTACCTTAGCTGTCTGATTAGATGACAAAGCCATTTCTGCTGCCTCCTTGGAATTAAACGATTGCGTTCGAGGCTTTTGGCCTTTCGAACTACTCGTTAATTATATCAATTAACCCTTAATTCTTCAATATATAAAAACAAAAAAAGGCAAAAACTATTCCCGCCAATATCAGATGACGGCGGGAAAGCTTGTTCCTATTTCGAACCGACTGTTATTGTGTATTCACTCTCGAAAGCCTCGTCTTCCATTGGGATCGGGTCGAGTATTTTTTCTTGTTCTATGACGTCATTTATGTCAGGTCTTGTCTTCGGATGTCTCGGGGTAAACACGGTGCAGCAGTCTTCATAAGGCTGGATTGATGTTTCAAATGTCCCTATTTTTCTTGCAATAGTAACAATCTCTTCCTTGTCTGTGCCTATGAGAGGTCTGAAAACAGGTCGGTTTGCAAGAGGGTTGGTGACATTCAGGGCTTCCATTGTCTGACTTGCCACCTGTCCGAGGGATTCACCCGTGATGATTGCCTTGCAGTAGTATTTTTCGGCAATTCTGTCGGCAATTCTCATCATGCTTCTTCTGAGCAGAAGAGTGGAGTATTCTTCGTCGCATTTGTCCCTTATTGCTTCCTGGAGTTTTGTCAGCGACACGACGTGAACATGAATTTCTCCGCAGTACTGGGAAATGAGTCTTGCGAGTTCAATCACTTTGTCTCTTGCTCTCTCACTAGTGTATGGGAAACTCTCATAATGAACGGCTTCTATCACAACACCTCTTCTTCCCATCATGTATCCTGCGACAGGAGAATCGATGCCTCCGGAGAGGAGAAGCAGTCCTTTTCCGTTGCTTCCTGTAGGCATTCCGCCTGCGGCGCTCTCCTGGTTTGTGCACACATATGCCGCGTTGTCGCGGATTTCAACTCTTATGACGCATTCGGGATTGTGAACGTCAACCCTGACTCTTCCGTTCATGGACTGGAGAATTGCTCCTCCGACCTCGTTTGAAATCTCAGGAGAACTGAGAGGGAACTTTTTGTCAGAACGTTTTGATTCAACCTTGAAAGATCTTTTGCCTTCAAGGTATTTCGGTATTTCCGTTCTTGCCACATTCAGTATTGAATCCATGTCTTTTTCCGTCTCGAATGCTTTGGATACAGCGGCAATACCGAATGTTCTTTTTGCAGCGCTGTACGCCCCTTCCGAGTCGCATTCGTCGTCGAGGGGAAGAATATACAGAGTGCTCTGAATAGTGTAAACCTTGAATTTGCCGAACTCGGCAATTCTTTTCTTTATTCTGTCGCGGAGAAGCTTTTCAAAAATGTGTCTGTTCATGCCCTTGAGGGCTATTTCTCCGTATTTGCACAAAATGGATACACGCATAATAAAATCCTTTAATTATTCAACTTTTTGCTGTATAATGGTGACAGCAATTTTCTTTGCACATTTTACCACATTTTTACCAATAATCAAATAGGAGGGGACGGGGGAATATGAAAAACGTCCATCACATCGAAATAGCGGGAACCGAACTGTCGCTTGTGTCTGAAGAGACAAATGCATACGTTGAAAAACTCTCTTCGGAACTGAACAGAAGAATAAACACGACAAGGCTGTCCGGATCAAACGTATCCGTGACCAAGGCTGCAATTGTTGTTGCACTTGACCTTTTGGATGAAAATCAGAAACTGAGAGCTTTAATAGAAAATGAGAAGAAATAAGGATTTGCCTGAGCTTCTGGCACCGGCGGGTTCTCTTCAGTGCGTCTATGCGGCAGTTTCGGCTGGAGCCGACGCCGTATATTTCGGCATGAAGAATTATTCCGCCAGGGCATTTGCTCAGAATTTTACATATAAGGATGCAAATGAGGCCATAAGATACTGCAAGAGCGTGGGTGTAAAGGTTTACCTCACCATCAACACCCAGCTTTTTGACACGGATATGGAACAGGCGCTTGAAGCGTGCAGGATACTGTACAATGCGGGACTTGACGCCTTCATAATCACTGACATGGGCCTGATAAGGGAAGTCAGAAGAGAACTGCCTAACGCGGAGCTGCATGCGAGCACCCAGATGAGCCCGCAGAACAAGTATTCGGCAAAAGTGCTGAAGGAACTGGGCTTTACAAGAATGGTCGCTCCCAGAGAATGCTCAAAGAAGGAACTCGAGGATTTGTGCAGCAATTCGGAACTTGAGATTGAGGCATTTGTACACGGAGCCAACTGCGTTTGTCATTCGGGACAGTGCCTGATGAGCGCCGTCATAGGGCCGAGAAGCGGAAACAAGGGAAACTGTGCACAGCCCTGCAGGATGATGTATAAAGGCAAATGCGAGTACCCGTTGAGTCTCAAGGACAACTGTCTGGCCACAAGAATTACCGACCTCATTGACATGGGCGTATCTTCACTTAAAATAGAAGGAAGGATGAAGAGTGCAGATTATGTCTACGGAGTCACAAGGATTTACAGAAAACTTCTCGACGAGAGAAGGAATGCAAATAAAGAAGAACTGAAAGAACTGTCAGACCTGTTTTCAAGATCCGGTTTTACGACTGCGTATTTTGACGACAAAGTCGGCTCGGACATGCTCGGAACAAGGACGAAGGAAGATAAAATCGCAACAAATTCAGCGACTGAGAATTCGACCGAATATCCGAAAAAACGAATATATATGGACATGTCATGTACGATGAAAAAAGACACGCCCATAACCCTGACCGGCGAAGTGGATCTGTTCGGCAAAAAGACAAAGGTGACTGTACATGGCAGGATTCCCGAGACTGCAATTAATCATCCGATGAATCCCGGTCTTGTCAAAAAACAGCTTGTCAAGCTCGGCAACAGTTCCTACGACACAGACCCTGACAGAATCAGGATTGACATGGACGACGACGTGATGATGCCCGTCATGCTCATAAACCAGCTGAGAAGAGACCTGTGCGAAGAGATGGACAAAAGTCTTGCGGTGTCTGGAATCAGTCGCGTCGCAACCGCCTCGGTTGAAAAACTTGAATCTCTTGCAAAAAACAATAAACTTAAGACTGCATATTTTGACAACGTATCTGAAATACCGGCTGAAGCATTCAGTTTCTTTGACAAGATATTCGTTCCTCTTGAAGATTATCCTTCCGTCACTGTTCATCCCGGAAAAGCTGTACTCGGAGTTGCAATGCCAAGTGTTGTGATGTCCGGAGAAGAAAAAAAGGTCCTTGACGGACTTGACAAAGCAGTGAAACTTGGTGCCCGCGAGATGCTGGTGACAAATCTGTGGCAGATAGACGCTGCGGAAAAAAGAAATATGGATATGACGCTTGATCTCAGGATGAACTGCATGAATTCATATGCGTGCAGAAAATATTCCGAGATGGGTGTGAAGAACATAATACTGTCTGTTGAGACTGGTCTGCCTAAGGCCAGGGATATGTCATCGCCCGTTGATCTGAGTGTCGTCGCATACGGAAGAATTCCGGTAATGACTCTCGAAAAATGCGCGATAAGAGACATTCTCGGACTGAAGGGTGAAATATCCAAGTGCGAATACTGCAAAAAAGGCGGTTATGTTCCTCTTACCGATTCAAAAAACATGACGTTCAAGTTAAGAGGCAACCCGTATAATCACAGGAATACCGTTTTTAACAGCGTTCCGGTCTGGACAGCAGACATATATGACAGAATCAGAAGACTCGGTCTGGGCGGTCACTTTATTTTCAGTGACGAAAATGCGGACAGGGTTCGCAGAATTATAAGCGCATACACGCATTTTGCTTTGCCAGAAGGCCAGTTCAAAAGGATATAGGTTATGATCAACAAAATAATACTCGCATCAAGCTCTCCAAGGAGAAAGGAGATCCTTGAAAATCTTCATCTCCCGTTTACAATTGTTTCTCCCGACTGCGACGAAGACGTGGACGCAGCACTTCCTCCCGAAGAATATGTTTCGGAGCTTGCTGTTAAAAAAGGGAGAGCAGCAATTGAAAAGATGAAAAAGACAAAAATGAGCACTGAAGATGCTCTTGTTATTTCATGCGACACAGTCGTTTATTTCCCGGAAGGAGACATCATTATAGGCAAGCCTAAGGACGAGAGGGAGGCAGCCCTGACTTTGGGTCTTCTTTCCGACAGCTGGCATTCCGTATATTCCGGACTCTGCCTGATATGCGGAGACAAGGAATACTGCCAGACGGACCTAACAAGGGTCAAATTCAGGAACATAGAAGATAAACAAATAGAAGAATACTTAGCTACTGGCGAACCTTTCGGCAAGGCAGGCTCCTATGCAGCCCAGATGCTTGGATCTGCTTTCGTCGAGAGAATAGACGGAGATTTCTTCAATGTGGTGGGACTGCCTGTTGCACTTCTTTGTTCAATGCTCAAGGTCTGTTTCCATACTGACGTGTTTGAACTTTCAAACAAACTGACGGGTAAGATTTATTCATGATGAACATC
>Ga0310694_10005154_pt1 | contig 12546 bp, 6 predicted proteins | sample 174DNAGHGhighgp2_FD_203884 | JGI IMG/M metagenome (GOLD analysis project Ga0310694, IMG submission 203884) | Sheep rumen microbial communities from Palmerston North, Manawatu-Wanganui, New Zealand - 1742 DNA GHGhigh gp2 (v2) (version 2) | ecosystem: Host-associated > Mammals > Digestive system >...
AGCGGTCTTCGATGACGGGGATGACGCGTCCCACCAGTGGAACGATGACCTTACGACCCTTGAGCCACTGGTTCTTGGGGTCCTTGGGGTTGATGCACATGGCGGTGTCGCCCATGATAGTCTCTGGACGTGTGGTGGCCACTACGGCGTAGTAGCCTTTCTCGTCGTGGTGGACGACGTTGCCTTCTCCTACGATGGAGTCGTCGGACACGGTGCCGTCAACATAGTATTTCAAGTGGTAGAGGTGGCTCTGCTCCTCCTTGTATATCACTTCCTCCGTCGAGAGTGCCGTCAGGGCCTTGGGGTCCCAGTTGACCATGCGCAGGCCACGATAGATGAGTCCCTTGTTATACAAATCGACAAAGACCTTGATGACGCTCTTGGAGCGTTTCTCGTCCATGGTGAATGCAGTACGGTCCCAGTCGCACGATGCTCCCAGACGTCTGAGCTGCTTGAGGATGATGCCTCCGTGCTCGTCGGTCCAGTCCCATGCATGCTTGAGGAACTCCTCGCGCGTCAGGTCATGCTTCTTGATGCCCTGTTCAGCGAGTTTCTTCACCACCTTCGCCTCAGTGGCAATGGATGCATGGTCGGTGCCAGGCACCCAGCATGCGTTTTTGCCCTCCATGCGCGCACGGCGCACGAGAATGTCCTGGATGGTGTTGTTGAGCATGTGTCCCATGTGCAGCACACCTGTAACGTTGGGCGGTGGGATAACGATGGTATAGGGTTCGCGGTCATCGGGCTTTGAACTGAAGAGCTTGTTGTCGAGCCAGTATTGATACCATTTCGACTCGACCTCACGAGGGTCGTATTTGCTTGCTAATTCCATAATAATAAAATCACGTTTTTGAATGTTGCGTGCAAAGGTACTAACAAAAAATGAAACAACCAAATTTTAAACTACCTTCTCTCCCTTATGATAACATAAATAATGACAGGAGCGCCGACGATGGGTGTGACGGCATTCAGGGGAATGACGCCCGACTCGCCTGGCAAGAAGCAAATAAAGTTGCACAACAACGCCACAACGGCTCCACACAACATGGTGGCAGGCATCAGAAGACGGTGGTTGTCGGTGGTGAGCAACAGACGGGCAATATGGGGCACTGCCAGGCCGATGAACGCCACGGGTCCACAGAAGGCCGTCGTAATGGCAGTGAGCAGTCCTGTTACCAGCAACAGCCAGTTACGCACGCGGACGATGTTCACACCCAGGTTCTCGGCATAACGGTCGCCCAGCATCAGTGCATTGAGCGGTTTCATAAGCAGCAGCGACCCTAAGAGCCCCACCGTCGTGATGAGGGCAAAGACGGGCATGTGCTTCAGCGACACGCCAGCGAAGGACCCCATGCCCCACACCATGTATGACTTGACGCCTTCGTCGGTGGCAAAGAAGTTGAGCAGCGAGATGGCGGAGTTGCTGATGTAGCCTATCATGATGCCGATGATGAGCAGCATGACGTTGTTACGTACGACGCTGGAAAAGAAGAAGATGAGCGCCATGACTGACATGGCTCCGACAAAAGCCGCCAGCAGCACGGCCACAAAGCCTGACACGCTGACGCTGCCCACTGACAAGCTGCCTCCCAGCAGCAGCATGACCAGCGCTACGCCCAAACCGGCACCGCTATTGATACCAAAGATGGAGGGACCTGCCAGGGGATTGCGGAATGCCGTCTGAAGCAACAGACCGCTCACGGCAAGCGCCGCGCCGCAAAGAATGGCCGTCAGGGCCTGGGGCAGTCGCGACTCCAGGACGATGTACTGCCACGAAGGCTTCACCCCCTCGTCGTCGCCCATGAGGATGCGTAGCACGTCGGCAACAGGAATATCGATGCTGCCCTTCACCAGATTGAGCAACAGCAGCAGCACGATGAGCACCCCAAGTGCCAGACAATATACGGTTCCCTTCTTCATTAGTCTATCTTTTCGTAATATCGCAATGGCGGCATATCCGTCATGTCTGGATGAAACATCTGTATGAAATCACCCAACAACAGGTCAGGACGGAATGGCGACTCCTCGTAGAACAGCGACTGCTCAACGTTACAACCATAGACCCTGCCACTGGTGAACGCCTTGAGCTGACTGTAGCCATGATGTTCGCCTAAGAGCTGGGAGAGGCGCTGACGCTGTGCTCCGCTATAACGGTAAATCCACAACTCGCAATGGCCTGCCTTCTCGAGTACCGTCTCGAAGGGCAGCGACAAGCTACCGCTATGGTCGTCGTCAGCCCACGGATATTGTCCGCCGGCATCGGCTACCATCTGCCCTATGGTGCTACGTCCGCCTGGAACGTACCATACGTTTCCTACAATCTTGTCAACCAGCACCGTGCTGCCCTTACCTGCCTGAGCAGCCTTCGACTTCAAGGCGTGATAGCTGCTATCTACCACGGCGAACAGGCTGTCTGCCTGACGCTGATGGCCGAACAGCCTGCCATAGAGCTTCATCCACTCTGCACGGGCCAACGGCGACGACTCCATATACTCGGCACACTCCATGATGGGGACGTCTATCTCCTCGACCTTGCCGTAACCGCCTGAGTTCTCGAAAGGCGAGAGCATAATGAGGTCAGGCTTCACGTCGATAATCTTCTCAATGACTGGACTCAGTCCGTTGCCACAGTCGGCTATGCGTCCCTGCTCCACCTGTTGGTGAATCCAGGGTATCTTGATATATTGCAGGTCTGCCACACCGGCTATGCGGTCGGAACAGTCCAACGTCATGAGCAACGAACAATGGACGGTGGTAAACACGGCTGCACGGCTGACTGGCGTACGAATGACGGTGAACGAGGGGTCAACACTGGCAGGCACCTCGCCCTCGGCAGGCACCAGCACGTATTGATGGAGTGCTTTCCCTGGCTTCCACGGATTGTCGATGGTCACCATTGAGTAACCGTCGTAGTCAACCACATGGAGCAACGTGGCATACTTCAGTCGCAAGGTGTCACCCACCCCACCCTCGGCACGCTGACCACCTGTCTGACAAGCCGTCATGAGTGTCGTAAAAACAAGGAGTAGCAAGTAATGAACAGCCTTCATACTAATACTTTCAAAAACTTATCGTAAATCAATGATGGTCTGTACAATACGCTCTGCCGTACGACCATCCCAACGATCGGGCAACGAGCATGGTTTCCACTGACCAATCATCAGGGTGTCCAGTGCCTGGCGCAGCTTCTCGGCATCCTCGCCCACCAGCACATTGGAGCCTTGCTTGACGGTCTCAATGTGTTCAGTATAGCTGTTCAGCGTGATGCATGGCACGTTGTTGAACGTGGCTTCCTCAGCCACATTGCCTGAGTCGGTGACAATTCCCTTGGCATGAGCCGTCAGCCAGCCAAACTCCAGGTAGTCGAGCGAATGGATGACGTGGAGCGCGGAGGACTGAGTGCTAAGGGATGTGACCACCTTGGCTGCCTGCCCTCTTAGGGGTGCTATGACAGGAATGCCAGTAGCCGTAATGACATGGAGCATACGGGCAAGGTTGTCAGTGTCAGCCATCAGGGCACGACGGTTGAGTGTAAACACCAGGTAGTCACCACCTTGCAATCCAAACTTGTCGAGCACGGCAGGGCGGCGCAAACGGTCGTGAGCCTGACGGAGCGAGTCCATCAGAATGTTGCCCACCATGTATATCTTGTGCATCTCGGCACCCTCGCGCGTGGCATTGCTGTTCGACGAGATGCCAGCCGTAAACAACAGGTCGCTCAGTCCGTCGATAACCAGGCGGTTAATCTCCTTGGGCATGGTAATGTCGAATGAACGCGTACCTGCCACCAGGTGGGCCAGACGTATGCCTCGTTTCTTGGTCACAATTGCCACTGCCATGGTCGATGCCAAGTCGTCCACCACAATGACGATATCAGTAGGATGAGCGTTGAGATATTGCTCAAACTCGCCCATCACCCTGCCCGTCAGCTCGTTCAGACTGGGACAATCAACACCTAAGTAAACGTCAGGACGAGGCATCTGAAGATCGTCGAAGAGCGACGGCTCCAGTGTGGAGTCCTTCTCGCTGCCGGCATATACCAACTGGTAGGCCACATCGCAACCCTGCTGACGCGCCTTCGTAATAGCTCTGATAATGGGTGCCACCTTGACGAAATTCGGCCTGGCACCCGTAACAATACAAATGTTCTGCATATTCAGTCAATTTGACGGCAAAAGTACAAAGAAGCAACGAAACAGCCAAATTTTGACAAAAGATATTCATGGCTCACACATACATTATATATTTTTAACTATAAAAAATCGGCAAAATAAGTACAACGTATGATATTTTTTTGTAATTTTGCAGAGTTTTAGAGTATATATATACAATATTAGTCTGACTATCAAGAGGTTAAGACATTTTTCAGAAGTAAGATGAGACAATTAAAGATTCAAAAAAGTATTACAAACCGTTCGAGCGAAGCACTGGACAAGTATCTGGTGGAGATTGGTCGTGCACCTCTCATTTCTATCGACGAAGAGATTGAGTTGGCCCAGAAAATAAGGAAGGGAGGCCCAGAAGGCGAGCGTGCCAAAGACAAACTGGTGACTGCCAACCTGCGCTTTGTTGTTTCTGTAGCCAAGCAGTATCAGCATCAAGGACTGACACTGACCGATTTGATTGACGAGGGTAACATTGGTCTGATAAAGGCCGCACAGAAATTTGACGAGACACGTGGTTTTAAGTTCATCTCATACGCCGTGTGGTGGATTAGGCAGAGCATTCTACAAGCTATTGCCGAGCAAAGCCGCATTGTGCGTCTGCCACTGAACCAGGTTGGTTCGCTTAACAAGATTAGCCACGAGATCAACAAGTTTGAACAGGAGAACCAACGCCATCCGTCAGTGACTGAGCTGAGTGCCGTCACCAACATGGACGAGGAGAAAATCAGTCAGAGCCTCATGGCAGACGGACACCACGTCTCCATCGATGCTCCGTTCCAGGACGGCGAGGACAACTGCATGCTCGACGTTATGGCCAGTGGTGAGGACAGCCGTACTGACCGTCAGGTAGATCATGAGTCAATGGCTCAGGAGTTGAACTCAGTGCTGCATAAGGTTCTGAAAGACCGCGAGATACAGATTCTTACCCAATGCTTTGGTATAGGCTGCCACGAGAAGGGCCTGGAAGAGATTGGCGACCAGCTGGGACTGACCCGTGAGCGCGTTCGCCAGATACGCGAGAAGAGTATTGCCAAGTTGCGCGACAGTGGCAACGCAAAGATTCTGATGAAATATTTGGGTTAAAAAATATTGTTTTCTTTGCACACTCAAATTATTTATGTAATTTTGGGGTGTGAAAAGCAAAACGTTAATCCTAAAGATATGGATGCTGGGTGTGATGTTTTTCACGCCCAGTTTTCTTTTTGCACGGAACCCTGTCGATTCCGTAGTGCTGAACCGTGTGTTCAACTATCAGCGAAACTACGCCCATCAAGTAGATGGGTTCGACAATAACGTCTATCTGAAGTACGCCTTCTTCACCGACCGACGCAACCCTACCCTCTTCCTCATTCCAAACATGTACACCATTGCCGAAGGTGACCGTACATATTTTGGCGAGTCGTATTGCCGAATGCACATCAACAACTTGAACGACTACGAGCTGCGCCGACAGGTCAGCGTAGGCAACATTGCCCACTATAGCAAGGCACTGCCCACCGCCCTGGAGCTGCTTACACCTAATCTGTATAACGTCTGTCTGTACAAGCAACACATACTGTCGCCTTTCAACCGTACTAACAAACACTATTACAGATACAAGACGCTGATGATTGGCAATGGCATTGTCGTGTTGTCGTTCAAGCCCAAACTGCGCAACACCCAGCTTGTGGAAGGAAAGGCGTATGTATTCTACGAAACAGGACGCATCACCATGGTGGAGATGGAGGGAGAGTACGACATGATCAACTTCAAGCTTACCGTCACACAAGGCAGCGACATACAATCCATGATGCCACAACGGTCGGAGCTGGATGCCAAATTTGTATTCGTAGGCAACCGCATCAGAGGCAGGTTCGACGCTCACTTCAACTGCCCCATCACGCTGCCCGACACTCTGGAGTCAGTGCGCGACATAGCGCTAATGGACAGCATACGCCCCATACCGTTGGAAGACGAGGAGGCACAATTCTATGCCGAGTATTACAAACCCACGGTTCCTGACACCATTCCTGAGGACACGGTGGAGAAGAAAGTGGACTTCTGGAAAGACATCATGTGGGACATCGTAGGCGACAACCTGTTTACCAGCATACGTGCCGAGAACAAAACGGCATACTTCAAGCTCTCGCCAATCATCAATCCGCAATATCTCAGCTACAGCCATCGCCACGGATTGTCATACAAAATGCGTTTGGGTGTGCGCTTCAACTTCTCTGCCCACCGCTACCTGACGTTGGAGCCTACGTTTGGCTATAACTTCAAGCGAAAACAGTTCTACCTCAACGCACCCTTGCGCATGACCTATAACCCTAAGCGTGAGGGATATGCCGAAATAGAGGTTGGTAATGGTAACCGCATCACCAACTCGTCAGTCATTGAAACCATTGGTAACGACAGTACTGACTACTCAACCGACGAGCTCGACCTGTTTTCCGATAACTACATAGAGATACGTAATAACGTCGAAGCCTTCGACTGGCTGACCATCATGACCAGTATAGCCTATCACCGTCGCAAGGCTGTCAATGCCGAACGCATGAAGACGTTAGGACTGCCCACCGACTATCGTAGCTTCGCACCCGTGCTGACACTGAAGTTAAGACCATGGCAGAAAGGGCCGCTCTTCGTACTCGACATCGAACGAGGCATCAAGGGCATTTGGAAATCGAACATCGGTTTCGAACGATGGGAGCTGGATGGTGTATGGAAAATCCCCATGCGCAGCCTGAGTCTGCTGAACATCCGCGTCGGAGGTGGATTCTATACAGACAAGAGCACCAGCTACTTCGTCGATTATGCCAACTTTCGCGACAACAACATACCTGGCGGATGGGACGATGACTGGACTGGACAGTTCCAACTGGTTGACAGCAAATGGTATAACGAGTCTGACTACTACGTGCGCACCAACCTGTCGTACGAATCGCCATTGCTCATGGCCACGTGGCTGCCACTGGTAGGTCGCTACATCGAGACTGAGCGCATTTATCTCAGTGGACTGCTGCTGAGCCAAAAGGACCTTTATACCGAGGTGGGCTACGGACTGACCAACCGTTACTTCTCCGCTGGTCTGTTTGCCAGCTTCTTAGGCGGAAAGTTCTGGGAGTTTGGAGGCAAAATCAGTGTTGAACTATTTAGAAAATGGTAATATTATATCATACGATATGACACAAGCTACTATACCACCATTGACCGTATATAAAGCCAGTGCAGGAAGTGGTAAGACATTTACGCTGGCATCCGAATACATCAGGCTGCTGGTGGAGAATCCACAGCAGTACCGTTCCATACTGGCCGTCACATTCACCAACAAGGCCACTGAGGAGATGAAGATGCGCATTCTCAGTCAGCTCTACGGCATCTGGAAACAACTCGACGACTCGCAAGACTACACAACAAAGATATGCGAGAAAACAGGCTATGACGAGAAGAGAGTCAGCCAACAGGCTGGTGTGGCACTACATAACCTGTTGCACCATTACAGCTACTTCCGCGTATCGACCATTGACACGTTCTTCCAGAGTGTGCTGCGTAACCTCGCCAGGGAGCTGAACCTTACCGCCAACCTACGCATAGAGCTGAACGACAACCAGGTGGAACAACAGGCCGTCGATGAACTGATTCAAGACTTGCAAACCACTGACCTGATGTTACAATGGGTGTTGCGCTACATCATTGACAACATAGAAGACGACCGGTCGTGGAACGTCATCAACAGCATCAAGCGCTTCGGCACTACCATTTTCAAGGATTACTACAAAGAGATAGACAGGCAGATGGCTGAGAAAATAGGTGAGCCTGAATTCTTTGAACACCTTACAGCAGAGCTGAAAGAGAAGGAGAAACAGGCACTGAACCGTATGAAAGAAATCAGCATCAGTTTCTATGATGCAATAGAGGCCGAAGGACTGACTGCTGAAGACCTGAAGAACGGAAATACCATTGTCACCTTCTTCAGGAGAATACAGAACGGACAGTTCGACCCCAGCATTGTCAACAGGACCATCTGCAGCTGTAGGGAAGATGCCAGAAACTGGTGCCGAAAAGGAGACGAGCAACAGCTGGCACCTATTGTCGAGGAGTCGCTGCTACCCATTCTGCGCTATGCGCTGGAAGAACGTGTACAACAATGGAACGTCTATCAGTCGGCATTGCTCACTCTTAAACACCTCAGTCAGTTACGACTATTAGATGCCATAGAGCACAAGGTACGCCAGTTGAACACCGATGCCAACCGATTCCTGTTGAGCGACACACAACAAATGCTGCATAAACTGATTGCTTCCGACGACTCACCGTTCATCTTCGAGAAGATAGGCACACAGCTGGAGCACATTATGATTGACGAGTTTCAGGACACGAGCACCGTACAATGGCAGAACTTCAAGGTGCTATTGGAGGAATGTATGAGTCATGCTGGGTCGAAGAACCTTATTGTGGGCGACGTGAAGCAAAGCATCTACCGATGGCGTTCTGGCGATTGGAAGTTGCTGAACAACATTGACACTCACTTTCCACAACCAAGCAAGCAACTGCATATTGAACCTTTGGATGTAAACTATCGTTCACAACGCCATATCATTGAATTCAACAATGCCTTCTTCATTAACGCTGCCGAAAAGGAATGCAAGCAACTGACAGAGAAAGTTGGCGAAAACTTAGCAAGACAGATAAGCCAAGCCTACGCCGACGTAGAACAAAAAATACCCAAAAAGCGACAACCAGAAGGAATGGTCAGCATCACCCTGTACCCCACTGCCGACTATCAAGACAACATGCTCAGTAAGCTGGGAGCCATCACGCAAGAGCTGCTGAGCCATGGAGCACGGATGAACGACATGGCCATACTGATACGCTCGAAAAATGTAATACCCTACATCATCGACTACTTCTCGGCCAACATGCCCGATGTACGTATCGTCTCCGACGAAGCATTCGAGCTGAAGTCGTCGTTAGTAGTACGCATGCTGATAGAGGCACAAAGGCTGTTGTTGCATCCTGACGATAACATCATCAAAGCTGCCTTGGCTAAAAACTACCAGCGCGCCATTCTGAGCAAGCAACATAGCGACAGCCTGATGATAAGAAGTGACATCAACATCGATGACTTCCTGCCAAAGGGATTTCTGGAACAGAGGGATGAGTTGCTGAGAATGCCACTCTACGAATTGACAGAACGCATCTATCAGATCTTTAACTTACAGGTGCTCAAGGACGAGAACACCTATCTCTGTACGTTCTATGACTACCTGAACCGCTTTGTCACTGACAACACGTCAGACCTGGAGGCATTCTTGCACTATTGGGAGGACACGCTCGCTAACAAAGCTATTCAGAGCGACGAGGTCAATGGCATACGGCTGCTGACCATTCACAAGAGTAAGGGTCTGGAATTTGAACATATCATCATACCCTACTGTGACTGGGCATTGGAAAAGTACCAAGATAACATCCTCTGGTGTAAGGCACAAGACGAACCCTATAGCCAACTACCCTTGGTGCCGATTGACTACAGCGGTAAAATGGAAGGCACTACATACGAGTCAGCATACTACGACGAATACCTGCAAAGCCATATAGACAACCTCAATCTGCTGTATGTAGCATTTACACGTGCAAGGTGTAATTTGTTTGTTATTGGTAAGCATAACGCATCGATCAATTCACGCTCTCGACTGATTGAGGATGTGCTGCCCGATGTTCAGAAGAAACTCGAGGGAGCAACCCTAACTGGCATTAATGACAAAGCAGGAACCGTGGTCTTCGAATATGGCTCACTCTACACAAAAACAAAGGACGAGAAAATATCGCAGAACGTCTTTCTGCAAAACTCAGAGTCATACGACGTAGATATCTGCTCGTACAACTCGAAAACATCATTCCGTCAAAGCAATAACAGCCGTGACTTCATCAACAACAATGAGGAACAGGACGACAGCAGCAACTACATCAAAGCTGGCAATGTCCTGCATAACGTGTTTGCTCACATACGTACTACCGACGACATTGACGGAGCATTGCGACAGTTACAAATGGACGGCATACTATACGATGCACAACTGACACCAGAACGTATCACCGCCATGTTGCGCAAACGACTGGAAGACCCACGCGTGAGCGACTGGTTTAGCGGACGCTGGCAACTGTACAACGAGTGTACCATACTAACTACAGACCCAGAGACTCACACCGTCTTGGAACGCCGTCCTGACCGTGTGATGACTGACGGAAATGAGATGATTGTCGTTGACTTCAAGTTCGGCAAACCGCATCCAGAATACAAACAACAAGTGGAAGAATACAAACAGCTGCTGAGCAACATGGGTTACCAAAACGTTAGTGGTTACTTGTGGTATGTCTATAGCAACAAAATAGAAATGGTATGAATACGTTTTTAGACTATGTAGCACACGACGTGCTAAAGAAATACGGAACCGACCTGTCGCGAATTGCCGTCGTGTTTCCTAACAAACGCGCTTCGCTGTTCTTCAACGAACGACTGGCACGCATAGCTGAACGCCCCATCTGGAGCCCATCCTACATCACCATCAGCGAACTGTTCCGTAGTCACACCACCCTACAGACTGGAGACCAGATAAAACTGATATGCGATCTTCATAAGTGTTTCGTACAAACAACAGGCATCAACGAAACACTTGATCACTTTTATGGCTGGGGACAGCTGCTATTAGCAGACTTCGACGACATAGACAAGAACATGGCTGAAGCCGACAAGGTGTTTGCCAATCTGAGAGACATTCACGAGTTGGACGACATATCGTATCTGACAGACGAGCAGAAAGCCATTATCAAGCAGTTCTTCATCAACTTCTCTGAAGACCACAACAGCGAACTCAAACAGCGTTTTCTCAACCTCTGGAGCCATTTCGGTGACATCTATCATAACTATAATGACCGTCTGCAAAGTCAGGGACTGGCCTACGAAGGTGCGCTCTACCGTAGTGTTGCAACAGACGAGAACCTGACTTTCGAATATGACCATTACCTGTTTGTGGGTTTCAACATGGTGCAGAAAGTTGAACAGCAATTGTTTAAACGACTACAGAAAGAGCAAAAAGCTCACTTCTACTGGGACTTCGACCACTACTACTTGGGCGACAATGAAGCTGGGTTCTACATCAAACAGTATCTTGCTAAATTTCCCAACGAACTGGACAACAAGAACGAAGAACTGTATAACAACTTTACCAAAGACAAGCAACTGACATACATCTCAGCCACAACCGAACATATCCAGGCGCGGTATATAGCACAATGGCTGAAGGAAAAGGGACGTATTCAGGCTGGTAAAAAGACTGCCATCGTACTTTGTGACGAGGCCATGCTACCGATGGCCATTCACGCATTGCCTGACGAAGTAGATAAGGTGAACATCACCACTGGTTATCCACTTGCACAAGCACCAGTATCGTCACTGGTTATGATGCTCTTCTCCCTACAAACGGCAGGGTATGTGGTGAAGAGTCGAAAGTTCCGACTGTCATATATTAATAAGGTATTACGACACCCTTACATCTCGTTCCTGTCGGACAATTGTCAGGAGCTTTACAACAATCTGAACGACAACCACGTCTATTACGCCACTGCCGAAGAGCTTGGCAAGGACGAGAACCTAACTTTGCTATTCTCGCTTATAGACACGCAGAACAGCAAAGCCATGTGTCAGTATCTCATACGCATTGTCAGCACAATAGCAAAAAGCTCAAACCTCAAACCTCAAACCTCAAACCTCAAAGATCCACTGTTCGAGGAAACACTCTTCCGTACCTATACACTGTTGAATCGTTTGTATGACCTGATGGAGAAAGGCGACCTTGACATCGACCTTACCACCCTACACCGACTGCTCAGCCAACTCATTCAAAGCACATCGGTACCCTTCCATGGCGAACCTGCCGTCGGCTTGCAAATGATGGGTGTGTTAGAAACCAGAAACCTTGACTTTGACCACGTACTATTATTGTCATGCAACGAAGGCAACATGCCCAAAGGGGTAAGCGACACATCGTTCATTCCCTATAGCATTCGCAAAGCCTTCGACTTGACAACCATTGACCATAAGGTAGCCATTTACTCTTATTATTTCCACCGCTTGCTACAACGGGCTAAGGACGTGACCATCGTCTATAACCGTGCTACCGAAGACGGAAAGACTGGAGAGATGAGCCGATTCATGCTACAGATGCTGGTTGAGAGTGGAATCCAAGTCCGCCAACTGAACCTTCAGGCTGGTCAGAGAACGATAGAGCGACAAGCCGAACGAATAGAAAAAACGAGCGAGGTGATGAATCTACTGCTCAAGCGCTTCAGTCTGGAACTGGCTGATGAGAAAAGCCGGCAACATCCGTTGCTCACACCC
>Ga0310694_10005156_pt1 | contig 12543 bp, 11 predicted proteins | sample 174DNAGHGhighgp2_FD_203884 | JGI IMG/M metagenome (GOLD analysis project Ga0310694, IMG submission 203884) | Sheep rumen microbial communities from Palmerston North, Manawatu-Wanganui, New Zealand - 1742 DNA GHGhigh gp2 (v2) (version 2) | ecosystem: Host-associated > Mammals > Digestive system...
ATGGATACTAATGTTTTATGGTTAATAAGATTGGTTGTCAACGCATCTATCCGGTCAAATCTGACCATTTTCTCCACAAAGATACAAAGTTTTTTTTGAATATGCAAACTCTTACCAACTTTTTTTTCATTTTTTTGCAAAAAAATTCATTTTTCACCCAAATTCGCCAAAAACGTGCAGGATAATCGGGGTTTTATCGTACTTTTATCGACCCTTTACCGACTTTTTGTCATATTCGGGTCACGCCATGCAGTTGCACACTGCAAATATACAACAAAAACTGAGATTTGCAAAATATAGTGTATGCAAATCTCAGCAGAAGAGATTGTTGTTAACCCCGTATGTTGCAACGATATCGGATCGATAATGGCCAGATAACAGAACGATTATCCTGCACGAAATACTTTTTTCATGAAGGGCGGATTACCATGTCATAAAATAATAAATGACCTTGACTCCGCAATCGAAAAATCCTAATCCATTTCGCGGCACAAATGCTTCGGTAGTGGGCGAAACTGTTACTTTTGCCGGTGCATCTCCCGAAGGTGTAGTGATGCCAATCAGGTCTTTGCCGGACGGGTCATTGGGATATAACGAGAATACACTATAATTAGCGTACGCGCCCATTCCTATAATATGCCCGACAGGTAACTTATACTCATAGCCGACCTCAACTGACAATTGTATGTTCAGGCGTGACAGTTTGGCGGATGCTTGTTTCTGCAACATCTCCGGAGTAACCTTACCGGTAATCAACTCATCGGCAACGTGCACATTCTTTGTCACGTTCCAGGCGTCGATATGTGCTGCTGACAAGTCCTGGTTATAGTGGCTGTATAGGGGGACAGAGATTCTCGGGCCGAAATTAACAAATATCTGCTCGAGGACTATCATCGAGAACATAGCCGGTATCTCCAGCACCAATGTACCGTCGTTCTCCTTTGCATCCGCATCGGTGATGGTATAATGCAAAAGGTCGCCATCTTCGTCGGTTACATCGAATTCTCTGTCACCTTGTGCCGTCACGCCGTTGCGCGTGTAGCCAAAACTCAGTCCGGTCAGCACACCGTAAGCCAGATCGGCATCGCGCTGCCGCCAATAATGGGCATACTGCGCATCTGCCAATATATCGAATCCCGCCAGCCACTTGCCGTTAGCTTCCGGCAGAGTCTTTTGCATGAGCGACGCTACACCTACGCGCAAGCCGGCGCCAACGCGGTTGAACTGCAACTTGGCACGCGCGGCTGCCAAACTGTCCTTCAACGCCTGCTTGTACGCTTGTTCAACGGCAGCCAGGCTGTCACGGAAAGCCTCTTCACGCGCACGCTGAGCAGCCTCCAGACTATCTTTGAGAAGTCGTGCACGCTCCTGCTCCATAAGAATACTATCCTGCAATAAGCGCTGGTGCTCCTGGGCGATACGCAAACTATCACGTACCCGTTTCTCGCGTTCCTGCTGCATGAGTAGTTCGCCATATCGTTTGGCCTCTTCGCGCGCCTCATCAACCATTGCAGTCATGTGGTGCTGTTGGGCAAGTTTCTGGATAGAAGCCTGCATACCCTCATCCATGTCATTGAGTTCCATCAGTCGCTGCAGGATAAGCGGACGGTCTTTGATCTCTTTGACGGTGGAAGTATCCGTTTTTTCTTTCGCTCCCATAAGCAGCAAACCTGTATGCGGATCAATCCATGAGTTGATACCCGCCAACAGCACGCCGTCCGGGAAACGCTTGCCGCCAATCTGCTGAATAGTATGGCGAACATAGTATGCCCAATCGTGGATACGCTCACCAGTGAGCCAGTTAGTCTGCTGCTTGTTGATAATGATTGTATCGCCTACTTGGAAGTGATAATCTTCCGCGGCTATATGTCCCTGCTCCTGCAAGGTCAGATCGCGCTCAGCAGTATGGCCGATAATTACCTTCTCATCATCAGCAGTTACTGCCATCACTCCTACCAGGAGGAGCAAGTATGTAACCAAAGTCTTTTTCATACGTCTGTCCTCCTATTCTTTTATTATAAACGGCATAGCTGCACGCTCATTACCATTGTTAATATGCATCATATATACTCCTGCTGGAAGCACATCAGTTGATATGCGTACAATGCCGTTGGCATCGGTCGAATCTAAGTCGTAATGCACGACACGCACACATGCGCCGTTGGCACCGTATATATGCAGGTCTCCGCTGTCATGCAGATGATACAGCCACATCGGTTCCCCCTGCCGGACGATGCTCGGAGCCAGTAACGGACCTGTTTCGGTTGTACGGACGACTATTCGCGTACGCCACGAACCACCGCAGGCATCCGTTTGTTCGGGCAAAGTAATGATGGCATAATAAGCGCCTACCAAATGACGATCATCGGTGTAGTAATAGCCTGTTCCTACCTGCTCGTCTGCTGTTATATCTGGTTCGGCACCTGTGATACGGAACCACCGTACGCTGTCCGGCTCAGGATACAAACCATAGACTTTGTTCAGCGAATCAAGATTGATCATCAGCAACCAGTCGTTGTACTTGGATACGGCTGGCATATCGCCAAACTGGTCAGACAACTCATAATCGGGTTTCTGTATAGCAAGTGTTGTGTCCTGTCTGAATGTAGTGCAAGCATTGCTAACCTCTACGCGCAGAGATATCTCATCGGTCTCGGGTGACATCTCACTGCCCGTATATGGTACATATGCACCGCTCTCATCACGCCAGAGAACAGAGAGGAAGGTATCATTTTTATTAAACAATTCGTCATCTGCTATCGCCTCACGCAATGTCTCAAGTACCTGCTCTGCACCAGTGTATGGCTCACCACAGAAGGCATAGCCCCAATCAATATCACCCACTTCCAATCCTTTATGCCACGTCAGGATAGTATATGTAGTAACAGAATCGGTGAATGTGAGCGTATGCGAGATATCGTCCTTTGTCCGGCGAATAGTGGGTATCGTGTCATTGAAGGTCGTATCTTGACTGACAATTATATTCTTGCTATCTCCGTAAGAGAATTCAGTCCCTACACATACAGTATCGGTTACCTCACATAGCACATACTCGTGTAACTCTTGCACCTCAATCACTTTCAGTTCAACGGTGATGAAACTGTCACAACCATGAATATTTGCCAATGTATCGTACAACAGCAGTGGTTCATCTGGAGTAGGTTCATCTGGAGTAAACTCTTTATCGTTGAACGTGTAAGTTTGCCCAAGCTCAATGCTATCTTGAACCGTCGTGTCACTCGGTTGCCATACCGACAAGTAATACGTGATTACAGAATCAGTGTAAATGTGCTGATGCAGTTCTTCATCCACAATCATCTCCAACGCGTCTACTATCGTATCATTGACATCCATCTCGGCTTCCACAATGTAAGATGTATCGCGAATCGTGTAGGTGCTTCCTACGCAGACTGTATCATAGATTGTGTCGTACGCATAAGCCCGAATAGAATCATATGCTTCGTTGATCTTCAGCGTAAGAGTAACTATACTGTCACAACCGTTGGCCGCAGCACCGGCAAGTCTGTCATAGTAAATACCGGCCTCATACAGTTGCTGACAGCCGAACAGAAGCGTGTCACCTGCATAAATACTGTCAACATATTCAAAACGTGCTGTATCACACTCAACAGGTTCGGGGGTATAGAATGACAATTCGAGAGTAACGATACTATCGCAACTGTTGTCTGCCTTGCGGAGTTTGTCTTGGTATGTACCCTCTTCGAATATTTGCTGACAACCGAAGATTAGCGTATCGCCTTCGTTGATACTCAATTGAATGGTCTTATACGCAGTATCACACTCAACAGGTTCGGGGGTATAGAATGACAATTCGAGAGTAACGATACTATCGCAACTGTTGTCTGCCTTGCGAAGTTTGTCTTGGTATGTACCCTCTTCGAATATTTGCTGACAGCCGAAGATTAGCGTATCACCTTCGTTGATACTCAATTGAATGGTCTTATACGCAGTATCACACAAAACTGGTTCGGGTTCAAGAGTATGCAACGTTAGTTTCACGATACGATCGTAACCCGTTTCGGGAATAGTGTCAAAATACTCGGTATCTCCAGCCACACTTGGCGTTATAGGGCGACAGCCAAACAACAATGTTTGGCCAAGTTCGATTGTTGCTTCTTGATCTTCACTGCTTTTGTACTGATATATTGCAAGATTAAGAGTACGCGTGCCATCACCATACGGTACATTTGGATATGTGCCGGCTTGAGTGTACACTGCGCAGTTATACAAGAACTGCACCGATGACGCATCGTCAGTAACGAAGGTAAAGTCATCGGCATGAACGGAAACCATGCAAAGTAACCAAGCCAAAATTGCATTAAATCTCCTATTTTGTAGCATCTTTTAAAATAAATTAGTAGAGGTATAAAAAACGACCACACAAAATACGAGTCGCAAAGGTACAAAAAAAAAACGAAAAGTGCAAATATTTAGAGAGAAATTTAATAAAAAATGCATTTTTTTCATTTTTTCGCAAAAAAGTCCTTTTTACAGAACACGCAAAAGAATAGAGACAGGCAACAACAATTCACAAGAGATTTTGTTCGCAGATTGCACAAATAAGACAAAAGAGATGATTGGCAAGAAAGGCAGTGTGTGGTGGGTTGAATGGTAAAATGGAGTGTCTTGTGCATTTTTCGGCACAAAAACTTGCAAAAGTCAAAAAATTGTAGTACCTTTGCAGGGCAAAAGACAGAAGATGCACCGACAAGCGATTAGCATATTAGTTCTGTGTCTGTTAAGTGCGAGCCTGTATGCAGAGGACAGTTTGCCTATCATCGAGGTGAAGGCAGACCGTACGATGATCTATCCCCAGCGCATGGATTTGAACGGTGAGGAGACGTTGCAGGATATACTCCAAATGATGCCGGATCTGATGATTAACGGCTATGATGATGTGATTGACGAATATAACCTCCGCATTGACAACAGCCCTATCAACGGTGACACACGGCTCATACTGAGTCAGATGAAAGCCAAGGACATAGCCACTATCCAGGTTTGCACGAATACGGGCGTAGCCAAAGGCACTATCGGCATAGGAAAAGTGCTGGACATCAACATGGCGATGCCCGATACCGTGAAAGGTTTAGCGGAAGCGCAAGGCGACTTTCGGCAAAGAGATAGATGGGAATGGTACGGTGAACGTGCTGTACGGCAGCGAGCGCACCGACTTGTATGCCAATGCATAGTACCACTACCCAAAAGGTCACAAGGAGTATGTATCGTTACACATGACGAACCGGTTTGACGAGCGCAACAGACTGCTGACCTACCTCACGCAGCAATACCTGGCGCTGCCCGGTGCAAACGCTGAGACAATGAGCAAGATCATGGGCAGAGCGAGGTATTTCCATACGTTCAACGAGGCAGGCACAGAACTGCTGGTGTTAGGCGGATACCAGTACGCCGATGATCCGCTGTTCGCCAACCAGTTGCCGATGTTCGTGATAGAGTTGAACACGCCTCTGCCGGTAAACGGGTTGACACTGATGGCTGGCGTAGAGGGCAACTGCCTGATAACCAAGCAAAAAAAAGACAGACACGAATTGGAATGTATTCAACCACGACATCTATCTGCAACTGACTTATTCGATGCCCCAGTGACGGTTTACGGTCGGTAACCGCGTGATGCTCTACAACTACCGGACTATTGATTCCGGAATTACCGACAAGCAATTTGACGCGCGGAACAACACGGACGTCAGTGTTATCTATATGCCCAACAATCGTCACCAGGTTCAGTTAGGTTACTATCGCAAGTTCTACAATCCTGTCTATCCTGTTCTGTTGGCAGAGGGCAACACGCTACTGAATGAAGAATGGGCGAAGGCAGACAAGTTGCTGGACATGGAGCGTATCGTGAGTGTGGGAAACATCTGTCTGTCGCTGTTTCTGGGCATGGCGATGATCTCCCTGAGGCTGTGGGAGTTGCAGAGTCTGGCACTTCCGCTGATTGTTATTCTGGCATCGCAGGTGCTGCTGATGGGTTTGTTCGTCTATTTCGTTGCTTTCCCGATGTTAGGCCGCAACTATGACGTGGCGGTGCTGTGTGCGGGCATGTGCGGATTCGGACTCGGCGCCACGCCCAACGCAATGGCGAACATGAGTGCCGTGTGCTACAAGTACCGCTATACCGTCAAGCCGTTCCTGATCGTACCGATCATCGGAGCGATGTTTGCCGACCTGATCAACACCGCGATCATCACACTCTTTCTGAACCTGCTGTAACGGCAAGCCCTCAAGCAGCGCAGCGATCAGTCCAGTATGCCGAATCCGTGGAGCAGGTTGGCTATCAGCACTTCCATAATAGCTATCGTGGAACTCAACGCGGCAATCAGCAGCAAGAGGAAGAAAACGGCGTATAGGTACGAAAAATAAATGATATTAAAATGATTCAAGCAATCCCGCGACGTTCCGACTGGGAAAAATCGCGGGATTGGCAAGTGAATAATGAATGGGATCGACCGGTATATTATGAGAAGAATATACCTCCGTTGATGTCGATGTTCGTTCCTGTGATATAATCCGAATCATCGCAAGCGAGGAAGCAGACGAGGTCAGCCACGTCTGCTGCATCACCCTCGCGGCGCAGCGGATAGATACCCTTCATGCGCTCGCGATTCTCGGGCGTATTGAAGCGATCGTGGAACGAGGTAGCAATCGTACCGGGAGCCACAGCGTTGACACGAATACCGTCAGGACCAAGTTCCTTCGCCATCGAACGTGTAAACACAGCCACAGCGCCCTTAGCAGTAGCGTACATCGAAGCGCCCGGGCCGCCGCCATCCTTGGCAGCCAGCGACGAGAAGTTGACGATCGAACCGCCACGCGGCATGTGAGGAACGACCTCGCGTGTGCACAGCCAGCAGCTCTTCATGTTAACATCCATCAGGAAGTTGTACCAAGCTTCATCCTGCTCAGTGATCTTCTTGCGACCAACTATACCGCCAACAACATTGACGAGCACGTGGATATCCTGCCCGTAAGCTTTCATAGCCTCCTCAACGATGCGCTTCACATCCTCAGCCTTGGTCATATCACCTTGTACGATGATCGACTCGGCACCCATGTCGGCAATCATCTTCTGTGTTGCCTCGGCGTCCTCCTTGTTGTCGAAGTAGTTAACCACAACTTTTGCTCCCTCGGAAGCCAACTTGAGCGATACGGCACGGCCTATATCGCGTGCGCCACCCGTAACGATAGCGACTTTGTTCTCTAACTTTTTCATAATGGAATGAGTTTGTTATGTTAGTTATTATTGTATTTGTTTGAAAGCAGGTTATGCGTCGTGGCTGATGTTCCGTCCGAAGATGAACACACAAGCCAAGCTGATCGGTACAAGCGATGCGCCCATGATGAAGAATGGAGTCCAGTTATCGCCTGCAGTAAGCATCGGCACGAACAGGATAGAGAGGATCGTGCCCAACGTAGCGGCAGCGCCACCGAGTCCGGCAAGCGAGCCAACGCTCTTGCCGGTGTACATATCACTCGCCAGAGTCTGGATATTGTTCATGGTGAACTGATAGCCGAACAGGATGACAGACATCGCCAGTACAGCCACGAGCGGATCGTGAACAAAAGCGACATAGATGAGTGCGGGCAACATGATCACAGCCCCGATAACGATAGCTGCCTTGCGTGCGAAGTTAACCGTTCTGCCTGCACTGACCATCCTACCGGAAACCCAGCCGCCGGCTATCGAACCGAGAGCTGCGCCTACATACGGGATCCACATATACGTAGCCAGCGCCTTGAGGTCCATGCCGTACTTCTGCCCGAGGTAGATAGGCAGCCAGGTTACGAACATCCACCATATAGGATCGAGGAAGAACCGCGACAGTATAACCGCATAACTCTTGCGGCGCGAGAGGAGCTGTCCCCAGGACAGACCTTTATCGTTCGTAACGCGGCACTCAGGTTGTCCGGTGATGATATATTCCCGTTCCTCGTCAGTGATGTTCGGGTGCTCCTTCGGTCCTTTCTTGCGCAGCCAGAGCCAGGGAATGATCCACAGCGGAGCAAGAATACCGATAATAAGGAACGTAAGTTTCCATCCTACAGCCGCACAGAGTAGCGCAATGAGAATAGGAGCGAGGATAGCTCCAACCGATGCGCCGGCGTTGAACAGTCCTTGTGCCAGTGCGCGCTCCTTCTGCGGGAACCACTCGGCATTGCTCTTGACAGCACCAGGCCACGGTCCTGCTACGCCCAAACCGAGACCAGCACGAAAGGCGCAGATAGACTTGACACCGGTAGTGAGAGACATAAGCATATCACTTATGCCCCAGAACAGAGCTGACAGCGCAAAGCCGCGGCGCGTACCGATCTTGTCGTACAACTTGCCGGACAGCATCTGCGATATGCCGTAAGCCACCATGAAGAACATGTTGATATAGGCAAACAACTCCTTGCTGCGGGTATTGAACTCGGCATCAGTGAGTCCCTCACGGTCAATCAAGCCGAGGTCCTCAACGATATGCGCCCACATAATACCGAGCGTATTGCGGTCGAGATAATTGATGATGGTCACGATTACAATGAGCGCCAGGATCCACCATCTCAGTCCTTTGATTTTCATAACAGATGTGTTGAGCGTTTAACTAATAAAGTCCGCGCGCATGGGCGAGAACGTATCTATCAGAATGCCCTCCTCCAGGCAGACGCATCCGTGCCACTCGTCGGGAGCAATGTAATAGGCATCACCCTCGGAGATGATATGCTTCTCGTCGCCAATCAGCATCTCAAACTTACCTTTGGCAACATAAGTAGCCTGCGAATGGTAGTGCTCGTGCGGCGAGCCTACTGCACCTTTCTCAAAGCACACTTTTACGAGCATCAACTGGCCATCATAAGCCATAACCTGACGGCGGATACCGGGAGCGGGATTCTCCCACTTGACGTCTTTCTCAAAGACAAAACTTGCACTGCGGGTTTTCATTGTATAAATATTTGGTTAGAGTTATTATTGCTTGATCAGGAAGTTTCCGGTCCATGTATATGTCGTTGCACCGATGCGCAGTTCATGCGTCGCGGCTGCATCAAAACCGCTGTTGACAGTGATGAACACTACAGGTCGGTTGCTATCGCGCAAAGTGAGTTGCATGGCGGTATAAGCGTCATCGTTGTAGATCACCTCTACCATAGCCGTTTGCGGCAGCGCGCCGATGGTCAGTTCCAGATTAGGGTCGAATAGTCCGTGCGGCTCAACCACCGAGGCAAACACGTGCTCAGCCTTACCCGTCTGCCGGAAGATAACAGCAGGTTCGGAGCGGAGGTTATTGTTCGGGTCGTTCGCCCCGGAGCGTACGAGAAACGCACGGCCATTGTCCAGGGTGGTAGTGACGGAGTAGAACCGCTCGCCCTGCAATATGGTGAACCACGCGTTGGGTGCGGCGATAGCCGTCTCGCACTCTTTCCACAGATGCTGGTAGCCGAACTGTCCGGGCATAGGATAGAGCGCCGTGGCGGCTTTCTGCGCCGGGAACGAGCTGTTTATCAGATGACCGGTGTAGTGGAACGGCAGGTCGTAGGTATGCGGTTCGGGTGCGCTGAGGCGCATCATATCCATGATCATCGGGAACTCAGCGCCTTGAGGCTGCAGTACCGCCACCGTGCGTTGCATCGTAACATGCTTGGGAGCATAGGCATTGGCATCCGTTGCAGAGATAACAGAGCAGGTGTCGGTAATGGACGCATAGTTGATGGTGGAGGCGTAACGCATGGATGTCTTGTAGTCGCCGGCAAAATGCGACTCGCAGTCCACCACGGCGGTATTGTGCGCCACGGTCTGCATGGCATAGGAATTGTTCTCGCGCGTATATCGTCCGCCGCTCTTGGACTCGATGTTCAGGAACCGGGCAGCACCATAATCGGTCAGGATCTCATTGCCGTTGTCATAGAGGCTGTACGTCAGTTTGTCGTAATGCCCGTGCGACAGGCCATGTGAGGTAGCCTTCATGACGAACATAAACCCATCCGTCGCCCTGTCGGTCGGCGTCTTGCCTTGCGAGCGGATGATAGCTACTCCACCCAGCGTGCCGTCAGCACCGTCACGGTAGAGTTGTGAGCGGAACAAGAACGGTTGCTCCTTGTGCAATGCAATATCACGTGCTGTAACAAATCCGGCCTCTGACAGCACAAACGAGCCTTGCTGCTTGGCTATCGACAGCAGTTGAGGGTCGCGGCTCGCCCAATACGCTATATCCACCGCCGCAACAATCTCCTGCGTGCTATAGGTCTTCTTCAGTGCATCGTTGGCACGGATGATCTCGCCGTTGTAGGCCTGTTGGATCAGTGCGTTCACAGCCTTGAACAATATTCCGTCACGACGCTCGAAGATATGCAGGTCGGGGTCGTTCTTCTCAATCGTTTGTGCGAACAGCATGAACGGCCAGATGGCATAGCGCAGGTAGTATGCTCCTTCGGTAAAATATCCGTCGGGCGAGAACAGTTGCTCCAGTTGCAGCAGGAACCCCGCCTTGCCGTCTTTCTGCGAACCGTAAAGAGCGCGGTCCACCAGTTCGCGGTTGCCGGTAGCATAGCCGGTCATACCCACAGCGGCATTTGCCCACGTGGCGTGGTTATGCATCTTGTTGAAGGTATCGTAATTGGCGGGGGTGCCGTTCTCGATGAACGTGGCTACGCGGAAAAGCAAGTCGTTCTCGATGCGCGCACGGCTCTGCTCGTCAATCCACGAACGCACACAATCGTACGCCAAGGCTGTATGCACGAGCCACACCGACTCGTTAAGAGTCTGCCAGAACAGTTGTCCGGGCACGGGTGAGCCTTTGTACGGATGCTCGCCAAGCGTAGGATACAGATCGGCATACTTAAGCAGCATATCACGTATAAATGCAGCATATTTCTCATCGCCGGTTGCGCGATAAAGAACGCCGGCATAGTACATCGAATAGTAATTCTTCTTGTGTTGCTCATGCGTATAGCCACCTGCGGCATCACGGGGCACCGGCACATCAATAGGCTCTGCCAGCGCAGCATCGGCTGCCTGGCGGGCGTAAGCGAACGACTCATCGAAAGCGGGATATTTCCCCAACTTGATAGAATCAGAGGAGGCTGACCTGCCAGAACATGCGCACAAAGACGCAACAATCACGAACAATATGGCGAAAAAAAGGTGTGTCTGCTGTTTCATGATAGATTTTGTTATGAATTGGTTGACCAATTATTTCGAGTACAAAGGTAGTAATAATTTTTGAATTATGCAAATTTATATCAAAAAAAGTGACAAAATCATGCCACTTTTTTCATTTTTTACGCAAAATTACCATTATTCGGGTTGTTCGCGGAGTTGTTTTGCATAGTTGAGCGTACCTTCAAGGTGCGCTTTCATCAACTCTGCCGCCACCTCGGGACGCTGCTCGGCAATAAACCGGTACAGGAGTTTATGCTCCTCCAGCGGTTTGGTATCAGCTACACTGCACATACTCTGTTTGCGATACGAAGACAGGATATCGGGAGTAATAAGCATAAGCATTGAGCGCAACGTAGTATTTCCGGATCCAGCCGCAATGGTACGATGGAACTCAAAATCAGTACTATACACTTGTTCCTGGTTACCCTGCTCAAACGCGGCGATATAGTTATCAAGAGCCTGCTTGATCTGAACCAGTTGCTCGTCGGTGCGTCTTTGCGCGCACATGCGCGCCGCGTTTACCTCTAATATAGCGCGCATCTCCACCATTGACGCGAAGTCAAAAGCATCCAGCCTTAAGACGTCTGCAAAAATTCCGTCCAGAGCATTGACGTCCAATCCGACAATGAACGTACCGCTTTGCGGACGCGTCTCAACTATACCGTAACCCTCAAGCGCCTTGAGCGCCTCGCGCACATAATTGCGGCTAACTCCATATTCCTCAGCGAGTTTGCGCTCGGCAGGAAGCCGGTTGCCGGGTTTCATCTCTCCGTTGAGCAGGCGCTGGCGGATACTGCGAATGATTATGTCGTAGGGGTGTTGTTCTTCGGAACTAAATTCTACGTGTTTTTCCATGTACGATTTGCCTGTTTTTTGTAAAATCGGTGCAAAGATACAACTTTTTTTCAGAAAAAGCAAATTTTTCGCAAAAATATTTGGATTTATCATTATTTTTTTGTAACTTTGCACCGACTTTGAATTGGTCAACCAATTTCAGCAATAGTTAATTTAACCTAAGGTATCATGAAAAAACAATATTTCCTTTCTTGTTTTTGCTAATAACGTTTTCTGCGTTGGCTGCGGAGGATCTACAGAACCTAATACAATAGGAGACTAAATTATGAAACGACTATTCAGTGCCATCATTATTCTGTGTGCGGCAATCAGCGCACAAGCCACCGTCGTGCTGACGGAAGATTTCAATTATACGGCAGGCTCTGCTCTGGAGGGTCAGGGTACACCCAACAAATGGACCGTATCCACCAACACCAACAACGCACAGACAGCCAGTGTGCCGCTGACCGTGTCGGCAAGCGGATTGACAATGGAGTATTACGGTGCAGGCGATGCTGCCACAGGGTTAGGTG
>Ga0310694_10005157_pt1 | contig 12543 bp, 9 predicted proteins | sample 174DNAGHGhighgp2_FD_203884 | JGI IMG/M metagenome (GOLD analysis project Ga0310694, IMG submission 203884) | Sheep rumen microbial communities from Palmerston North, Manawatu-Wanganui, New Zealand - 1742 DNA GHGhigh gp2 (v2) (version 2) | ecosystem: Host-associated > Mammals > Digestive system >...
AACAACAAGACTGAGGATGTAGCCTACTTCGAGCCTTTCTATCTGAAGGACTACGTGGCAAAGGTTGCTAAACCGTTATTGTAAGACTGAATAACAACGACAAGATGAAAATACAAGGACTCGATTACAACACACAGCGCGAAAAGCTGCAACTGCCTGAATATGGGCGCGAGATACAGAAAATGATTGACCACGCCGCTACGCTGCCCGACCGCGAGGAACGCCTGCGTTGCGCTATGACCATCGTCAGGCTGATGGAGACCAAGGTCCCCCAGATACGTGAGAATACCAACCACGAGCAGACACTGTGGGATCATCTCTTTCTGATGAGTCACGGACAACTGGACATCGACTGGCCCTACGACGTGAGCGAGGCTGAGAAGATTCACACGAAGCCACAGCCTATGGCCCTCCCGCAAGCAGAAATACGTCTGCGCCACTACGGACGTCTGGTTGCCGAGATGATTGAAAAGCTCAAGGAGATGCCCGAAGGTCAAGAGCGTGATGAGCTGGCCCAACTGACGGCCAACCAGATGAAGCGCGACCTGGTGTTGTGGGGACACGGTTCTATGGACGACGAGCGTGTGGCCAGCGATCTGGCACGTCTTACCGACGGCATCATCCAACTGGACCTCGACGCATTCAGCTTCGCGCCTGTAGCCATTGCAGAAGAGAAATCATCAGGAAAGAAAAAGAAAAAGAAATAAGTTTCCATGGCTGCATTTATCATAGAAGGCGGACATCAGTTAAGTGGAACCATCACCCCGCAGGGCGCCAAGAACGAGGCCCTGCAGGTGATTTGTGCTACACTGCTCACTAACGAGCCGGTCACCATCGAGAACATTCCCAATATTCGCGATGTCAACAACCTCATCCAACTACTCAAGGATATAGGGGTAAAGGTTGACCGACAGCCAATAACCAATAGCCAACAGCAAAACACTTATACCTTTCAGGCCGACGACCTGAACCTGGACTATCTGGCAAGCGATGAGTTCGTGAAGAAGTGCGCCGAACTGCGTGGTTCTATCATGATGATTGGACCGCTGTTGGCACGTATGGGTAAGGCTGTTGTTGCCAAACCCGGTGGCGACAAGATAGGCCGCCGTCGTCTGGACACCCACTTTCTGGGCTTCGAGCGACTGGGAGCACAGTTCAATCACGTAGCAGAAAGAAGTGTCTATGAGATCTCTGCCCAACGGCTGAGAGGCAGTTACATGCTACTCGACGAGGCCTCTGTCACAGGTACTGCCAACATCGTTATGGCGGCAGTACTGGCAAAAGGCACCACCACCATCTATAACGCTGCCTGTGAGCCCTATCTGCAACAGCTGTGCAAGATGTTGGTCCACATGGGAGCCCGTATCAAAGGCATCAGCTCCAACCTGCTCACCATCGAGGGTGTCAACCGTCTGCACGGCACGCGCCACCGCATCCTGCCCGACATGATCGAGGTTGGATCGTTCATCGGTATGGCTGCTATGGTGGGCAACGGCATCCGTATCAAGGACGTGTCGCTGAAGGACCTGGGCATCATCCCCAACACCTTCCGACGCATGGGCATCAAGATCAAAGTGGAAGGCGACGACCTCTTCATCCCCTGCATGCGCCACTACGAGATACAGTCGTTTATCGACGGTACCATCATGACGCTGGCCGATGCTCCTTGGCCCGGACTGACGCCTGACCTCATCAGCGTGCTCATCACCGTAGCCACACAGGCACGCGGCTCTGTGCTGTTCCATCAGAAGATGTTCGAGAGTCGCCTGTTCTTTGTCGACAAACTGATTGACATGGGAGCCCAGATCATCCTCTGCGACCCGCACCGTGCTGTGGTCGTAGGACACGACCGCAAACTGCAACTCAAGGCCGGTCGCATGTCAAGTCCCGATATCCGTGCCGGCATTGCCTTACTGATTGCAGCCCTCAGCGCCAAAGGCACCAGTCGCATCGACAACATCGAGCAGATAGACCGCGGCTACGAGAACATTGAGGGACGCCTCAACGCCTTGGGAGCAAAGATCACTAGGACCACCTAGGATAGCCTAGAATCACCTAGAAAAAGAAAACAAATGATTAAGAAAGAGGAAGTATTCAAGATTGGACGGTTGGGCAAGGCTCACGGCGTGAAAGGCGAATTGTCGTTCATGTTCGATGATGATGTCTTCGACCGCGTCGATGCCGACTATCTGGTGTTCGACGTAGATGGTATCCTTGTGCCTTTCTTCATCGAGGAATACCGTTTCCGTTCCGATTCAACAGCACTGGTCAAGTTTGAGGGCGTTGACACCCAGGAACGGGCTCGCGAGCTGACCAATACCGATGTCTATTTCCCCCGTTCATTGGCTGAAAGCGACGACGAGCAGCTGTCATGGTCGTTCTTTGTAGGTTTCACCATGATTGATGCCACCACAGGGCAGTCCGTCGGCAAGATTGCTGCTGTCGATGACACAACGATGAACATCCTCTTCGAACTGGAAGACGGAACCTTGGTGCCTGCAGCCGAAGAGCTGATAGAGAAAGTAGATCAAAAGAAAAAACAGATAACCATAGCCCTGCCTGAGGGTTTGATAGGATTATGAGCAAACGACAAATCGCCATATTAGGATCAACGGGTAGCATCGGCACCCAGGCGCTACAGGTCATAGAGGAACATAGCGACCTGTACGAGGTCTATTGTCTGACGGCCAACAACAAGATTGAACTCTTAGCTGAGCAGGCCCACAAATTCAAGCCGGCAGCTATCGTCGTTGCCAACGAGGCACGCTACGATGCACTGAAAGCGCTGATGCAGGATATGCCCGACGTGAAGGTCTATGCCGGAGCCCGTGCCCTCGACGAGATTGTCGAGGCCGGCCCCATCGACATGGTACTCACTGCCATGGTGGGCTTCGCAGGTCTGTCGCCCACCATTCATGCCATCAAGGCCCACAAGACCATCTGTCTGGCCAACAAGGAGACACTGGTGGTGGCAGGCGAGCTGATATGCCGTCTGGCACTTGAGAACCGTGCATCGATACTGCCCGTAGATAGCGAACACTCGGCTATCTTCCAGTCGTTGGTGGGCGAAGACGACAACCCCATCGACAAGATCCTGCTGACTGCCTCGGGCGGACCGTTCCGTCAGATGCCTATCGAACAGCTGGCCACCGTGACCAAGGCCGATGCCCTGCGCCATCCTACGTGGGATATGGGTGCTAAGATCACCATCGACAGCGCTACAATGATGAACAAAGGCTTCGAGGTGATTGAGGCCAAATGGCTATTTGGCGTCGAAGCCTCTCAGATACAGGTACTGGTACACCCCCAGAGCATCGTCCACTCGGCTGTTCAGTTCATGGACGGCAGCGTGAAGGCCCAGTTGGGTGTGCCCGACATGCGTCTGCCTATCCAATATGCCTTCTCATTCCCCCGACGACTGCCACTCAGCGGCGAACGTCTGGACCTGTTCAAGGCTCACGACCTGGAGTTCTTCGAGCCCGACCTGCAGAAGTTCCACTGTCTGGCACTGGCCTTCGAAGCCATCCGTCAGGGAGGCAACATGCCCTGCATCGTCAATGCTGCCAACGAGGTCGTGAACAGAGCGTTCCTGGAAGACCGTTGCGGATTCCTGCAGATGGCAGATATTATCGAGAAGACCATGCAGCGCACGCCCTTTGTGAAGACGCCCTCCTACGAAGACTACCTGCGCACCGATGCCGAGGCACGACGCATCGCAGCGGAAGCGCTAAAATAACATCGGAATATCGTAATAACGTAATAACGAAATAACGAAATCTCGAAACAACGAAAATATCGAAATAAATAACAATGGAAGTTTTTTTTATCAAACTATTACAGTTCCTTCTGGCCATCAGCCTGTTGGTATTGCTCCACGAGATGGGGCACTTCTTTTTTGCCAAGCTGTTTAAGGTCAGAGTGAACAAATTCTACCTGTTCTTCAATCCTAAGTTCCACATCATGAGCACCTACGACACCTGGGTGCGCCGACTGCTGAAGCTGAAGCCCGAGGTGGTGCCCGAGAAAGAGGTGGAGGTGAAAGACGGAGACAAGACGAAGACGGTGAAGATGAAAGAGTATGTGGGCACCGAATACGGTCTGGGCTGGCTGCCACTGGGCGGCTACTGCGCCATCGACGGTATGATCGACGAGACCAATACCCAACTGTCGGAAGAGACACATCCCTGGGAGTTCCGCACCAAACCCACATGGCAGCGACTGCTCATCATGGTAGGTGGCGTGCTGGTCAACTTCGTGCTGGCACTGTTCATCTACGCGATGGTGCTCTTCACCTGGGGCGAGAGCTATGTACCCGTTCAGAAGATGACTGAGGGTATGGAGTTCAACCAGCAGGCAAAGAACCTGGGCTTCCAGGACCACGATATCCTGTTGTCGTATGATGAAGGGAAGTTCAAGACCTACGATGCCGACCTATTCCGTCAGATTGCCGATGCCAAGCAGGTGACGGTGCTGCGCGACAGCGAGAAGGTGACCATCCCTCTGCCAGGCAATCTCGACCTGCTCAACATGCTGAAGGCCGAACCCCGTTTTGTGCGTCCTTTCTATCCGGCAGTCGTCGATAGCGTGCTGCCAGGCAAGGCTGCTGCCAAGGCTGGTCTGCATAAGGGCGACACCATCGTGGGCATCAACGGTCATAGCGTAGCTTCCTTCGGACAGTTCACGGATGAGATTAGTCGTGTGAACGATGTCATTGAGGCCTCGAAGAGCGAAGCCGAGAAAGCCAAGGCCCGTCAGATTACCATTGTCTATAAGCGCGACAGTGTGCTCGACACCATCCCAGCCACACTCAACGACAAGCTGCAGCTGGGCTTCACGGTGTCATTGCTCTACCAACCCGACACCATCCACTATGGTTTCCTCGAGAGTTTCCCTGCCGGCATCCGCTATGGCATTCACACGCTGAAAGGTTATGTCAGCGATATGCGCTATGTGTTTACGGCCGACGGTGCCAAGTCGCTGGGTGGTTTCGGAGCCATCGGCAGTCTGTTCCCTGCCACATGGGACTGGCATCAGTTCTGGCTCATGACGGCCTTCCTCAGCATCATCCTCGCCTTCATGAACATCCTGCCCATTCCGGCATTGGACGGTGGACACGTGCTGTTCTTGCTCTACGAGATGATCACACGCCGCAAACCGTCTGAGAAGTTCATGATACGTGCCGAATACGTTGGTTTCGGCATCCTGATCCTGCTGATGGTCGTTGCCAACCTGAACGACATTCTCCGTTGGCTGGGCTATATGTAAGATGAAAGATGAGTAATCGCTTTAGCGCTTTTACAAAGCGTAGCGACTAAAAGAATTGAGAGTTGAGAGTTATGCGATTTGCACTATTTGGAAATATCTATCAGAAATCGAAGGCCACTGCCGTCCGACTGTTCATTGACTGTCTGAAGAAGCATCATGCCGAGGTGATTGTCGAGAAGGAATATCTCGATTTCCTGTTGAAAAACAACCTGATAGAACGAGAGGCTGTGACGGCGACGTTCGACGGCAACGACTTCGAAGCCGACTTCGCCGTGTCGATGGGTGGCGATGGTACGCTGTTGCGCACAGCCAGTATGGTACGCGACAAGCAGGTGCCCATCCTGGGTGTCAACATGGGACGTCTGGGATTCCTGGCCGATGTGACTGCCGAGGAGATCAATGCCTGCGTGGACGACCTTCACAAAGGCGACTACAAGACGGAGAGTCGCGTGCTCATCAAGGTAGAAACCGACGGTGAACCCATCAGCGGCTACAATTGCGCCCTGAACGATGTGGCCATTCTGAAACGCGACACGGCATCGATGATTGCCATCCGCACGACGGTGGGCGGCAACTATCTGACCACCTATCAGGCTGACGGTCTCATCGTTTCTACACCCACAGGATCGACGGCCTACTCGCTCTCTAACGGCGGTCCTATCATCGTACCCCAGACGGGTGTTCTTTCTTTGACGGCGGTAGCCCCCCACTCGCTCAATGTGCGACCCATCGTCATTCCCGACTCGGCAGAGATCGAGCTGACGGTCAGCAGTCGCAGCCACACCTTCCTGGTGGCTATCGACGGTCACTCCTGCAGTCTGCCAGAGGGCACCACGTTGCGCCTGTCCCGTGCCCCCTACCAGGTGAAGGTGGTGAAGCGCAAGGACGCCCACTACTTCAGCACCCTGCGCGACAAGATGATGTGGGGCGCCGACGGCAGAAAATAGCCCATCGCCCAGCCCCATAAGTCCCATAAGACCCATAAGCCCCATAAGACCTATAAGCCCCCTCAATGACTCTCAAAGAGCTATTCCATATCCCCGAAAGTCGCTATTCTACAATGCAGATAGCGAAGTGGCTGTGGCAGGTGCTGCGCGGCAACAGGCTGCAGGCAACGCTCAATGCCACCATCGGACTGTTGGGAGTAGTATTCAGTCTGCTCAGCGTATGGGCCATGCAACGGGCCATCGACACGGCTTCTGGTGCCCGTGAGGGTTCACTCTATTGGGCCGTAGCGGTGATGGCACTGCTCATCCTGGGCGAGTTTGCCCTGGGCATCTCACGCGTATGGATCAAGAACATCCTTGGCATCAAGGCCCAGAACCGCATGCAGCAGCAGATGCTGGCACGTCTCCTGCGCTCAGAGTGGCGAGGACGCGAGGCCATGCATAGCGGCGACATTATCAACCGTCTGGAACTCGACGTGCGCCATGTGGTGACCTTCCTCACCGAGACGCTGCCATCTATGCTCAGCACCCTGGCCATGTTCATCGGTGCTTTCTTCTACTTGATGCAGATGGACCTATGGCTGGCTGTCACCACCGTAGGCATTTTGCCCGTCTTCATCATCTCCAGCCGTTTCTATGTGGCCCACATGCGCCGTTACAGTCGTCAGGTACGCCAATGCGACAGCGAGGTGCAGAACATCCTGACCGAGACCATGCAGCACCGCATGCTGGTAAAGACGATGGAGGCCGACGACCAGATGCTGGGACGTCTGGGCGACACACAGAGCACGCTACGCTCCTGGGTGAAGAGTCGCACGAAATTCTCTGTCGCCAGCAACTTCTTCCTTAACTTCGGCTTCTCGTTGGGCTATCTCATCGCCTTCCTCTGGGGAGCCATCCGCCTCAGCAAGGGCACCATCACCTTTGGTGCTATGACTGCCTTCCTGCAACTGGTCTATCGCATACAGGGACCGGCACGCGAGATCACCCGTCTGGCACCAGCCTTCGTCAGCGTCTTCACAGCTACCGAACGACTCATGGAACTGGAGGAAGTACCCGAGGAGGAGCAGGGCGACCCCATCGCCTTAGCGGCACCCTGCGGCATACGCTTCGACCACGTCACCTTCAACTATGGTGCCGAGGGACAACAGCCCACAATCCACGATTTCTCGTTCGATTTCCGTCCAGGTTCGTGTACGGCGATTCTTGGTGAGACAGGCGCCGGCAAGACCACACTCATCCGTCTGCTGCTGGCCCTCGTTCGTCCGCAGGAAGGCGCCGTGGAAATCTATTCTAGTGACTCTAGCTTCCCCCTCTCCCCCCTCCACCGCTGCAACTTCGTTTATGTGCCGCAAGGTAACACGTTGCTCAGTGGTACCCTGCGCGACAACTTGCGTTTGGGCAATCCGGAGGCTACCGACGAGGAGATGCACGCTGCCCTGACGATGGCCTGTGCCGACTTTGTCAGCGAACTGCCCCACGGTCTCGACACCGAGTTTGCCGAACAGGGTGGCGGACTGTCGGAAGGACAGGCCCAGCGTATCGCCATTGCCCGCGCCCTGCTGCGTCCTGGCAGTATCCTACTGCTCGACGAAGCTACCAGCGCCCTCGATGCCGACACTGAGCGCCAGCTGCTGAGCAATCTTCTGGAGAACCAGCAGCGCACCGTCATCTTCGTCACCCATCGCACGGCCGTCGTTGCCTACTGCAGTCAGGTGCTGAAGATGTAGTTTTCAATGTGAATCATTTTTGACATTTACTACTTTCAAAAAATCTCCGCTTCCAGAGTGTTTACAGTGGAAACGGAGAATTTTACGCTAAATGTCCACAGCAGTTGTTTCATGCGCCGTTCCACATATTCTATACACAAAAGGGACTTCTGTGTACTTTTACACCAAAGCAAAAGCGGAATATTTTTGCTCCAATTAATCACTTTGTAAATATTTGTCTTTACTACATTTGACATTTTGACATTTTGACATTTTGACATTAAGCAGTTTTTAGATAACCATTATTTATACTTATTACCTCAAATATATATAATATATATATTATATTATATTTGTTTTCAGACGACTTTCTCTGAAATATAGTTTCATGTCAAAATGTCAAATGTCAAATGTCAACACACACAGAGGCGGCGGTCGCACACGTTTCATAGCTCATCATTTTGTTTGTAAAAAAAAATACTACCATTCTCTCGTTGCGTGCCGCCATTCGCTCAAAATAGCGTTTCTTCAACTGAGAGCGTCACGGCCCACTGCGCCGTGCGTCACCTTGCAGCGCAAGATGTGTTACTATAGTTGTATCGGAGTAACTCGGTGCAGTGCCGACAGGCGCGCGACAGCTCGGGCCGAGCGTCTCGTTGCCCCAAAAGTGTTTTTTCGGTGTTTATGGGTGCGCGTGTGCGCGAGTGTTAAAATCTGTAAAGAAATGGCGAAAAGCCCCGTTTTCGCAAGGTCGATTTGCAGGGTAGGCAAAACGTGAGTACCTTTGCATTGTGAGACGAGAGAACGAGGATTTTGACGAGAGAACGAGAAGACGAGTTTTTTGACCAAGACGAGAATAATGCTGCCGCTGCAGAGGCCTGCAAGTCTATCGTCTAAACTCCTAAACTCCGAAACTCCTAAACTCCTTAAACTCATCAACTTATCAACTTATCAACTCAAAAACTCAACAATTATGAAATCTTTCCCTTGGAAGCGGGTGCTGGAGCTGGCCGTGACCATCATCACCGCAATACTGACTACAATTAGTACATCTGCATGTATGGGTTGAATCCCTGCATTATAGCCGCCCCTTATCAAGGGGCTCTAAACATGCGCGGGCTACTAGTCCTTCTCATCTGGACCGCCAACGTATCGTTCCTCTAATGACGCAATTCTAATCCCCACTTTTGACATTTAAGCAAAATCTTCCGCTTCCACTGTAAACACTCTGGAAGCGGAGATTTTTTGAAAGTAGTAAATGTCAAAAATGGGTCGAATTATTTACACAAATAGTCCCTTTTGTGTATTTTCTTAATTCGTGCAGATCAGAAACTTCCTGTGTCAGAATCCTTGTTTTGGAGTTTACGATTAATCTTGAGTTCCTTTCCTGTGGAGAAATCGTAACTAAAGCCGAGGACAAGCATCGACTTGTTATCATCAATCCAGGTCTTGTACGTACTTTGCAGAATGCTTGTCGGCATGCTGTAGCCTGAATAACGGGATCGGGTGAAGAGCCAATAGTCTGCAGCAAAGATGCGCCAATTCTTCTTCTGCCAGTAAACCTGCAGGTATGACTGGTTCTCCCCAGCATCCAGTGTAGAGCCGTTGAGACGTTTTGATACAATATTTCCCACATAGGTAACTCCCCAGTTACCCTTTCTGAACTGCACAACAAAGTAGAGTGGTGTCCACGTGTGATGGTAGTGTCCGATAATGGGGCTACTGACGGTCTGTCGAGTGACATAGCCTCGCAAAGTCAGCGTCAATATCTGGCTCTTTAAGGGACTGAATACCAGTTGGTATGATCCGCCCAGTTCGCTGCTATAGTTAGCATTCTCGTTCGTACCAACGATATATTGCTGACCATTAATCTCTTGCTGTGTGTAATAACGGTTGATAGGAGCGTCTGTGTAATTATAGCTCAATGAGATCTGGGTCTGTAGCCAACCGAGGTTCCATTTGTGGATAAGTTCTGACTCATAGGTGTTATAGCTCTTCAGATAGGGGTTGCCAATGCTTAGCACACGAGGAATGACAAGGCTTGCATTATTGCTGAGTCCTGATATGGGGGGTGTATTTGACTTTGATGAAGTGACCCACTGCAGGTTCATAGTCTTCGAGAGATTAGTACTCAGGATGAGCTTGGGCGTGAAGAGCCAGTGTGAGTCGTGGGCATCGGTGTTGTCCTGAGTAACCTGAGTAGCTCCAGCACCTATACGGTACATCAGTTTGCCAATGATCCCGCTGTACTCGGCATACATATAGTGCTGATAGCTTGCAGATGAGTATTCATATTCCTTATAGTCTGAGAGTACGTTGCTGATGGTGGCGTTCGAGCGTCCAAACGAGCCACGATAGCCCAGGCTAAGGCTACTCTTCCCCCATTTCTTCGTATATGCCAATTCACCGATGAAGGAGTACTTGTTGTTCTGCTGCTCTTGGTTGTCCGCCAGCCATATCTCGCCATCTGTTACAGCCCTCTCCTCATCCCAGTTCTTGCTGTTGTTGTGATAATAGGTGCCAACGAGGTCTATCGAAAGCTCCTGATTCTTAGGTAGCGTTTTCTGGACATATACGTTCAGGCTCGGTCCAAAAGTACTCATACGGCTGCCGAAATCGCCCTTTCCTTCTATGGAAGCAGTATGTGATGAATTGTCTTGGATATTACTCTGTCCATCGCTATGAATGTGATTGAAGTGGGGTGTTGCTACTATTTGTACTGCTAAGTCATCAGGCTTGTTATAGGTATATTTGATAACAGGATCGTTCCATGTGTAGCCAAATTTGTCGTGTGTCTGTTTTTGATAGTTGCAATAAGCTGTAGGGACTTTTGCAGTGCCGTCTGGAATATTGTTTTCCAGAGTATAGTTGTAAGTCTGTTCGCCAAAGCGCTTCGTATAGTCTCGTAGGCTGAATGTATAGGAGAGTGAAAGCTGATGGTTGCCAGAGGTCAGGTTCAGGTAAGCCTCATCGTTTGTAAAACCCGTCGTAAAGGCTGTTCTCGCTTCGATACCAATATTGATGCCCGTATCCAACCGCTTAGTAATCACATTAACGAGTGCACCAGCATCAGCATAACGGGCAGGCGGAATGTTGTAGTATTCCACCTTAGAAATCTTATTAGCAGGAATGCCTTTCAGGTCAATGTCTGAGGCTGCAATGCCATTGATCAGTATCTTCACACTGCCGCCGTCCATGCGCTGAATCTTATTGCTTACTGGATTGACTTTCAGGTCTTCAACGTGTTCCAGCAGATCGCGTACATTGCGGGCCTGCTCTATTTGTTCGATGGTGAAAGTATGTACAGACTTATCAACGTAGTTCATGATATGGGTGCCTTCTATCGTCACACCATTAATCGTATACTCAGCAGGTCGCATCTGAATAGTTCCTATATCACCTACTTCGCAGCTATGATAATAGGTACGATAGCCGACATAACTGCACTTTACGATGACACGGTTGGCCTCCGTAGGAATCACAAAGTAGCCGCTCTCATTCGACACGCCGCCACCAAGCTGTGTAGAGTCGACAGGATTGAGGATTGCAACGTTGGCGTAGGCCAAAGGCTGCCCCTGTTCGTCAATAATGATTCCCATCAGGTGACGGTCTGTCTTATGTATACACTCAACGAAAATCTTTTTCCCGTCTTTATCGGTGCTGGTACTGACGCGGATGGGATAGAAGCCGATCATCTGCTGGATGGCTTCAGGCAGGTGCTTGTTTTTGACAATAGTAGTGATACGAAAGTCCTCCAGTTCGTTGTAGAGGAAGTAGATAGTATAGTCAGTCTGTTGCTCACTGAGTTGTCTCAGCGCATCAGAGAGGGATACGTCATTGTATTCGTGCGATATACGCTTCTGCGCATGTGTACTGACAGTCAGCAGCAGGACAAGGATGAGAGTAATATATCTGTTCATGGCGGCTGACTATTTTACGGTAATCTGGTTATCGTTCAGCGTAACGGTCAGACGCTCGAACTGGTTGAGGTCGTTGACAACTTGATCGATGCCTTTCTGCGGATGCCACACGAAACGGAAACGGAGCTGTCGGGCTTCGTCATTGACAAACGTGACATTGGCATCATAATGGGCAGCTATCTCTGGCAGCATCTTTTCCAATGACACGTTGTCGTAGATGACGGGCTGCGGTGTTGCGATGGTATCAGTGGTCAGTGTATTGGTTGGAGTAACGTTTGCGGGCTTTGGAGTGTTGATGACCTCCTCAGTCTTTGGTGTATCCTGCTTGGTGTGTTTTACAATCTGAATGGCAGCAAAGGCAATGCCTGACACAAGTAGTACGCCGATAAAAGAGGCTGCTATCTTCATAAGTGAAGAATGGGACTTTGCCACTGGTGATGCGGTAGCAAATTTTTCACTATTCACTATTACCTTTTCATTTAATCTCTGCCATTCTCCATCTATCATCTCGTCGGTGACTTCCTTGTCAGAACGGGCGGCATCAACGGCACTCTGCGTCATAGACATCAGTGTGTAGAGTTCACGGCACTCGTCATCCAAAAGGATTTCCTGCCATTCTTCGGCCGTGTATTGATGGGGCTGTTCCATCATTTGGAGCAAAAGATCTGTCTTGTTCATACGCTCATTGTTTTTTAAGTTGTA
>Ga0310694_10005158_pt1 | contig 12543 bp, 18 predicted proteins | sample 174DNAGHGhighgp2_FD_203884 | JGI IMG/M metagenome (GOLD analysis project Ga0310694, IMG submission 203884) | Sheep rumen microbial communities from Palmerston North, Manawatu-Wanganui, New Zealand - 1742 DNA GHGhigh gp2 (v2) (version 2) | ecosystem: Host-associated > Mammals > Digestive system...
TTCCAGGGCGCGTCCGAACAGCCTGTCACCCAGCATCACTTTTTTCATACTGTCCAGGAGGCCGAACTGTTCAAGCCGTTCAATCGGGTTGCCTGCAGAACAAAGGATAACTGCTTTATCAAGCATTTTCATTGTTTTCTCACCGTATGCAAACCCATATGACCAGACCCTGTCAAACCAGCCTACCAGTTTGGCCGGAGCCTCTGTCCAGAATACCGGATAGATAAAAGCGATCGCATCCGCCGAATTGATCTTTTCCTGCTCGGCAAGTACATCATCGGCAAGATCCGGTGTGTTTCTGTAATATGCATCCCTCAGGTATTCCTGTTCAGTCATGGTGGGATCAAAACCCATCTTGTAAAGATCCGACAGAATATACTCATTCCCGGAATCCACGACGCCTTTGATAAACGCATCGCACATATGTTTTGTAAAAGAATCATCTGACGGATGGCAATAAACAATCAATACTCTCATGCAACAATTTCACACTCTCTTTCAGCTGTCCGTTCTGTTTCATCCGTCAATGATTTCAACTTCGTCAGGTATATCCCGGATGAGTATCATTATCCATAATCTGTCCGATGATAGCAAGAAAAAGATGCGGACTTCTGCCCGCATCCTGTAAACAGCGTCAAAGTATGCATTCGTCATGCTTTTTTGAACAGCAGCGTAAAATGATTCCGGCCGTCTTTGCTGGGTGTGGTATTGCACGTTACGCCTCCTTTGAGTTCATCCATTTCAGAAGCCATCATAACCAGCATCATCATAGGAAGGCCCACGGTATTGGCCGCGCTTTCGGCCGTCTGTTCAAACACACAGTAGCGCTCTCCCGCTTCTTTCAGCAGGGGCATTTCCCTGATCCATTCAGAAATATGGGACCATCCGTGGCGTTCGAAAACAACTTCAGCGTCTTCCGGGATACCGTTGGGTTCTTCTGTTCCGTCAGGGTTGACAAGGATTCTGTCGGCAGCGTCCAGATTGCCGTCCCGAATCGCCCGGATCACATTTTCAGCCCCGGTCACAGCCTGATCATCCATTGTCAGGGTAACGGTTTCCAACGCTTCCCTGTTTTTTGCCAGCATGTCTGCCAGCATTGCGTGTGCTTTTGCCGTGATTTCCGCCTTCCGGCCCATATCTATGCCGAATTCTTCCCAGAGCGTCGGGCTGTTCAGCTGCTCTTCCATAAAGCCGATAATCGTGCTGACCAGTTTCTGCATATCCATCGTTTCTTTGAGATATGATCTTTGGATTTCCCGGATCCGTTCCAGTTTCTGCTGCTGTTCTTCAATCTTCCGCTCAAACGCTGCTGCCAGGAGATCATCATCCCCCGGAAGAAGAGCCTTAATCTCCTCAATGGAGAAATCGGCCTGCTGCAGGTTTTTGATTTTCACAAAAAGCAGCGCCTGTTCTTCTTCGTAGTACCTGTAGCCTGTCCATTCATCAACCTTCGCCGGCGTCAGCAGGCCGATGCGGTCATAGTACCGCAGCGTCTGGGTATTGCATCCGCAGAGCTTCGCGAACCCCTGGATCGTGATCATATCCCAACCTCCTCACCGGGAAGGTATCATTGCACTTAGGTATAAGGTCAAGCCCGTTTTGAAAAAAAATGGAGTAAAGATATCATGCAATCTTTTGCCGCCATCTCTTCTTCTCCTCAAAGCAGTATTGGTCAATATCAGCAGGTTTTCTCTCAATATTTATACCGAAAAGCTTCTTCCTTTGAGTAACTTCCGGGTTTCCGGTGTATCAGATGCCTGACATACTGGAAACAATCGAAAAGAATCATAGCTTCAGAACGGCATCAATATTACCATCCTCATACTTTTTTATTTCCTCAAATCCAAAGGAACGGTATAACTTTCTCGCCACCTTATTCTCCCGATCATAACAGATCCAGCAATACTCCGCTTTCCCATGCGGGAAAGTTCTGATAAAATCCAGCGCGAGTCTGACAGCTTCACGTCCATAGCCTTTTCCCTGATACTTCTTATCGATCATCAGGCGCCACAGAAAATAATTATTTTTTGAAATTTCCGGTGCGCCTTTGTCATCGCATACTTCACTATAATCGTAAGCAAGCATCAGAAAGCCTACCGGTGTGTCATCGTCATAGATTCCGAATGGGTATACGGCCCCATTGGTTTTGTTCCCGACGTAAGCATGAACAAGACTCCATACATTGCTTGCAAGAAAGCGTTTTTGTTTCTTCTTTATCTTCAGTTCCAGGATATCCCACGTGTTATACTTGGTTAGTTCTTCCAGATGAATCATTGTATTCTCCTTCTGCTGTTCACTTTACAGTTTCATTACCGCCGGCATTTCTTCTCCCTCTACATAATCTTCCGGCTTTTCTTCAAATCCGAAGGAAAGATACAGATTCCTCGCGGCTTCATTTTCCGGCTCATAGGAGATCCAGCAGTATTCCGATTCCCCGCAGGGGAAAGACCGCACGAGTTCCAGCGCCTGCTGCATCGCTGCTCTGCCGTAGCCTTTTCTCTGATATTTTTTATCGATCATGAAGCGCCAGATCAGGTAACTGTTTTTCTGATACTCCGGGACTTCTCCGTCGCAAAAATCCGGGTAGTCATAACCGACCATCAGAAAACCGACCGGGGTCTCTCCGTCATAGATCCCGAGAGGCAGCGCGAACCTCCCTTCCGCTTTTGTGGCATAGGCTTCTGCCAGGCTGTAAATATTGTTTGCGACATAGTTTTTCTGTTCCTCGTTTACCTCAAGGTCGATCAGAGCATCAAAGTTCTTCGTATCGACCTTGACGAGTCGGACATTTTTCGTTTCGTTTGTCATATGAGTCTCCCTTGTTATTGACTGAAACCAGTCATTTTTCTCCCCGGCAGCTCTTCAGCGCGGATACCCGGTCTTCGATGCTTTTCCGGAACTGTTCGTCCGTCATGGACGGATCCCGTGTCGCCTGCCAGACCTCACAGGGAACCCGGTCGCAGGACGCACAGTTTGTGAAACGGTGTTTGTTGGCGCAGCAGGCATAAATCGGGCAGGCTTTCCCGTCTGCATGAAACACCTTTCCGCAGGCTTCGTTGCATCCGGTACATACGCTGCCGTGAAGCGGGCAGGCGGAACAGTCTGTCCCGCAGACGGACAGTCCCAGAATCTCCCGCTGCTTCTGCTTCGGGAAGCCCTTCAGAACCAGTTCATAGGAACGGTCCAGCCAATGCTTCAGCAGATCGTCCGGAATCGCCCCGTCGGGTTTGACGGAATTCCAGTGCTGCTTGTTGCTGTAATATCCGGGGATGATATCCGGATACTGCTGCCGCATCAGTTCGCCTTCCATCGGTTCCAGCTCCAGGTTGATATAGTAGGGTTGATCATTCTCGTCCAGGAGAATGGCAGCAAACATTTTTCCGCCGATATGATATCTGATCCAGTTCCATTCCGCCTGCAGATCCTTCGTAACGCCGTGTTTGGACAGCAGGTATTCATCGATCCAGGGATATTTCATGGATTAATCCTCCTTTGCGTTATCAGACACAGGATACCGGACTCTTCAAAACAGAACTTTTCCTCGCTTCCTCCTGTTTTCAGAGGCCCAGGCCGACCCACCTGATCTCATTCAGCTGCTCCGCACTCAGGGTTCCCGCGCAGTACAACCGCAGAACAGATCTTCCATGTCTTTCTTCAGCAGGAACCGGTCCCCGTCATCCCTGAACACAGCATATCCTGACCGTTCATAAAAACGCATCGCCGATGTATTTGTTTTCTCCACATGCAGGATAACCGCCCGGCTGCCGATCTGCTCCGCGTATGCTTCCGCTGCACGGATCAGCGCTGAGCCGATCCCTTTGTTCCGGTAAGCAGCTGTGACCGAAAAGTCGTCCAGGTAGATATGGTCCACCGGATCATGATGGACCTCCACAGACAGGAAAGCGACCACCTGACCGTCTTCCGCCACATAGATCCGGTCCGGGTTTTCGCTCCAGAATCTGTCCAGGTCTCCGTCCCCGTAGCCTTTCACATCATCCGTGCGGTATATCGTCCGCAGCATTTCCAGGAACAGCTCGCGGATCTTTCCTTCATCCGTCGGAACGGCGGTCCTGATTTTATACTCCATCTTTATCCTCAATTTCTGAGATCCCTGTAGTATTCATACAGCATCTCCTGCGTTACCGGAACGTTTTGCCCTTCCAGTTCCTGATAAACCAGCTTTGTCAGGTTCAGAAGGCTTGTCCACAGAGCAGCCGGGTTTTCCCCGGTTACAAAGGTGCTTCGGATTGCATCCTTTTCCTTCTCCGGCAGCCTGTCGATCTCGCGGTTCAGACTGCTTTCCAATTTGCAGCGGTCTCCCAGCAGATCGATATACAGTTTCCTGACGTATTCCAGTTCTCCGATCGCGCGGAACAGGTTGCCCCTGTGGATCGCCACCGCGGTATGCATCAGGCGGACCCAGACCGCCTCACAGGCGGAAGCGATGTCCTTCTTCTGTTTGTCGCCGTAAATATGATCGTCCATCCATTCCCTGGATCGGATCATCTTCTCCTCAACGGTGCCGGATCGGTCATAGAGGACTTTGAAAGCAGGCTTCCAAGCCGCCGCGTTTTCATATCCGCCGTATCCGATGTCGATTTCCAGGAGATCGGACAGGACATAACACTGGAGATGTCTCGGTTCATCCTGTTTGAAGAACAGGATATCATACTTCTCTGCAAACTTCCGATGCATGAAATCCATGACTTCCGGCATGGATTCATCCGAATCCAGCGCGATCACAAAATCCAGATCAGACCGTTCGTCACGGTAACCCACAGCTCCGGAACCCACCTGGACCAGCGCAATGATCCGGCCGCATTCCTTTGCTGCTGACAGCACATACTCAAAAGCGTCTTGCCTATCCTGTACGCTGAATATTTTTCCCATCCCTGCGCTTCCTCCCCGGCAATCATTGCAATCCAATAGCTTTCATCCCTCGGTATTCCTGTTTTTCGCCCTGACTTCAGCCATTTCTGCAATCAGTTCCTTCAACGGGCGGAATTCGCCGCCCCACCATTCAAACACATGCATTCCTTCGTCTTCAAGAACAGGCCCGGCCAGTTTCATCCGGACACCAAGCTTTTGAAGCAATCCCTCTCTGTCAACCGGAACAGCATCGTTTGGCGTCAGCTTTGAAAACGCTTCATAAGACACACCGAAGACGACGTTTTCGACACCCAGAGACGCAATTGCGCAAAGGCAGCGTTCGCAGGGAGCACAGCTGGTATACAGCGTGGACTCTTTCAGGATGGTATCTGAAAACTGGTTTGCGCATTTGTGAACCAGATTGAATTCCGCATGTCCGAAAAGGCCCTTGTTCCAGTCCGCTGTGTTTTCAGCTTCCTCCAGAATCTCTCCGTTGTGGACGAGCAACGCACCGAAGGTGTCAAAGCCTTTCTTTCCCGCCTGAACCGCCAATTCATAACAGCGTTTCATGTATTTCTCATGATCCATATTCAGTTTGTCAAGATATGGCTTATACCTTGGATACTGTATTGCAAGCACCGGTTCCTCCCGGATCAGGCAAAGGAAAGCAGATGGTTCCATCCATCGATAATCAACGGTCTCTCCTTCCTGAAGCCGTACGGAATCCTTTGCACAGTCTACACTTGCAATGAAAGCATAAACCGCCGACCGGGTTTCCGGTTTCCGGGTGATGCCGATCAGCTCCAGTTTTTCCACCTTCAGTCCTGTTTCCTCCAGCAGCTCCCGCCGGGCACATTCTTCCGCGGTCTCCCCGGCCAGCGCCGAACCGCCGGCACTGGCTTCCCAGCAGCCGGGATACATCTCTTTTTGTGAATCCCGAAGCGTCAGGAGAAAAGTCCCGTCCAGATGGCGGACCAGAATATCACAGACAATGTGATATCTTCCTTCGGGAATCTCATATGCCCGGGAGCGTTCCCAGGTCTCTCCGGTTTTATTCCCCTGTTCATCATACAGGTCCCAGATCTCCATAAACATTGTTCCCTTCTGTATCATCTTCACCGGATCAGTTCCCTCAAATCATGTATCTTCAGATAATCGGTTTTCACGTCCGAAGCCGGATTGGCCGCGATCAGGATCGGCGTAATACCCAAAGCCGCCGCACCGTCCAGGTTGCGCACCGCGTCATCAATAAAAACGGTTTCCTCCGCAGGAATACCGCACTTGTTCAGCGCATCAAGATACATCCGTTTATCAGGTTTGAACACGCCGACATAGCAACTGAAGGTACAGAACGACAGATACGGTGAAACACCGATATATTCCAGCTGCTGTTCGATACTCGGCCAGGTGTCGGAGATGATCCCGAGCTGATGCGTTTTGCTGAGCGTGCTCAGCACCTCCACAATCCCGGGATAAGGGATATAGTTTTTCATGTTGCAGGCACGGTCCCTGGCGATCCGGTCTCTTTCTTCTTCCGTCAGGCCCAGATCCAGCTGATCGGAAATAATGGAGTAGTAATCAAAGAAGTTCCGGATCTCCGCCTCAACAGATTGAATCAGGTGGTCCTGATCCAGGAAGCGCAATCCTGCGTCCCTTGCCTGCTGAATCTCTGTTTTTGTTTTCTGCTTCAGTTTTTTACCAGCAAATTCCAGAAACTTGTTGGTAAACATCCAGTCTCCAGAAGCAGGTATATCCAGCGTATAGCCCACATCGAAAAAGATCACTTTCTTGTCTTTCAGCAGATTGAGCATATTCTGTCACTCCTCATGAAGTGTATCTCATAACTCCAGCCGCATGAGCACATTCTCCTGCCAGCCGCTGTTCCGGGAACGGAAGCTCTTCGGATTCCTGCCATACTCGATAAATCCGACGCTTTTATACAGTTCCGCCGCCCTATAGTTGTCCGCGACAGCCTCCAGCTCCAGCTGAAGATAGCCTGCAGTCCGGGCGCATTCGATGCAGGCCTCTGTCAGTGCCCGCCCGATGCCGAGCCCCCACCAGGCTTTTGCGATGCTGATGCCGAAGTGAGCCCGGTGCCTTGTTTTTTCCGCCGCATTGATGCCGTCTATGCCGGCCGTACCGACGACCTTTCCGTCGACCTCCGCCAGCAGCGCCGCGTCCCGGCCGCTTTCCTCCTTCTGTTTCAGGTATGCTTCTTCCTGTTCCAGGGTAAAAGTGACTTCTTCAGGATAGGTCGTCAGGAACTCCGTTTCCCCGTGGGTGAGAACGAAATTGTCCCATACGCCCTGCGCGTCCTGCTGTGTTCCGTTCCGTATCATGCAGGTTCTTCCATCCTTCAGGCGGACTGTTTTGCTGTACTTCATCATCTCACCTTTTCCCTTCCAGTATAAATGATCCGATCTCCCGCGTCGGCCAGAATGCGCACAGATGCAACCGGGTGATCCTGGCAGTAAACGGTACAAATGCTTTCAAGAAAACCGGCATGGCCGCAAGGACTGTTTCCGGTTCGTCGATCAGGATGGTGGCGTGGGGCGTCCACGGATACTGCTGCGGCACGTCTGACCGGCAGGCTGCCTGGAGCGCAGCCAGTTCCCCGTCTTTTTCCGGAGCGGCAAAGAGCACCTTCCCCCCGGCAAACAGGCCGATATGGCTGAGATGCACCGGTACCGGCGCATATTCCGCCGCGGCTTTCCGGGCGATCTCCGCCGCTTCCTTTTCCTGGTTCAGCGGAAAAGTTGACAGGCTGATATGGTAAGGAAGGCCCGGCGTCTGAACACCGGTGAATCCCGCTTCCTGCAGGGAATGATACCATCCGGACATCCGCGCCTGTGCTTCGTCGTCCAGATCCGCCATCAGCGTCAGAAACTGCTCCGCCATATTCTTTCCTCCTATATTATCGCTTCGCAAGCAGGGTAAAGGTGGTTCCCCATTCCTTCAGGATCTGCACGTCCGCAAACCCCGCCTGCCGCAGCAGATGCATTTCATGATCCACGGTCAGCGGCGTATCATAATGGAAAAATCCGTCCTCCGGCAGTCCCTGTTCTTCTTTCAGAAGCATCAAGTTCTGAAAGTATTTTTTTTCAAGCTCTTCCGATTCGGCAAAATAATCTGTGAGCACAAACCGGCCGTTATCCCTGAGCGCCGCATGCAGTTTCCTGTATAAAGTTTCTTTCTGTTCCGCCGGAAAATGATGCAGCGATTCCACGGAGACGGCGGCGTCATACGCGCCTTCTCCAAAGGGAACGTCAAAATAAGAACCCAGGATCAGGCGGATCTTCCTGTCCGGAAGCTTTTCCTGCAGCGCCTTCAGCATCGCTTCCGACAGATCGATCCCCGTGACGTCCGCTTCCGGATTGAGCCGGAAGTATTCTTCCAGTTCCAGTCCGGTTCCGCAGCCCAGGTCCAGAACCCGGGCTTCTTTTCCCATCGGCAGCAGGGACGCCGTATAAGCATAGAAGTCAGAGGCGCCTTCGATCGTCGTCCGCATATGCTCATCATAGCCGTCCACCCGCGCGGCAAAAAAATCATCCATTCGCTCCAGTTTCATTCCGGCCTCCGTTACATTCCTGTTTTGTCTGATTTCTCATACGCCAGCCGCGGATCGTTGTCCTCCGCCACATAAATGGTTCCGCAGTGGACAAAACCCGCCTTTTTCACCAGGTTCTGCATGACGGTATTGTCGCCGTGGGTATCAATACGCAGATGGCCGCACTGCGCATATGCCCAGTCCAGGCAGAACATGCCGATCCCCTTTTCAGAACCGTCGGACGCGATGCGGTGCACAACACCGTACGGGCTGGCGTCCAGCCAGGAGCCGTCCGTGATCTCCCTGTATGTCGGTTCGATATCCGGTCCGCATGTATAGAAGAACGTACCGATAATGCTTCCCGCGTCATTCGTGCAGACATAACTGCAGCCTTCCGTGATATCCTGCCGGATCAGCGCTTCCGGCGGCCAGTTGGTTGCTCCCCACTGGTTCGGGTTGCCATGCTGCGCCATAAAGGACCTGGCATACGCATAGATGTCCATGATCCGGGCAAGGTCCTGCGGTACCGATTTTCTGATCTTCATTGCATCTTTTCCCCGTTTTCCCGCTTTTTGGGTAAACACCGTTACTTTCCTGCCGGAATAGCCTCGTTCAGGCTCTTGTTGCGATAGTTCAGGTTCGTTCTCAGGGAATACCCCTGCTGCTCCCAGAAAGCGTTGGCCGCTTCATTGTCCTTGAAAACCAGGCCGAATATTTTCTGGATCCCTTCATTTTTCAGCGCTTCTTCCGCCATGACAACCAGACGGCCGGCAATGCCCATCCGGCGGCAGTCCGGATGAACGCACAGATGATGGATAATGGCCCGGCGCCCGTCATGCCCCGTCAGGATAACCCCGATGATCTGACCGTCTCTGACCGCGGCAAAGCAGGTGTTCGGGTTTCGTTTCAGATATCTTTCGATCCCTTCACGGGAATCGTCCACCGGATTCAGGGCGCGGCGGCTCTGTTCCGTGCTGTTCCACAGTTCATAGATCGCATCATAATCGTCTATCGTGACCAGCTTTACCGTGTATTCCATATGCATTTTCCTGTACTCATCTCTTGACACCGTTATGTACTCAATATGCTCCCGTATGCTCAGTCGTCCGCAAAATGTTCCCGGGCATGGAACGTTTTGCAGATTGTCTGATAGTTCCCGAAGACGGTCAGCTTGTCGCCGGTTTCAAACACGGTATCCGCCACGGCCGGCACCGGTTTGCCGCCCCGGCGCTCAACCAGCATGACCAGGATGCCGGTATCCGCGCGCAGCCCGGTCCCGGCAAGGCTGAGTCCCCGGTATTCCTCCGGAATATGGCGGAGCGTCACCTGGACAATGGATTCGGATCCGATATTATCCACCAGCATCACAGCGTTGAAAGATTCCTTCCGGTCAAAGATCCGGTCTGCAAGACGGCGGATAAGATTTTCGCCCCAGGCATGGATTTTCGGCACACGCATAAAGACAAAGATCAAGGCAACGGTACTCAGCGGAATCAGGAAACTGAACAGCTCATGCCCGGCCTGGATGACCTTCATGGATATAAACACGTTGATGAACGCGGAAACGATGGTCACATTGAACACATATCCGAAGAGCATGGTGATCCGTGCAAGCCGGCGGCGCAGCCGGGAGGACAGGATGATTTCGCTCTCCCTCGTGGTAAACCCCGTGCCGGTCAGCAGCGAGATGACCTGAAAGCGCGCCTTCTCAGCCGGCAGGCCCGTTAAGCGGAAGAAAAAGGTGAACAGCTCCGTAATCACCCAGTACAACAGAATGATAAAGGAAAAGAGCAGCAGCGCGAGATAGATGTTCATGTCTTCCGTTCTCCTTATGCCTTTCAGGATGTCGCTAATTCCGGTTTCTCTTCTTTATCTTCAGTCCGGTACGCGGATCTCACTGACGACCGCCGACCCGATAATCATCACCGCACCCGCGATGCCGGGGAGGCTCAACGGTTCCCGGAGAAACAGGGCGGAAAAGAGCAGGGCGGCAACCGGATCAATATAGCTGAGGATGGCGGCGGACTGGGCTTTCAGCCCGTCGAAGCTCCCGAAGTACAATACATAGGCAATCCCCGTATGAACGATCCCGACAGTGAGAAGAAGGATCACGGTCAGGGCACTGACACCTTCGGCACTGAACCCGCCTGTCAGAAGCAGGTAAGGGATCATCACAATCCCCGCAGACAGCAGCTGGATCTTCGTCTTCTGAAAAGCTTCAACGCCGGTGATCTTTTTATTCATAATCACAACCGCGGCATAGCAGACCGCAGCACCCAGGCCGAACAGAATGCCCCGCAGATCGCCCGCCTGCGGGCCTCCGCCGCCGGTCACACCGGATACCAGCACCATGCCGACGACCGCAACAGCCGCGCAGGCTCCCTTCCGCAGCGTCAGCCTTTCCTGAAAGATAACCGGGGACAGAAGCACAACGATCGTCGGCTGCATATAATAGCAGAGCGTGGCAACAGCAACGGTCGTATAATTATAGGCCTCGAAAAGCAGAATCCAGTTAACGCCCATGACAGCACCTGAAACCGCAAGCCACAGAACTGTCTGAACCGGCAGTTTTCCTGCCGGCTTTCTGCGCTTCAGCTTCAGGAACAACACAAGGAACAGCCCGCCCAGGATTCCGCGAGAAAAAGCCAGAAAAGCGGATGGAAGCGGAATATATCTTCTGAAGATTCCGATCGTTCCGAATATCAGCATGGATGAAATGAACATCCAGACTGATCTGCTGTCGTTTTCCCTGCTTTTCATCGTTTCTCTCCATGTATATACCGTTTTACCTGTTTTCCGGGTTTCCAGGGCTTCGGCGTCAGGAGAGATGTCCTGCCCACATCCGGCAATACGTCATATATGGAGCAGCCCATCTCTTTTTCAAAGTATTCCTTGAGCGAAAAGGCGATCTCCCAGCCTTTGATATAACCTTCCATGATCCCGTATCTTCTTGTGACGTCCACAAACCGTTTTTCAAGGATCACGAATCCGTAATCGACAGCCAGCGAATCACACAGCTGGATCAGTTTATCATAATCATCAGCCCGGCAGTTCAGGATATATTCTTTGATCGCCTTCTCGTTTTCCTTTTCCGGGTCGTAATCGAACTCATCCTGCATCCGGAGATAGGAGTGCGTCATACAGATCCTGGCGGCTTCATCCCAGCCTTTTTCCATGCAGTATTTATAGCCTTCGTAAACATGGGTCGGAATATCCACAACGCCGACCCTCCTGCCGATATCGTGCAGCAGCCCGACAATATAGGCCTTCTCCGGGTTCAGCCATGATACTTTTTCGGCAATGTTCCTCGCGGCGATCCCGGTATTGACCGAATGCCTGACCCAGGGGCCCGGATTCAGTTCTTCGGCAAGCTTCAGTTCGTATAAAGCTTCATCAACTGTCGGCAGCATATGATTCCTCCGGAAAATACGTTCGTTTGTCGGACATTCAGTAATCGAAAGCTTCCTTTTCCACATGGATGGTGGTCGCCGGTTTTTCTCCCCTGTACGGTTTTCTGATCTCGATCATGTTCAGAACGGTGTAGCCCTTTGAGCGGAGAAACCGGATCATTCCTTCATTGTTCGGATGAACAAAATTATACACCGTATCTTCACCCATGGATTCAGCGATCTCTTCAGCCTTGCCGAAAAGCAATGACGCAGCGCCTTTTCTCCGGTATTCCTCGCGTACGAAGATATGTTCCACCCATAAACAGGGCTCCTCAATCCTGCAGACAATATAACCGGCCAGGGCACCGTCCTCTTCCGCCGCATAAACCGGATACCCTTTGTCCAGGTATTCAATGATCTCTTCTTTCGCTGCTCCCAGGTCAGGTTCCGATACAATGCCTTTATAGGAATTCAGCGTGGTTCGGAAACCGGCAACCAGCGGCGCGATCCTGTCCGTGTCATTGACGCCGATGCTTACAAGATTCATGGTTCACCTCATTGCAATCCTCATCGCAGCCACATTCGTACAGAAGACATGACGGCCTCCAAACTTCATGAACCTGCAGCAGCCGATCCCGGACAGTCTGCAGTCATATCATTTTTCCGTCTTCCACCTGTACGGCAATCTGCCATTCGTCCTCATAAACAATCGTTCCGACATGATTCGTATAAACAATA
>Ga0310694_10005159_pt1 | contig 12541 bp, 12 predicted proteins | sample 174DNAGHGhighgp2_FD_203884 | JGI IMG/M metagenome (GOLD analysis project Ga0310694, IMG submission 203884) | Sheep rumen microbial communities from Palmerston North, Manawatu-Wanganui, New Zealand - 1742 DNA GHGhigh gp2 (v2) (version 2) | ecosystem: Host-associated > Mammals > Digestive system...
ACCCTCGACGGAAAAGAAATAAAATGAATCTTCAAACATTATTGATAATTTTTGACTTATGAAAAAAGTATTATTTTTCACCATCGCACTTGTAGCAAGTGCATTGGCTTTCGTTGCATGCAACGGAAACAAAGGAAACGACCCTGAGAGTCAAACGGTAGATCCGAAGGACGTAACCGTGAAAGATCTCATCGGAGAATGGCGTGTGGACAGTACCTATTTCAACAATGAAATCGACCGTGACGGACGTTATGCGATTAATGTAACTGACAAGTACATTCTCAAACGCGGTTTTGACACAATTCCGTACAAGTTGGAGAAAGGTGTAATAACTGTTCAGTTAGAGGACTACGACTGGCAGACGGGCGTCGTAACGCGACGCGAGGCTCATTTGGAAATTCTCAGTTTTGACAAGGGTCTCAAGCGTGCTTCTTTCAAAGAAGTAGATGCCAAGGACTATGAAGGTAATGACGGGATAAAAATGATTTACGTGCGTGATTACCCTCAGCCGACCGGCAAAGATTTGGCAATCAGCGAGTCTAATGTTAAGGGCGACTGGCTAATAGAGTATGAGGAATATCGTGACGGAAACGATCCACTCCGCAAAGAAGTGAGCCCGCATTGGATTTTCCAAATCTACGGAGACAATCATTTCTTCATTGATTTGCTGGCCGCTGATCCGCATAACTTTCTGGACAGTTATCCGCATCCGGGTTTCTGGTGGTATAAGGACGGTATGATAGCTTCCATGAGTTCGAATAAGGACTTTAGCGACATCAAGGAATCAGAAATCAGCGGCGGCTGGTGGAAAGTGGAGAAACTGACAGAGAACTTTATGATTCTCCACAATACATGGGCGACAGGCGAGAGTTACAAATATCTCAGCCGCATAGTGCTGCCGGATGAGATTAAAAAACAATAAACCAAAAGACGGGTACTTTCGCAAGTACCCGCCTCCCAACCAATTTTCATGAGAGTTTTTCTTGAATCAGGAAAAACTCTTTTTTTGTTTTGAGGTTTCTAACTTCTTTTACTCTCCTGATTATTTCTTGCAGTTGCCCTCGCAGTTGATGCATTTGTAGCAAATGCCCGCCAAAGCAGCGCCAACGAGCGGAGCAACGATGAAGAGCCAGAGTTGCGGTAAAGCCAATGTGTTCTCCGAGAAGATAGCCTGCGAGATCGAACGAGCCGGGTTAACCGAAGTGTTGGTCAAAGGAATAGAGATCAAGTGGATGAGGGTCAGGGTCAGACCGATCGCCAAGCCACCGAAAGCGCCATTAGCGTGCTTGCTGTCCGTAACACCGAGGATGACCATGAGGAAGACAAAGGTCAGCACAGCCTCAATGGCAAAAGCACCCCATACATTTGCATTCAAGTAACCAGGAGCACCACCAAAGAAGTCATCGCCGTAGCCGTTAGCGGCAAACGTTCCGATCTCCATGCCTGCAGACTTCGCGATACCGAAGAGGATAGCTGCCGCAACGATAGCGCCGAGAATTTGTGCGCACCAGTAGCAGAGCATCTCTTTGGCGCTCATTCGTCCGTTGACAAAAACACCGAAGCTGACAGCGGGGTTGAGATGTGCGCCGCTGATATGGCCGATGCCGTACGCAGCCGCAACGATGGTCAGACCAAAAGCCAAAGCAACACCCAGGAACCCAACAGAACCTCCTGCGAAGATAGCGGTACCACAACCGCCCAAAACCAATACTGCTGTTCCAAAGAACTCGGCAGCCAATTTGTTACATAATTTCATACTATCATAATTTTAATGGTTGATAAATTTGATTTGTGAGTGCAAAATTACAAAATTATTTTGATATATCCAAATTTTTTTGTACCTTTGCAGCGTTTTTTGAAAATAATGATACAAAAATATGAAAAATTTCGTTGAAGAACTGCGTTGGCGAGGCATGTTGCAGGATATTATGCCAGGAACAGAGGAACAACTGATGAAAGAAGTGACGACTGCTTATGTGGGTATAGACCCGACGGCGGACAGTTTGCATATAGGACACTTGTGCGGCATAATGATGCTTCGTCATTTGCAAGCATGCGGTCATAAACCTATCGCTTTGTTAGGCGGAGCGACAGGTATGATAGGTGACCCGAGCGGTAAGAGTGCCGAGCGTAATCTGTTGACTGAGGAGACTCTGCGTCACAATGTACAATGTATCCGTGAACAGTTGGAGCATTTCTTGGATTTTAACTCGAATGAGCCGAATGCCGCCGAATTGGTGAATAACTACGACTGGATGAAAGATTACACCTTTTTAGATTTCGCGCGTAATATAGGCAAACTCATTACCGTCAATTATATGATGGCGAAAGATAGTGTAAAGAAGCGTTTTAACGGCGAGTTCAGTCAAGGTATGTCTTTTACGGAGTTTACGTATCAGTTGCTGCAAGGCTATGATTTCGTGTATTTGAACGAGCATAAGAACTGCAAGTTGCAAATGGGCGGTTCAGACCAATGGGGCAACATTACTACCGGAACAGAACTGATTAAGAAGATTACGGGAAACGAGGCATACGCGTTAACTTGTCCTCTAATAACGAAAGCGGACGGTGGTAAGTTCGGCAAGACCGAAAGCGGTAATGTATGGCTTAGTCGCAAATATACAAGTCCGTATAAGTTCTTCCAGTTCTGGATGAATGTGAGTGACGATGATGCCAAGCGTTATATCAAAATCTTCACGAGTCTTACGCGTGAGGAGATAGAGTCGCTAATCAAAGAGCACGATGAGGCGCCCCATTTGCGCGTGCTACAGAAACGTCTTGCGAAAGAGGTAACCTGCATGGTGCACAGCGAAGAAGATTACAACAAAGCCATCGAGGCGACCAATATTCTCTTTGGAAATACCACCCATGAGACACTAAGTGCCTTGAGTGAGGAACGGTTTATGGAAATCTTCGGCGAAAATGTAGAGAGTTATGAGATACCGATGGAGGATTTGAAGGCGGGAATTGGCCCGCTGGATCTGCTGGCAGAGCGCACGAACATCTTCCCCTCCAAAGGTGAGGCGCGCAAGATGATTCAGGCGAATGGTTTCTCTCTCAACAAAGAGAAACTTACTGATCCTGCTACTCCTTTGACAGATTCCCATCTTCTCAACGGCAAGTATCTTCTTTTCCAAAAAGGCAAAAAGAACTATTATCTGGTAGTAGCCAAATAAACAACATTTCCGTGTAATCTTTGACTTACAATAGAAACAACCGGAAAACTTAAGTAAATAATCATCAATACCAAAAGACAGATATGAAGAAAATTTTTACTATTGTGCTGATTTGTTTGTCAGCGAGTGCTTATGCACTACAAGTATCAGACTCCCTCATTATCAGTTCGTCTGACAATGTGGTAAATATGTTGATGCCTGTAGCAGAATATGACAGTTGGATAGCGAACGACGGTTTTCAAACGAGTAATCAGCCGGCCGTGATTACCTCAAAATTGTACGAGTACTTTGAGGATGATTTTGACATGATCATGCTGATTACCAATGAAAAAGACCGTCCTCAGACGATTCCATATTATGGAGTCAATATGCCAATCGCCAATAGTGTCAAAGGAATCGGTCGTTCTCTTTTTGATTTTTCATCCTATTACGGATCTGAAGGCAAGCTATTCTCTTTGATGTATTTGCCTTATTTGGATGCAATCAAGTATGGTCCGACGCTTCATGAGTTTTGCCATTGTTGGGCAAATTACGCAATCCCGACGGCGGTAAGCGGCCATTGGGGCATATGCGGCGGTAATACACCGGGTCAATTGGGCGGATTCAAGCAAAGTACCCTTCAGACTAATGTTGACGGTCTCGCCAACAAGTATGTGGTGGAGGCTTTCGGTGTTAATGCAAACGGAGGAAATGGTGTGCCCTACAACGAAATGGAATTGTATTTGATGGGCATGCTACCTATAGAATCTGTTCAGGAGTTTGATGCCTTTCCAGAAGTACCGTCGGAAACATTCCAATACTACGACGAAAGTAAAACGCTATTTAGTTTTATCGCAGACAAGCGTATCCATTATACGCAGTCTTCCATTATAGAGTCATTAGGGAAAAGAGAACCGGATTATACGACCTCTCAAAAAGAATTCAAGGCTCTCTTTGTGGTTTTGTCCAAAGAACCTCTCACATCGGCAGAGTGGGAAAGTTATGAGTCGGGAATAAGTTGGTTTTGCCAAACATCGGATGACGGAATCAATTGGTTGTATAATTTCTGGGAGGCAACGCGCGGAGTTGGTTCTATTGGTCCATCCAACTTGAGTGCTTCGCTAAAGAAGACCCCCATCCGTCATATAGATGAAGGAATGTCAGTAGAAGTCCGTACACTTCCCTCCACCATTATCTGCTCCGAATCGTTCCGTGTGTATAATTTGTCAGGTCAGGATGTGACGGACAGAAACGGGTCTTTGCCCTATGGAATCTATATTGTGCGTACAGCTAATGGAGTGAAGAAAGTACAAGTAAAATAAGCGATAACCCCCCAAAAGAACTAAAAAAATCACTATTTTTATTCATTTTTTGCCAAAAAATTTGGTCATGTCAAAAAAAAGCAGTATCTTTGCAGCCGCTTTTGACCAGATGACCCCATAAAGGCATGTTAAAAGCACCATGATTGTCCACTCGTATATCGGTATTACACCGGATTTTGGTTCCGAGAAGCGAGGTTCGACTCCTCGGTGGACAACAAAGGTTAGCCTCCCTTAAGCCCCTCTCTGAAAGGAGGGGTGTATTGTGAAAAAAGGCAAGTGTGATGGGATACGGGCAGCCTCACAAAGAAACACTACTGCCCCATATTGAGTAACACATTTAATTACAATGAAAGAATTTGCATTGGTAGGTACTCCCCGTAGCGAGTACGGCAAAAAAGCCGCAAAGGCATTCCGCGCAGAGGAATTGATTCCCTGTAACATTTATGGTTGTGGATTGAACTGCACGTTTACAGTAGCAGCAGCGGACGTTCGCAAACTTATTTACACTCCAGACACTCAAATTGTAGATCTTACCGTTGGTGAGTTGAAGACTAAAGCTATTGTAAAAGAGCTTCAGTTCCACCCGATTGACGGCAAAGCGCTTCATATTGACTTCCTTGCCGTTGACGAGAAGAAGCCGGTAGTAGTAGAGATTCCTATTCAGTTGAATGGTTTGGCAGAAGGTGTAAAAGCCGGTGGTAAGCTGGTACAGGCAATGCGCAAACTCAAAGCTTGTGGTATCTACACCGCCTTCCCTGATCGCATTAATATTGATGTAACCGCACTCGGTTTGGGCAAGAAGATTGCTGTGGCAGACGTTCAGATAGAAGGTTTGAAGTTCGTTAACCCTGCCGACGCTTGTGTAGCCGAAGTGAAAGCTACGCGTCAAAGCAAGCAGGCTTAATTCAGACCGGTCTACGGGCTGACAGAATATAGACCGTTTTACTGATAGACCGTCCTTCCGGACTGATAGACTGTTTTCGGTCTATGCTCTATCAGCGAAACGGTCTATATTCTATTCGTGAAGAGGTCCAAACAAAGACACTTATGGCAAAATATTTAATAGTAGGTCTTGGTAACATAGGCGACGAGTATGCAGGGACCCGGCATAATGTCGGTTTTATGATGGTTGATGCCTTTGCCCGTTCCGTTAATGCCGAATGGGAGGACAAGCGTTATGGTTTTGTAGCTAAATGCCGAATTAAGAATGCCGAAATAGTGCTTCTCAAGCCATCGACGTACATGAATTTGAGTGGTAATGCTGTGCGTTACTGGTTACAGCAGGAAAAGATACCCGTGGAGAACATGTTGGTACTTGTGGATGACCTTAACCTGCCATTTGGTACCATCCGTATCCGCAAACAGGGTTCCAACGGAGGGCATAATGGTCTTGGTAATATACAATCTATAATAGGAACGGACGCGTACGCGCGTGTGCGATTTGGCATAGGGAGTGACTTTAATCGCGGGGCACAAATCAATTTTGTGCTCGGTGAATGGACAGAGGAGGAGAAGAAATCGTTGCCCGAAAGGATAGATAAAGCTGTGGAGATCATACCGAGTTTCTGTCTCCAAGGCATAGACCGCACAATGAATCAATTTAATAATAAATAGACCGGTCCTATGGTCTATATTTTATCAATGGAAAGGTCTAATGATGGAAGTACGAGTAGATAAATATCTCTGGGCGATGCGTATATACAAGACGCGCAGTATCGCCGCTGATGCCTGTAAGAACGGGCGAATTTCAATGAATGGCGTTCAACTCAAGCCCAGCCGCACGTTTAAGATAGGCGACATGTTTAATGTGCGTAAAGGCCCCATCACTTATACCTACAAAGTGTTGCAGTTGTCGGAAAACCGTCTTGGCGCCAAATTGGTGTCCGAATACCTGCAAGATTGTACAGCTCCAGCGCAATTAGAGTTGCTTGAACTAGCTCGTCTTGCCGGACAAACAGGCCGAGACAGAGGCACAGGACGTCCAACCAAGAAAGACCGGCGTGATATAGAGGTATTCATGAGTGACAACTATTTAGACGAGATTGATTTTGAGGACGATGAGGAGTAAGAAAGATAACATAGCCGAGTATATTTTGTATCTGTGGCAGATGGAGGACTATTTGCGGGCATTTCCTCAAAATGCAGGAGCGACTCAGGAGTTGCATGAACTCAATGAGATGATGCACCGCGAAGGTATAACTGAGACCGGACATCTGCAATTGGCGTCGAATGCGCTTGGGGAGCTCGAAGAACTGCATGCTCAGTTACTTAATGAAGATGCATTTTACCGCGCAGCCATAATTCGCTTACAGCCGTCTCTGAACCTGCTTAAAGCCAAGACAGACCGTCCGACTATGAGCGATTTGGAAGCATGTTTCTTGTTGCTCTATCAGATTATGCTGCTACGCTTGCAAAAGCGTGAGATCACAAGCGAGACCGCAAGCGTTCAGACACAAGTGACACAACTACTGCAATTTCTGAGTAAGACTTATCATGACAACCCAACAACGATTTGAGCATATCCTCCGTTGGTTTGAGGCAAATATGCCGGTGGCAGAGAGCGAGTTGAGTTTTTCCAATCCCTTCCAGTGTTTGGTGGCAGTCATGTTATCCGCTCAATGTACGGACAAGCGTGTGAATATGGTTACTCCGGCTCTTTTTGCCGCTTATCCATCTCCGGAAGCCTTGGCGAAGGCTACGCCAGACGAGGTGTTAGAATATGTGAAAAGCGTCAGTTATCCCCATTCTAAGGCATCCCATTTAGTGATGATGGCTCAAAGGTTGGTGGAAGTTTATAATGGCCAAGTACCCGATAGTATAGACGAATTGCAGACGTTACAAGGTGTAGGTCGTAAAACCGCCAATGTTGTATGTGCCATAATATGGAATCAGCCGACGATGGCGGTTGATACTCATATTTTCCGAGTCAGCGAGCGTTTGGGATTGACGACAAACAGCAAGAACCCTCTTCAGACGGAGAAACAGCTTGTTCGTTATATTCCCGAATCCGTCATTCCCAAGGCTCACCATTGGCTTCTTCTTCACGGTCGTTATGTATGTCAAGCTCGTAAACCTCAATGCGACAATTGTGGATTGTCATCCTATTGCAGGTACTACAAGGCTCGATAGTTAAACCTCGTTAAAAGGTCGTTAAAACCTCGTTAAAAGGTCGTACCGTAATTCTAAGCCTCAAAAAAGGGGCTTTTTTGTCAACTGTAGTTTACAAAGAAACTTTTAGAGTGAAAAAAGTTTCCAAAAACTTGTGCAATTTAAAAAAAAGCAGTACCTTTGTGCGCTTTTTTAAAAAACACCGATTAGTTTGTCTTTAGTACATTGAATGACCAACGTGCACATATAATCAAAACGTCCGGCGAATTATTCTTTCGGCTGGGAATCCGTAGTGTATCCATTGACGATATATGCCGCGAATTAGGCATATCGAAGAAGACGTTTTACGTTTATTTTGCGAGCAAAGATGAATTGGTAGCGCAGTTGTTGGAAGCCAATAACCAATATACGGCACAAAAGTTGGAAGAGTTGCTTGAGCTTCATGATTTCCGCAAATTAGTCAAGTTGTTCCTTAAACGTCAACAAGCGGAAAAGAACGATGTCCGTCGTGTGCCCCAACTGGTGTACGACCTCAAGAAATACTATCCTCGTCAGTTTTCAGATTTTCAAATTCGTTGTTTTGAGACCCAAAAAACGTATATAATGCGTTATTTGGAATTAGGAGTATCAGAAGGTCTTGTGCGCTCGAATCTTGATATAGAGATGACGGCCGTGCTGTTTGCAAAGATTCACAGCGATGCTATTCGTGATTTTGAACTCATAGAAGCTCATAATCATAATATGCATCAACTTGCTCATACAGCGATGGACATATTCGTCCGCGGCATTTTGAGTGAAGAAGGTATGAAGATTTATGAGAATTAGAATAAAAAAATATATAATGAAAAGAATTTTGTTTTTTGTAACCGCGCTTGTGGTAAGCGCGACTATGTTAGCGGAAGATCATGTTATGTCAGCGACCAAAGGCGGCTCCAATCGCACTATGAAAGCAGATAGTCCGTTGGCTCTCAGTCTAAAGGAAGCCCAGGAGTATGCGGTCAATCAGAACCGCAGTTTGAAAAATGCGTCTTTGGCTGTTCAGGAGGCGTATGCAGCCCGTTGGCAGACGATAGCATCCATGCTACCACAAGTGGATGGTTCCTATTCGTATAGCAACTATTTAGGTTATAGTGCGACCTTGGGCATGATGGGAAGCGAAATGAAGATTAACATGCCTAACGTAGGAGCGTTAGGTCTTACCGCATCCGTAGGAATCAACGGTCAGGGTATAGTAGGAGCACTCCTCAACAACATAGCGATTGATATGAAGAAGATTTCGTTGGAGAAGTCTGAAACAGAATTACGCGGGAGTGTGATGGGCAGTTATGTCTCAGTACTTGCCTTACAAAGTATATCCTCTCTTTTGGATTCGAGTTTGGTCAATATACAGGAGTTGGAGTCTATCACCCAAAATGCTGTCAACGCCGGTGCCGCCGAACAAACGTCAGCAGACCAAATACGTGTACGTGTTAATACGCTCAAGAATTCCATTAATGCTCAGAAACGTACTATTGAGTTGGCTACCAATAGTCTCAAAGTGCTGTTGGACGTGCCAGTAGAAACAGAGTTGGTCCTGACGGAGAAACTGGAGACGGTGTTGTCGCCCGACCGCGTACTGGCCCTGCTTGCGGAGAATTTCTCCATTGAGAACAACCTCAATTACCAACTATTACAGAAGCAATTAGAGTTGGCAAAGACAAACGTTCATATGGCAGGTTGGGCATATGGTCCAACTGTCAGTCTTGCGTACAACTACACGAACCAGCAGTACTACGGTGAGGGAGGAATGCGTATGACGCCTCCTAACGTGATTCAGGTGTCCGTTAGGATGCCTCTCTGGTCATCCGGCAAGCGAGCAGCAGGTGTGGTAGAGAAGAAAATAGCTTATGAGGAAGCAAAGAATACGCTTTCGGAAACAAGCGATAATCTCTCAATCCAGTATCGTCAGTTGTGTTTCAACCTGACCAACGCATATGAGACCTACATGAACGAAAAAGAAAATATAGAGGTATCACAGCGCGTGTTCGCGTCCGCTACGAACAAGTACAAATACGGAGCAAGCAGTAACATGGAGTTGACCAATGCCTCGAATGATCTGATTAATGCGCAATCGAGTTATGTTCAAGCAATGCTTTCGCTTGTCAATGCGCAAGTGGAATTGGAGGAGTTTCTGAATAATAAATAGACAAAAGCAAAATATATGAAAAAGATTTTTATTTATTCTATGGCCGTACTGACGCTTATCTCATGCGGCAAGAAGGAAAGCGTGACAAGTGAGGAAAAAGAGCGCGTTGAACAGGTGCGCACTACTATTCTTCAGCCTCGTGAGATTGAGCGTGAGATATCCGTTTCGACGAACTTGCAGGGTTATTTGACTCAAAACGTTGCTCCCTCTCTTCAAGGCAAGATAGAGCACATTTACTGCGAAGTAGGAGACCATAAATCCGCAGGGTCGGATCTTGTGCGAATGGATCAGACACAGTACAAGACAACCAAAATCAGTCTTGCAAACCTTGAGACGGAGAAGAACCGCGTAGAGATGTTACTCCAGTCGGGATCTGCGACCCAGCAACAGTTGGATCAAATAACGACGCAATATAACTCCACTAAAGAGCAGTTGGAGTTTCTGCAAACCAATACTTATGTAAAGGCGCCTTTCAGCGGTGTTATATCCGCCAAGAATTACGAGGACGGTGAGCTCTATGCCGGTCAACCGATTGTGATACTGACGCAGATAGACAAACTGAAAGCATTGGTGGCAGTACCGGAAACGTATTTCCCGAAGTTCAAGTCAGGAATGAAACTCTCCCTGACCTCGGAGATCTATCCGGATCAGACTTTCCCGGCAACCGTTGAGATTGTCTATCCGACCATTGACCCTGCCTCTCATACTTTCCAGTGCAAAATTGTAATCCCCAACTCCAAGAACCTCCTTCGTCCGGGTATGTACGTGACGACGACTATCGGTCTGGGCAAAGCAAATGCCCTCGTCATCCCCTATCAGGCGGTGGAGAAACTTGTTGGTGCCAACGACCGTTATGTCTTTATTGTGGAGAACGGATGTGCCAAACGTGTCTCTGTTACTCTCGGCCAGCGTTTTGACCAGGATATTGAGATTATTGCACCGGAGATAGTTCCCGGTGTAGAAGTGGTCACAACCGGTCAGCACAAACTCGTTGATGGTGTCAAAGTAAATGTAGTGGAATAATCCCGTAATTACGTAATACTGAAAAATTATGGCAATATATAAAACCGCGATTGAAAAACCGGTGACTACCGCCCTGATTTTTGTGGCGGTAATTGTCATTGGTGTATTTAGTTTTCTCCGTTTGCCGATTGACCAGTTCCCGGAGATGGACCCGCCGTATATCACGGTTATGACTACCTATCCGGGCGCATCGGCGAGTGAGATGGAGACCAACGTGACGAAGATCATGGAGAACGCCCTGACCTCCGTCGATCACCTCAAACACATCACTTCGCAGAGTAAGGATAACATCTCCGTGGTAACGCTGGAGTTGGAGTGGGGTAGTAACATGGACGAGGCGGTCAACGACGTGCGTTCGTTCGTCGATATGGCGGCGAATAACCTGCCCGATAACTGCGCCAAGCCGGTTATCTTCAAACTATCCACCTCCTCCATGCCTATCTGCCAGTACTCTATTACGGCGGATGAGACATACGCTGGTCTGGACAAGATTCTCAATGACGAGGTAGTGCCCCAGTTGAACCATATTGACGGTATCGGAAATATATCCCTTTCGGGTGCGCCGGACCGCTATGTTTATGTCAATATTGACCAGCAGAAACTCGATGCCTATGGAATCACTTTGGAGCAAGTCGGTCAGGTCGTGCAGGCGAATAACCTCAACCTCTCCTCCGGTACTATCAAGATGCCCGAAGAGCAGTACCAGATGCAGGTGCGCTCCGAGTATATAGAGTCCTCTGAGATAGAGAACCTCATGGTGGCTATGACACCGCAGGGACAGCAGGTCTTTGTGCGCGATATTGCTACCGTCAAAGATACCATCAAAGACCTCTCGCTGGACGAGAAAACCAACGGACGTGAGGCGGTGCGTCTCATTATTGCCAAGCAGACCGGGGCTAACACCGTGCAGGTATGCCGGGACGTACGGGCCGAACTGGCGAAGATACAGAAACAGCTGCCGACCGATGTCAAGATAGAGAAGATATACGACTCCTCGGAGAATATCCAGAACTCCATCAACTCCCTCGAAGAGTCGGTGCTTTACGCGCTCCTCTTCGTCGTGCTCGTCGTGCTCTTCTTCCTTGGTAAATGGCGTGCTACCATCATCATCGGTATAACCATTCCTATTGCCCTCATCGTGGCGTTCATATACCTCGGTATGGCGGACTCCTCTCTGAATATCATCTCTCTCTGTTCGCTCACTATCGCTATCGGTATGGTGGTGGACGATGCTATTGTGGTGCTGGAGAATATAACGCGCCATGTCGAGCGTGGAGAAGACCCGCATGAGGCATCTATCTATGCTACCAATGAGGTTTGGGTGTCCGTTATCGCAACAACCCTTGTGCTCGTAGCCGTGTTCGTGCCGCTGACGATGCTCTCCGGCATGGCGGGTATCATGTTCCATGAGCTGGGATGGATTGTAACGGTGGTTTGTTGTACCTCTACGGTTGTTGCTATATCGCTGACACCGATGCTGTGCTCCAAACTGCTGAAAGCCAAGAAAGTACATGTGGATGAGCAAGGAAACCTGGTGGACGACGAGGCAGGCAAGAAGGGCTGGTACGAGCGTACCGTCGTTCGTGCGCTGGACGTCATCGATGAGTATTACGCGAGGTCGTTAGGATGGTGCCTCCATCATAAATTCGTCACCTTCCTTATCCTTCTGGCTTTCTTCGGCCTCTCGCTCACTCCTGCGTTCATGGGGAAGATCGGTACGGACTTTATGCAACAACAGGATAACGGCC
>Ga0310694_10005161_pt1 | contig 12539 bp, 12 predicted proteins | sample 174DNAGHGhighgp2_FD_203884 | JGI IMG/M metagenome (GOLD analysis project Ga0310694, IMG submission 203884) | Sheep rumen microbial communities from Palmerston North, Manawatu-Wanganui, New Zealand - 1742 DNA GHGhigh gp2 (v2) (version 2) | ecosystem: Host-associated > Mammals > Digestive system...
CATTCCGCGCATATCCATGTCGAACAAGTATCCGTTAATCAGTTGGAATTATCGGACGGAGATCCCCGAGCACCTACTGGTTACCCGGAATGCAGAGATGGGCATATTGCGTTACGCCTCTCCCGAACTAACCGCCATTGACCTGGTGCAGTTTGCTGACCATGTAGGCGGCTATCAACGTGCCGCTACCGTACTTGCCGAACTGATGGAATCCGTCGATATGCAGAAGATGGCTGATGCTATTCCCTATACTACCACGGCTACCGTTCAGCGATTAGGTTACTTATTGGAATTTGTATTGGAAGAACAGGACAAGTCCGACAGGTTGTTTGCTTTGTTGAAGGCGCAAGCGCCGAAATATCATACCATCTGTATGAGCAATTCGCGCCCACCGAGAGAGGATGCCCCGTCCAATCGCTGGCATGTAAACATGAATATTGATATTGAAATAGACGATATATGATTGACAGAGCCTCTATTATGGCATGGAACGAACATGCGCCATGGATAGAACCGTTTATGGTGGAACAAGATCTGATTATCTGCCGTGCGTTGGTGGATATCTTCAGCGACGGGTTTCTTCGCGAGCAACTGGCTTTCCGCGGAGGCACTGCCTTGCATAAACTGTACTTGCAACCGCAGCCGCGATACAGTGAAGATATCGACCTTGTGCAGATTCATCCGGGCCCGATCAAGCCTATTCTATATCGTCTGGGGGAAGTGCTCAATTGGTTGCCTGACCGTGTCACGAAACCTCGCCGTTTCAACAACACGATGGTCTTTCGTTTGGAGTCGGAGATTCCGCCGGTTCAGCCTATCCGTCTGAAACTGGAGATTAACTGCTATGAGCATTTCAATGTGTTGGGATGGCAGCATGTTCCCTTTGCAGTTGAGAACAAATGGTTCACCGGGCAATGCCAACTAACCACTTATGCTTTGGAAGAACTGCTTGGCACCAAACTGAGAGCACTATATCAGCGGAAGAAAGGTCGTGACTTGTTCGATTTATATGTTGCGCTCATGTCTCCGGATGTCACTATTAATCTTGATAATGTGGTTACTTGCTATCAACGATATATGGAATTTGTTGTTGAGAAAGCGCCTACGTACAAGCAGTTTATACAAAATATGGAATTGAAGATGCAAGACGAGGAGTTTTTAGGTGACACTCAGCATCTTCTCCGCAATGGTGCGACCTTTGACCCGCAAACAGCTTATGAATTAGTGAGAGAAAAGTTAATTGATCGTCTGACTCCGTCCTCCGCCTTAACCGACCGATGACCGAGACATAACCGAGAGAAGACCAATTTTTATATATTGGAAAATTTTAGTATCTTTGCACGCCGAAAGTGTGCAGACAACAAAGAAATAAATTACACTACATAATAAAATCATACAACAATGGCACAACAATCCGTAGAACCTCTAATCGCCGACCTCGCTAACGGCTGGCTCAAACAGTACAAACTCAAATATTTCGTTGAGCAATACGCGCCCAACGATGAAATCAAGAATGCATTGTATGAATATGAGTCCAAACAAGGCGGTAGTGGCGGCAATCGTCCCGACTGCAATTTGCTGTTGCAAGACCGCCAAGGCAACTGGTGGCCTGTACTTATTGAGTACAAAGGTTACAAGGATCGGCTGATCAAACTGGACAAGGAAGGACAAGTTGCCAATCGAAATGCCAAAGGAAAACCCGAATTCAAAAACATCAGCCAATATGCTGTCAATGGTGCCATTCATTATGCTAATGCCCTGCTGCACTATACTACATATGAGCATGTCATCGCTATCGGTATCACCGGCTATAAAGATACGGACACCGATGAGTTGCATCATGAGTTGGGCGTTTATTATGTAGGAAAAAGCAACTTCGGTATAGGACAACGGATTGGCGACTTTACCGATTTGTCATTTCTGGCTCCAAAGCATTTCGAAGCCTTCATTGAGAAAGTTCGCAATCTGAGTTTGACACCGGAGGAACTCGAAAAACTCAAACAACGCCGCGAGCAGGAGATTAATGTCAGCCTAGTTAAACTCAACAACGATATTTATCAAAATGAAAAAGGTATATCTGAAAGCGGTCGTGTTTATCTTGTCGCAGCAACTATTATTGCCACACTCGGAGTACCCGACCGGGTAAGACCGTTGGAAAAAAGCGACCTTAAATCAAGCACAGAGCAAGGCAATCAAGATGGTGATATTATTGTCCGGAAGATTGAAGCCTTCCTTGCCCAGAAGAACATTCCGGAAGACAAGCAGGCCCTCATCGTCCGTACGCTCCAGAATACGCTTACTACCGATAATATCAACCGCCCGACGAATGGAGAAAGCCAACTAAAACGAGTATTCTGCAAAGTAGTTGATGACCTCGGCATATACTATAAGATTGGTCTCTCGACTGACTTCACAGGTCGTCTCTTTAATGAGATGTACAACTGGCTCGGCTTTACGCAAGACAAACTCAATGATGTTGTGCTCACGCCATCTTATGTGGCTACACTTCTCGTTCGTCTTGCTCGCGTAAACCGTAACAGTTATGTTTGGGATTTTGCGACAGGTAGTGCCGGTTTGCTCGTGGCAGCGATGAACGAAATGCTCCTTGATGCCAAGGCGAATATCAACTCACCGGAGCAGCTGCTCCGCAAAGAAGCAGAAATTAAAGCCAACCAATTGCTCGGTCTGGAGATATTGGAAAACATCTACATGCTTGCCATCCTCAACATGATTCTTATGGGTGATGGCTCGTCCAACATTCTCAACCGAGACTCGCTTCTTGACTTCGATGGACACTACGGATTTGGTGATACTTCTCGTTCTTTCCCAGCTGATGCCTTTGTATTAAACCCGCCGTATTCAGCAGCAGGTAATGGTATGGTCTTCGTAGAACGTGCACTCTCCATGATGAGCCACGGATACGCGGCTATCATTATTCAAAACTCTGCAGGTAGTGGGAAAGCTGTTGAATACAACAAACGTATTCTTCAGCACTCTACATTGTTGGCAAGCATCAAGATGCCGATAGATTTGTTTATTGGAAAGAGTAACGTGCAAACCTATATATATGTATTCCGTGTCGGCGAAGCACATAAGAGCGATGATATTGTACGCTTCATTGATTTTAGCAATGATGGTTACACTCGTTCTAACCGCAAAAAAGCTGCGGTAAATCTTCGCGATACTGATCATGCTCGTCAACGTTACCAAGAATTGGTAAATGTTGTGCGAGTAGGAAAATCTGCGCTCCACTATATTGATCCACAGAACTTCTATGAAGGGCATATCAATCCCGCTAAAGGAAACGATTGGAACCAAACAGCTCCAATAGACACCCGTCCCACACTAAATGATTTTAGGCAAACCGTTGCCGATTACTTAGCATGGGAAGTATCCAACCTCCTCAGAAATCAACCCAAAGAGGAGGACTGCCTGGGAAAATTTTAGCCCCACTTGACGTGCGGCTAACCGCAGCCAAGTGGGGCCCTTATCGGCTTGGAAAACTTTTTGATATCCAGAATACATTAAGTTTTAACACCGACAGGTTGACTGACGGCGATGAGTACGATTATGTTACTCGCACGTCATATAATCAAGGTATATTACAGACAACTGGATATGTAAATCAAGAAAATATCAATCCAGCCGGTATATGGAGTCTCGGACTACTTCAAATGGATTTCTTTTATCGGAATAAGCCGTGGTACGCTGGGCAATTTGTTCGAAAGATTATCCCAAAGATTGATATTCCTGAAAAAGCAAAACTATTCTTCCAGACAATATTAAACATGCAAAAACCTGTACTATTGCAGGTTCTTGTGCGCAACGTAGATGAAACATTCCGCAATATAGAAGTACAATTACCCGAAAAATCAAAAGGAGTAATAGATTTTGAATTTATAGATAATTTTGTGCGCGAACTCGAGAGGGCGCGCTTGCGCGAACTCGAGGCTTACTTGAAGGCTACCGGGCTTGATAATTATGAACTTACCGAAGCAGACAAAGATGCACTTCGCAACTATAAAAATCTGCAATGGAAAAAATTCAATATAAAAGAACTATTTGGAGCCTCAACACGTGGAAGACGTCTTAAAAGCGAAGACCGTATTCCTGGTATATTACCTTTTGTAACAGCAGGCGAAGCTGAAACCGGAATCTCCGCTTTCATCGGCAACAATGTGACTGTTTTTGAGAGCAACACTACCACTATAGATATGTTTGGGTCTGCCAAATATCGTAACTACAAATACGGTGCAGACGACCATGTAGCAGTAATTCATACAGAAAAGCTACAAAAGCATGCTGCTATCTTTGTGACTTCCGCTTGTCATCAAGCCGCACACACGGGTAAATTTAACTATGGCAACAACTTTTATGCAAAAGATGCAGATGAGTTATACATTATGCTACCGACTGCAGATGGCAAACATCCGGATTTCAACGCAATGGAAAGACTGATTGCTGCCATGCAAAAGATTGTTATTGCTGACGTAGCCAAATATACTGCTCGTAATTTGGAGGCTACCCAACAAGTTATCGAAAGCCAAGAGGAGCAACAAGAAGCCACCATCACCCCGCTACACATCCACGACACCTACCAACCCGGACGCATTCCTCTATATACGCTCCGTGCAGCGTGCGGACGCTTTGAGGACAACGAGTTACCGGTGGCAGATGGTTGGGTAGATGCAAGTGGGCATGGCTTTAGTCCCGACAAAGACCGTTATTTCGCCGTCCATGCCAAAGGAGATTCCATGTTGCCTCTAATTCATGACGGTGACATCTGTGTCTTCGAATGGTACACTGGGGGCTCTCGTAAAGGAGAAATAGTGCTGATGCAGATTCGCGATTTCGACCCCGAATACGACGGTCGCTATACCATTAAACGCTACGATAGCGAAAAGATCGTCACTGAAGATTATTGGGAGCATAAATCAATTACCCTCTCCCCGCGCAATCCCGCTTTTGAGCCCATCGTAGTCCGTGAGGATGAATCAGTCCGCACCATCGGCATCTTCAAATGCGTTTTATAAACCTCAATAAATAGTTGCACTATTGCCGTTATTAATAAAAATACAATTATGTCTAAAACCATAAACACATCAATCCGTTGTAATTATATTGCTCCTCTGGAGCATCTGCAACATGAGATTACCTCTTCGTCTTTAAAGTTCGCTATTTTTGCAAATAACGGAAGTGGTAAAACATTTATCAGCCGTTTGTTTAGGCTACTAGAGCATGACGAAACATTATTAGTCGACGGGACTGGAAAAGTTCTAACAGATGCGTATTTGACTTATGGGCAGACTAAGGGTGATTTCGCGTTTCAGATAAAAGAAGGAACTGATATTAAAGAGGACATTTCTATTCAGATAAACATTGGGGGCAAACCTACAATCCCGCCAACTAATTATATTTTCCACACATTCAATCAAGATTATGTTGATAAAAACATTAGAGCATTGGATTATGTTAAAGATGCAAACGATGAAAGTTTGCAAGGATTTATATTAGGTAAAGCTCATATTGATGTAAGCGACGACAAGAAGAAATTAGAAGAATTAAGACAATCTGGCAAAAATAAGCAAGAAGAGATTACTTCTTTTATTGAGAATTATAAGACGGAACATCTTTCACATATTGCTAATATAACGAGACTTGGCGAGTATCGCACATTAGATCCTGTTAAAATCTTGGCATGGGATGGGAAAGAACTTCATCCGCTAGAAAAGAATGTGGACGATTATATAAAAGATTTTGATAAAATCAAATCTGTTCCTGAAGATCTACCATATATACATACCGTAGCGAGTTCAAACATTGATAATGATAAGATTGATTCTATTAAAAAACTACTTTCAGAACCATATACACTAAGTCGTTTTGAAGAAGAATTCAAGTCGAAAGTTAAAAGTAAACAAGCGTTTATTGAAGAGGGTTTAACACTTTCTTCAGATAACATTTGCCCATTCTGCGAAAGGCCTTATGATGATAATGCATTAAACTTAATAGATTTATATACTAAATACATTACTGATCAAGAAGCATTAACCATTAAACAAATCGATGCTTATTGTGAGTATCTTTCTTATTTCATCAAACAACTCAAAGAGATGGATAAAGATACTAATAAGCAAATAAAGATTTTTAATGATTATAAAACAAAATATATTGTCTCTTTGGAAAAAGAAACTCTTGCTGAATATAATATAGATAACACCATTTCCATTATTAATCAATTATTAACTATATTAATTGAAAAGAAGAAAAATATCTCTGTTCCTCACATAATACAAGACAATCTACTTGACAATCTAAAAAAGCAACTAGAAAATATTAAAAGTATCATATCTCAAAATAATGAGATGATAGACAACATGAATTGGAAACTTGACAGAATAAGTGAAGAAAATAAAGCTATTAGAAATAACATTTGCAAAGCAGCATATAATTATTTGTGCTTAACACAAAAGAAAAACATTGAAGAAATTAGACTTCTTGCTAAAGAAGCAGGAAAACTAGAGCATGATATTTCCGAAAAAGAAAAGGCCTTGCGTTCGCAAAAGAAAACAGAGGTCGCAAAAACCATCAAGCAGGTATTAAATTTCTTTTTTGAGGGAGGGAAATACACATTAGACGAAGAGACCTTTCAACTGATGTTTAAAACGCGCGTCTTAGATAAAGGAAATATTCAATATGCAATAAGCGAGGGAGAGAAAAATATAATAGCATTTGCCTATTATTTAGGGGATGCTCATATAAAGATGAATAGTGACGATGATTATAAGAAACTCTTTTTTATAATTGATGACCCTATTTCTAGTTTAGATTTTACTTATGTGTATACAATAAGTGGAATTATACGAAAAATACAGACAATTTTCCCGAAACTTGAACATCCTCGATATATCATCTTGACACATAATAATGAATTTATGAGAATTTTATGTGCAAACAAGATTGTGGATAAAAAAATGCTATTGCAAAATGGAAGTTTATCAGAGTTTAATACCAACTTTACGGTACCATATATTAGCCATTTGCTAGATGTTTACAGAATTGCAAGGAAAGGGCAGGTATCCACACATACAACTGCCAATTCTATTCGACACATAATAGAAACATTAGTAAAATTCCAGAATATAGAGTTATCAGATGATGGAATCGATAAGTATATTCAAGAACATTTTGAAAAAGATGCTAAAACATATACATTTATTAATGACTTGTCCCACGGTGGCTGGAGAAGCGAAGATGCCCCTTTGTTGCCCAAAGATTATCAAGAAGTTTGTGAAAGCATTATTAATCATATAAACGAATTATATCCTAACCAAATAGCATATTGCACAAAATGTGCTTAAAAACAAAAAAATGAATTGACTATGGGAAAGCTTGTAATGGACACCTTAACGCACGGCTCGTTTCATCAAGAGGTAATTCTCAAACTGCCGTTTGTCAAGAATTATCAGAATAAGGATGTATGATGCATAAAATATTTTAATAAACAATAACTTATGGAGAATCTTTTAGACCCTTCTAAATACAAAAGAATTCACTCAATAGCTTTGGATAAATCTCCATGGCTTAATACAAGTGAAACTGAATATGATGAAAATGGAGTTATCTCTTTTCTTGCATTATCAAAAATCATCTCTGGTGACGACAATGACATAATTGGTCGAATTGTAGATGCCTATTCGACAATTAACGACAATTATCAAGATAAAAGAGCCTATGTTTATGTAAGAGGCCAACGTTATGCTGCTTCATTAACTGAAATAGTATGGGGTAGAATGTGTGTCATTGCATATTATTTTTATCATGCTGACTCGCTTTGGAAAGATATGGGAGGACATAATAGAATGGTTGCTATGATTAAAAATAGTAGTATACAAAAAGCGGTTAAAGAAAGTATCATTCTGATTGACAATTATTATAGCGATGTCGAGGCAATAAAACAGCAGAAGGCGCAACAGACTTCTCCCGTTTCTCAACCTATATCAAATAACAACGCACCTGATATTGTGCAAATCATGCAAGATATCAATAAAGGCAAAATCCGCTATGTCGATGTAGATTGGGAACTGCAAATTAAGACTATGCTGAAGTTATGCAGCCTCATGCCGACAAAATTCCCATATGTCATTTGGTTATGGGGCCTTTTAGGGGAGATAGATGAGATCAATACGCGGATAGACATTTTGCATAAAATGCAAGAAGTTGCAACCAAATGTTTTGATGATTTATTTCAAGCAAGCGATTTTATCAAAGATTGCGACTGCATCATTTATGTATATCAAGGCTCTTTGCAGTATAACACTAAAAATATAGGACTTCGCCATAGGTGGACAGACGATAAGAAACACTTGAACGATCTGGCACACATTCTCTGCAAAGAAATGGTTGACCCCAAATTCATGGTGGCTATTGCAGAGGAGATGTATCAAGTTTCACAAGGAGATATGAAACAAGCCATGCTCACACTGGTTCTGCGTGCTAATCGTAATATGGGACATGTCAGTATGGACAACATCATTGACTTTGCAAAGAATTTATATATTGCAGAGGGATTCCGGCATCTGATATTGAGTGGAGAAGAAGATTATAGAGATATACCACCATTGGCAGAATTTGAGCCCAAACTCCTCAAAGCTTGTTTCGAAGAATATATCCGACTGCGAAATCTAGAAATCAAAGATATTATTGAGCAAGATTTAACCCATTGCGGAGATGCAGAGGAATTAGAATGTTTGGAATATTTGCTTAAAGAAGAATCGCAACATGTTAACCGCGAGAATATGTTAGAAGATTTTCGTGGTTCCGCTGCTTATAATGCAATGTGGTATCCGGGCAGACAGAAAGTATTGGATATGATAAATGTCTTTGTCAAATATCTAAATAACAAGATAAAGAAAATCAAGAAAGAAGAAGCCAGATTAGGCATAAGAGATAATATTCAGAATTTCAATGTCCAAGGCGACTACATCGCCGGAGACAAGCATGTCGGCACACATATTGACAATGTTGAGTCCGGAGGCATCGGCACACAAACCACAAAAGAATAAAACTATGGCAAACAAAGTATCGATACGATTCTATAAAGACAGCAAAGTACGGGCTGTCTGGGATGAGGAGCAGAACAAATGGTTCTTCTCCGTGTTGGACATCATCGGTGCTATCAATGAGCAGGATGACTACCAGAAGAACCGCAACTATTGGAAGTACCTCAAAGCCAAATTGAAGAAAGAACAAAGTGAACTGGTTAGTGACACTACCCAGTTGAAATTACTTGCGCCAGATGGCAAGCGCCGTTTGGCTGATGCCGTTAACCATGAAGGCGTAATCAAACTGGCGAAGTCTGTTCCAAACAATAAGGCGATGGCTTTCCTTGACTGGTTCACCTATTCGGACAACTCCATCGACGGACAGAGCCGCAAGAAAGCATACACGTTTTGGGAGAGTAATATCATTGCCGATGAGGAGATCGGTACGGTCAAGGCATTGCAGAAGATACACGCATATATCTTCGGCGGACTATACGATTTTGCCGGGCAGATACGTACCAAGACCATTTGGAAAGACGGTACTTTGTTTTGCCGCGCCGAGTATCTGAAAGAAAGTCTTGCGCAGATAGAGCAGATGCCGGAAAGCACCTTCGATGAGATTGTCGATAAGTATGTGGAGATGAATATTGCCCACCCGTTCATGGAAGGCAACGGACGCAGCACGCGTATATGGCTGGATATGATCTTCAAGCGTTCGCTCAAGAAATGTGTGGACTGGAGTCTGATTGACAAGAAGCAATACCTGAAAGCCATGCACGACAGTACGACCGATGCCCAATATATCAAAGCATTGCTGAAACCGGCGCTGACCGACCAAATCAACGATCGTGAGCTATTCATGAAAGGTATTGATTATTCGTATTATTACGAGCAGGAGGAATAATAGTATGGAAGACAACGCAAAAACAATCATCAATGTAGCAGGTGACTATGTGCAATCAAAGCACGTGGACTATGAAATCAACAACGTCGAAGCCGGCGGCATCGGCATCCAGTTCGTCAACGGCAAACAGACAACCACTGCTTCATCTAAAACAACCGCTACGAAACGCACAATAACACCCAAATTGCAAGCGGCCACTTTCTCATATCGCTACAAGTCCACCCAAAAGCTCACACAACTCTACCAATGTCTATTAAATGCAAAATGGATTGCAGCAGACACCAAACCAGATGATTTCCTTGCCATCTTCTCTGGAGAGGAATCAACAGCACGGGTGAAATGGGTCGGCAAACCGGCATATCTGTACTATCTCATTCGTAGAGGTGTCGAATCACGACTAATATCCCTACCCGATGGCGGAAAGATTTGGCAGATTACCGAAAGTCATTTTACCGATTCCAATAGCCGACCGCTGCACGATTTGCGCAAACAGAAAGAACCTAAAACCGCTATTCCTGCTATCGAGGTAATGCTTAAGATACTGGAACCTTCGGCGTAATCTTCGGCGCGAAAATAAAATAATTCAAAAATAAACATCCTTACGGGAAGTCTTGATTATCAGGGCTTCCCGCTTTCTTTATACACCTATTCTAACGCTCTTTTCCCCTAATCTTCGGCGCAAAACATCTTCCGCGCCGAAGATTTTTGCAGCATTATTATAGAAACGCGTCCCGCAGAGGACAAGCATAGAAATAAAAACAGATTGAAAACGAAATTGTTTTTTATGTTTATGTCTTTTGAATGATTTAAACTCGGTAGAGTGTGAGTTAAGGCGGTAGATGGTCTTGGGAGCTTGCTCACAAAGGCTATCTATCGGACTAAGGCACAAAGCGTATAGCACTTAAGCATTCAAAAGGGTTTTATAGGTTTTTGTTTAACTAAAATAATTGAAATATATGAAATCAAAAAACATTGTAAAAATCGTCATCTCCTGCCGAAGTGCAGAGGAGATGCAGAAAGCCAAAGAGGCTGTTCTTTATCATCTGGAGACACTCAATCCGGAGTTCATAGCGGACAACAACACACTTACTGTCTCCGTACCTCCGCTGGACTCCAAACTATTCGCACCGGACGAAGCCTGCGACATCATCCGTCAGACCCTCGCCCAGTCCCTCACCTTCATCCACGAATGGACGTGCACACTCCATACAGTCAACTGATTTATTAACCCGGCATCTACCGTCCTCTTCGCTTTTTTTGATTCCCTCTTCCTAAGTGGTGAGGCAGTAGCCTACTTCTGCTTCTTTTGGATTTTTAGGGAGCAGATACAACGCACAATCGAAGGAGTTATGTGGACATAATGACTGAGATTGAACGCAGGGGCGATAGGTCAGAAAGTGTTTTACAACAAACGCGTTTGTTAGTCACACTCCACTGACCTTTACCCCAAGTGGTGCGGCAGTAGATACCCCTAAAAAACTAAAGAAATGAGTAAGTACAATTTGGAAGCCCCATTTACTGCCTTCAAGGGCAAAATCTGTAAGCACTCCAAGATCATCTTCAAGAAAGTGCGCCAGACCAACTTCACTTCGCAGATCTGCAATCCGCGCACCAAACCCTTCACGGAAGCAGAACTGGCACGCCAGAACAAGTTCCGTCAGGCGGCTGCCGCCACCAAGACAGCCTTAGCCGACCCTACCACTCGCGCCACCTACGAAGCAGAGTTCAAATCCCAGACCAAGTACCAAACCCTCTACGGCTTCGTCCTTGCCAAGGAATATGCCAAACTCGGCTAATGTATCGACCATGCATGGGCAATCAAAAAAAATGTTTTGTATGTTTATTGCCTTAGGTGGTTGTTATAACGCAGTTATGTGGATTTGTATGGAAAACAACCATGTAAACTTGTTTTTGTTGGCTGTCTTTCATTCAAAGACACAAAGCCCATTAGGGCAACAACCAATTAAGGTGTTTATTTATGTTTTTTTACTAACTAAAATTACCAACGCGAATGGGAAAAGTTGTTTTTGAAGACCCGGTGCATCACATCTCGGGTCGTATCAGCAAGAAGTATCGCACTTGCTACAATTATCGCAAGTGGAGCGACCGCAAGTACACATCCGTACACGGCGACCGTACCACTCCGGCAAGTACAGAAGAGCTCGCACAGCGTCAGAAGTTTCGCGTAGTTCGTTTGGCGGCTCTAAACCGTTCTATGGACTTGTCGCACCTCACGTATGACCAAATGGACTTCATCGAAGAGAAGAAGACCAAGGGGTCGAGTTTCAAGTACACGACCTACAAAGGTTGGTTGTTCGGCAAGGCTTGGAAGTGCTACAACGAAAGCACGGGGCAAGTGAACATGCCGGAGCGGTTGAGTAACGTTATCGGAGGCTAAAGGAGGTATGAACCATGAAAGCAGACATTCAGCTTATTACCGCTGCGGTGCTTTCGGTCGGAGGATTAGTACTTCTGTTCTGCGGGGTTTTCATTGCCCCGCAGGGCGAGGTACACGAGTCCATACTGGTGGGGTTCGGAGAGGTCGCGACCTTCGCCGGTGCGTTATTCGGAATCGATTACACTTATAAATT
>Ga0310694_10005162_pt1 | contig 12537 bp, 17 predicted proteins | sample 174DNAGHGhighgp2_FD_203884 | JGI IMG/M metagenome (GOLD analysis project Ga0310694, IMG submission 203884) | Sheep rumen microbial communities from Palmerston North, Manawatu-Wanganui, New Zealand - 1742 DNA GHGhigh gp2 (v2) (version 2) | ecosystem: Host-associated > Mammals > Digestive system...
GAACGACATCGCCAACATGATCGGTCGTTGTCGCAACGGCAAGGGAACGCTGACACTCGCCCTGCGTGAGCAGTACGTGGAGAGTGAGTGCGACTACCCCAACACCACCGTGGCCAACGATACTCTGGAGCAGATACGTCTGGGCAACGTGTACGGCATGTCGTTCGCATTCGAGGACGACTGGCAGGACACTGAGAACGGCGTGTCTTACGAGCGCACCAACGAGACCGTTGACGGCAAGGAAGTTTGGCTGCGCCATGTGAAGAAGATTGTGGCCCTCTACGACGTGGCCAACGTCACCCACCCAGCCTATGAGCAGACATCAGTCGCCACCCGTGAGGCATCGGAGGCCATCGACAAGGCGATTGAGGCACAGTTGAAGCGCGAGTGTGGCGATAAGAATGACAATCGCGACGACGACCCCGACGAGCCTGACGACATCGACGACAAAAACGACGACAAGGGCGAGACCGACGAGGAGCGCGAAGCCCGCGAAAAAGCCGAACAGGAAGCCCGCGAATTGGCAGAGCGTGAGCAGAAAGAACGTGAAGCCGTGGCCGTGATGCGTATGCGTCGCAACCGCCTGGCACTACAGGAAAGAGACATCGAAACTTTTAGTTATTAACCCCTTAAAAACCGTTTTTAAGATGAAAAAAGAACTTTTGAAGTTGCAAGCTCGCAACCGCGAGATCAACGACCGCCTGACCGCCATGTACGTGAAGGCTGAGAACGAGAAGCGTGAGTTCAACGACGAGGAGAACCGCGAGGAGCGCGAACTGAAGCGTGAACTTGAGCAGAACCACCGTGAGATCATGAACAGCTGCGACGCTGCCGCCATCGGAGCACTCCGTGAGCAGCAGGACAAGTCAGCCCAGCTGCGTGAGTTCTTCAAGGCTGTCAAGGAGAAGCGCGAGAACGCTACCACCATCCTTGCCAACCCCGTGACCACTGGCGACGACCAGAACCAGTACGGCAACCTGGAGGCTGGTAAGATGATCCCCTTGAACATCAAGGAACTCATCGACACCAAGGTAGAGGGACTGGAACTGCCTGCCGACCTGACCATGCTCACCGGCGTAGTAGGCGACGAGGTATGGCCCTACAGCATCGACGATGCCGAGGTTCGCGTTGCAGGCGAGGTTGACACCATCGCCGAGCAGGGTCTGAACTTCGCCAACGTGAAGGCTCTCTCTGAGCGTGTGGCTTGCGCCATCGCCATCTCTAACAAGGCTATCGACAACGCCTACTTCGACCTGTACAGCTTCGTGCTCTACAAGATTCAGAAGGCCGTTGCCATCCTCAAGGCAAAGCGCGTGTACTCTCACGCCCAGTACGACGACAACCTCAAGTCACCCTTCGCACAGGTTGACGTGGAGGAAGTTACCCTCGACGAGAACATCGGCCAGACCCTCGCAGAGAAGGCCGCTGAAATCTACGACAAGGGCTTCGAAGGCATCCCATACTTCACGATGGATAAGGTCATGGAGACCAAGTTGCAGTTCACCAAGCTGCTCTCTGGCCTGACCTCCGACCGCACCGTCGTACAGGACGGCAAGTGCGTGGGCTACCCCATGACCATCAGCGGCCACATCAACGGCCACCTGGACGCTAACGGTAAGTACGAGCGCGAGGCTGGTGTTCACTACATCGGTATCGGTCACTACCGCTACCTCGCCTTCGAGCAGCACGGTGAGGTTCGTCTGACGGTTGACTCTCAGAGTGCCGCTGTCAGCGCACGCAACTCTACCGTTGTCACCCTCAACATGGAGCTCTCTCTCACCGAGCTGTCTAAGCTCGTCAACGGCGGCGACAACAACAACCCGCACAAGCCCCAGGCATTCAAGCTGCTGAAGGTTGTGGCTCCCGCATCATCGAGCGAAATCTAAACTCTCTCAATGCTCTCAACTTCTGGGAATAGTTCCTGCCGTGGGCGGCTCCGATGCAACAGCAACAGGCTGTCCGCCCACGGTTCCCCAGAGGGAGAGAAATCTGAAAGAAATGTATAACAAGTCACACGCGATACATGAGCCTTGCAACAGATAGCATCTTCATCACCGCCTTGCAGTCGAATTCCGACCTGATGGAGGCGTTGGGCTACGTGGAAGCCACTGAGACATCAGAAGGCGCACCAGCCCGACTCTACTGCACGGCCATTCCACTGCCGGACGAAGACGCTGACAACGTACCTGTGCCTTACGTCATCGTCACCTTCGACGGTTTGACGAACGACCAGGGCACCAAGGACGACCGCTACGAGTCCAACTATGACACGGTGAACATTGGTGTGGAAGTGGCTGCAAGGAATATCAACGAATTGCACGACCTGACACAGATGGTGCGCGACACCATTCTCGGGTATCTCCGCGCCAACGAAACCGCCATCATGGACTACAACTTTGCGGCTCAGACGATTCAGTTCGACTCGCTGAAGCCATGCTACTGGCAGGTACTTACTTATCAATGTGACACAGTAAATACTAACGACGATGAGCAAGAAGACGGAAGCAACTCAGGCATCTGAGAATAGTCAGCCCGCATACGTGGCTGATCTGCTACTGAATGGCACGACCATCCTCGAAGCACCTACCCGCGAGGCATTGGCCGAAATGGTGAACGACATCCCAGTCGACTGCCGCTACAGCGTCGGTGCAGTGGGTCGCAAACAGGACGGCAGTGCATACACACTCAGAGTTGACTTAATCAAAAATTAAAAGAATATGGCAACACTAAAAGGTCAAAATGTAAGAATCTGTATTTACGACACAACCGCGTCGAAATACAAGGTCATTGGCATGAGTACTGGATGCACAATTACGCTCACGAACAACGTTGACAACAGTAGCCACAAAGATGTTGTCGGTATGGCGGCTATGCCTGTGACAACCAGCAAGTCTTGGCAGGTTTCTGTTGAGTCGTTGAACGTAGGCGATACAGCAGCCATGCTCACCGCCATCAAAGCGATGCAGCCAATGACGCTGATGTGGGATGAGACATCGGCAACCGATAATCAGACCCGCGAGAAGGCTACTTTGGCTCGCAAAGGTCAGGCGTACTTGACAGACTGTACGTTTACCTTCGATAACAGGACGAATAGTCAGAAGTCTCTTCAATTTTCGGGTACAGGCCCGCTGGAGACTGTTGGATCTTCCGAGGCAACTCAGGTGATTCCTATCGGCAGTTATACCAAGGGCGAGACTGTTCGTCTGTTCCTGTCGAGCGACAACACCGCAGCACCAAATGCTGTCTTGGCCGCTGCTCGCAGTTTGTCCCTACATGTGTCGGTTTCTCTCGAAGACGCGACGACGAAGGATACGACTGGGGCATGGGTATACCAAGAGCCTACCGAACTGAACTACGACATTACGTCTGGTGCTTTGGTTCGCTCAGGCGAGACCATCACGTCACAGGTTGGTGCCAAGACGTATGCTGACATCCAGTCTCTCTATGAGGCTGGCACACCGTTCAAGTGGAAGATCGCAAATGTTAGTGGTGATAACAACCGCACGGCATCGAGCACAATCGTTTCGGGTTCTATCTTGATAGCGACACTCACACAGAACGATCCAAACAGACAGTCGAGCGATTACACTATGAACGCAAACGGTTACGGCGACTACGAAGTTGCTGCGTAAACATCTACCAGCCGTCCGGCAGTTTATCCTCCTTCAATTGGTTAGCTGTGCGGGCGGTTTTTTCACTTAATCCCAGAAGAATATGAAACAGAATATTGTAACATTCAACGGCGTGAATTATCCCGTCGTTTTCGATTTGCAGGCATTAACTAACTTTGAAGACATCACCAAACAAGGTTTCTTCGAGGCCAATTTGAACACAACAAACAACCGAATGGCCCTCGTTATTGGCGCAGTACTATCGGCTGACAAAGACACTAATCTCACGATAGAAGAAATGCGCGGCAAAGGCACATTCGACGATTACAAGCAAATCATCGAGGCGTATAATGTAGTAATAGTATTGGCAAACGATTTTTTTAAGATTCCTGAAGTCGAAAAAGGTAAAGACCCGAAGCCGGAAGACCAAGAGTCGGAGGAAAACGCAAAAAACTGAACACCGTCCACGAGTTGTTTCAGACACTTGTGGGCGAGATCGGAATCAACCGCCATGTATTCTACAAAGAATTGAAGTGGTGGGAGGTGAAAGCCATCATCAGAGGCTATAATGCACGCCAGCATCCAGGGTGGGAACAGACGCGATGGATTGCCTATCATGTGCGATACTGTATGGGACTGCCGAAAGGCGAGGTGGCACCAACACTGACAGAGTGGATCAAGTTCCCCTGGGAAAAGAAAGAAGCCGGAATAGTACCGAAGGATGTGCAAAACCAGCTTCAGGCAGAAATGGCCGCGATGAATGCGGAATTGTCGAAAGCACAAGAAGACAAAAAGGATGAGTCAGAGTGACCCATCCTTTTTATTTTTAGTCCAAACGTTTGATATAAACGAAGCCAGTAAAGAACTTATGCCCATCGAGCTCGTCTTCTTTCTCATCTATAAAGGCCGTGCATCGATAGGGAAATTCATTTGCAGCCAACGAGCGCACAAAGTCGGTCTGATCCGACGGGATATAACCAAGGTGATGACTGTCCTCAGCCACAATTTTGATAGCGTTTGGATCATATTCGTTGTCAGGTTCTGGCACAAGTACGCACTCCACACGTCCGACATATTTGCCAATTCCGCTTCTGTGATTGATACCGGCAATTTTTAGGATGCGAAGATTGTCAAAGATAGACAACCAACCGCCATCGCTGCGTCGTTCAGGAAGCGGGCCGGTATATGTGCCTCCGCTGAGAGCATCAGCCACGAATCGGTCACCAACAATGTTCGCTTGGATGAATGCCTGAACACGTCGCGTCTCGGTTTCGAGGTCAGCTAAAATATCGCTGTTACCAGAGCCGTACATTTTGTCAGCAAGTTCTTGTTGAACTGATTGATGGTCAGTCCGCGTATTCATAATAACGTAGACCATTATTGCAATCACGATTAAAATAAAAATTAACACCATAGTTGTTTATTATTTAGAGTTAGACTTTTCGCTTTCTGAAATTCGGCCAAGTTTCTCAGCTATCATATCGAAGTCATCATGAACTGACTGCGCAAGGACTTTGGCATATCTCTGTGTCTGGGTAATATTGGTATGACCAAGCATCTTCGACACATTCTCAATCTTCACGCCGTTTCTGAGCATGTAGGTGGCGAATGTGTGACGGGCCAGGTGGGAGTGTAGTCGTGTCTTGATTCCCGCCATCTGTCCGAGTGATTTCAGGTGGCGGTTGTAGTCGGCATTGCTCAACTGCGGAATCTCCCAGCCGTACTTTTCGAGGACTTGCACGGCAGGCGGCAACAGTTGGCTGACATACGGCACACCAGTCTTGATACGTTCTCCAACATTCTTCCAAGATTTACCATCCCACTTGTAATCATTCGCATCGAAGGCTTGCATATCGGAATAGGGGAGGCCGGTATACATCTGAAAGATAAAGAGATCATGCACAATATCAAGAATAGAGCTTTTGGGCAGAATGACAGCCTCGAAGCGTTTCATTTCCTCTTCGGTAAGGTATTCTACATTCTCACGGTCTCCTCTCCTAAATTTGCCTTTGAGTTTGTCATATGGGTTTCGTTGGATTTTATCAAAGCTCAGTGCACGATTCAGGAGAGCCTTCAGGCATTTATGGTAATTGTAAACACCCGAGGTTGAAAGTTTCTCCGGCTTTGCTCCCGACTTTAGATCCGCATCGCTAATCGGTTTAGTGATTTGATGCAGCCACGCGTCAAAGTTGACTATGTTCTCAACTGTCACGTCCTGCCAGCGGTTCATGCGACCGTATTCAGTCAAGCGGGTGATGAGAGGGTAGTAATGCTTAGTCGTACCTTCAGAGACACCAAGAAGCGGGATTTGCTTTTCACACCATATAATGAACGTCGGCTCGTCCTTCGAAAGTTCCACATGCTGCCATACCATTTGTTTTACACTTTCAGTATCGAATGTTTTACACTGTTTTACACATTCATTGGCATATCTGCTGACTTTCTCAAAAATAACAGCCAGACGTTCGTTCAATACGTCTGCATCCTGACGGTTAACCACGCGGTCTGTTACCCATTCGTTCTTATGTACGCGCACGCCAGTACTTATATATTTTGTTACTCTATCGATGGTGACACGCACCTCGATATAGCCATCACGAGTGCGTGAGGCGGTTTTTCGTCTATCAAATATTAATTTTGTCGTTATCATATATCGTTGTTTGTTTTACACTCCATTTTGCCTATTGTACAACATCTGTAAAACATTGCGTACTAAATCGGCTCAAAACGGACTATCTTGTAATTTTTCTCTCGTATCAATTTAGGGTTAAAACCCTTTTATTTACGGCGGATGCCGCGATTTTCGGCATAATCCCGCGTTTTCTCTTCGTGATCCGTTTGGGGTTATGCGAGATTTGACGACTTTGCTTGTATATAAAGAGGTTAACACGATGGTATTAGTTGGCCTAATGTCAAACATTTGTAAAACACTGGCCAAAATCAAGGTTAATCTCATTATAATATCAAGGTACGTCATACGCGCGTGGTGTCGGTGTCTTGTTTGTCGGCGATTCCTTTGGTGAAGGGAAAATCCTTAAATAATTCTTCATCCTTGGCGGCGTGGAGTTGCTGCTGAAGAGTTGCGATTTGTTGGCGAAGGTTGGCGATAAGTTCGTCCTTCGCCTGAATCACCGTGTCTTTTGCTGTGAGTTGGTCGCGGAGAGCTGCGATGGTCTCATCTTTTGCAGCCAGGGCAGCATTGATTAAACTGCTTTGGTCGATTGACTGATGATTGTACAACTTTTCGTGGTCTTCATTGTGGACTTCTTCTTCGATTGTAAGGAGTGCCCCTTCGCCAGTTAGCAAGTAGTTCAAATCGAATACACCGGGATAAGCATCACAGATATTTGTGAAGAGTTTATCTGTGAGATACTTTTTGTTTCCATTCAAGGCAGATGATATGTACGCACGTGCATACTTTATACTATCGGCAAAATCGCCTTTAGTATGTATGTTGAAATAGTTATGAAGATGTTCATATACTTCATTCAGTCTTTTCTGCCTATCTAACATAAATATAAAACTTTATTTATTAAACTTTCTTAAAATCTAACTATATTTTTATACTTTTTCTTGCTATCTAAAATATTCTTTATATATTTGCACCCGAAATCAATAAAGAAACAATCGGGCACAAGAATAGCCGTCAGGCGAAGTTCGTCTTTTCAAACAAAGCGGACAAGCCACTTTGCAAAGGTAAGGGATTGCAAATATACGGCTTTCTTCCCGATTATCTTACAAAAGTGTTAGAAAATTAATAAAGTTTAAGTAATGGCACAGGAAAAAGTAACAAGAAATGAACTGTTAGAGATGCACATCGGTCAGACGCGCATCTTTACTCTCATGGAAGAGACAAAGTTACAATCTGTCGCAACTACCCTGAACCAGTTGAAGAATGAAAAGAAGGGAGAATGGACGCATCGCAAGGATTACGATGCTTGCGCTGTGAGTGTGACGAGAATTAAGTAATAACTAAACAATAGGAACTATGGCAAACGATTTGATTCAATTCGGAGAGAGCAGGCAGACCATGAGCAGTTTGGAGATTGCCAAGCTGACAGGTAAGCCACACAATGACGTAATGAAAGCCATTCGCGCAATGGAACCATCATGGGAAAAAGTATCGCAGGGAAAATTTTCCCTATCATCAAGAAAGGTCGAGCAGCCTAATGGTGGAATACGTGAATATCCTTGCTACGAACTGACCAAGACCGAATGTCTCTACGTTGCCACCAAGTTCAATGACGAAGCACGTGCCAAGTTGGTGCTCCGTTGGGAAGAGTTGGAGCAGAAGCAGCGTGCCCAGATGCTCCAGTTGCCGAACTTCACTGATCCTGCCGAGGCTGCAATGGCATGGGCGAAGGAATACAAGGAGAAGAAGGTGCTGGCCATCGAGAACAAGAAACTCGAAGAAGAGAACATCCAGCTCGCCGCTGAGAACCAGGAACTGAAGCACGACAAGAACTACCTCGACCTGATTATGCGCTCGAAGGCTCTGCTCACCGTGAGTCAGATTGCTCAGGACTACGGCATGAGTGGCAAGGCTCTGAACAAGAAGCTGGCCGACATGGGCATCCAGTACAGCATCAACGGTCAGTGGATTCTTTATGCCAAGTATAAGGATTGTGGATATGTGTCGAGTCGTTCGATAGACATCACCCGTGCCGATGGTCGCCCTGATGTAGTGCTTCACACCGAATGGACGCAGGCAGGCCGCAAGTTCCTGTATGAGGAACTGAAGAAGCAAGGCATCATCCCAATGTTAGAGCGCGATTAACTATGGACTGGAAGTTGATGGAGGCGAAGATCATCGCGGCGGTGGCGAAGGTGGCGAAGCATCACTATGAGGTCTACGAAGAGCGATATGTGACGGCTGATGAGCTGTGCAAACATGTCGGCCTGCTGACTGAGCGGTGGTTGCGCGAGAATGGCTATTTATTGCCACGCACGCCAATAACGTGGAAAGATAAGAACGGCGAAGAGCATACCAGCAAGCAGTTCATGTACCCTCTGCATCAGATTTTGGCGATGGTGGCCGACGGGCGAATCAAGCGGCTGGGATATGATGAGAAAGTTGCATAAAGAGGTTAACACATATAGTTAGGTTTTTAGATTTTTACAAATTCATTAGTTCAGCAGCGGCTGGCGATAGTTGAGTATTTATGTCAAAAGGTTAATAGATTTTTTTTATCCCCTGCCCGCTGTGAAGTTCGCAGGTTTTTGAAACCAAAGGAAGAAGGAAATCAGGATAGACATTTACATGATAGGATGGCTGAGTGGTTAAGGTCGCGGTCTGCAAAACCGACGCTCGCGGGTTCGAATCCCGCTCCTATCTCTAACGATGAAAGGAGAAAATAGTTCTTTGACTTATTGGTACATTACAAAATATCCACCCCAAGGCGGGATAGGAGAGGCGAGACTAACAATCGATGACCCGAACTGAACGACGTCAGGGTGGTTTTGCCGCCGAGCAATCGGCGGTAAGGTATGAAAAGAACTATTTATCTCTTTACACCGACATCAGCGCGGATGTTTACCGATGGGGTGGCGCAGTCGGGTCGGTGTATAAATTGCCGTGTAGCTCAGTTGGTAGAGCGCGGCCCTTGAGGGGCAGATGCAAGAAGCACGAGGTCGGCGGTTCGAGTCCGCCCACGGCAACGAAATTCTTTTCATTGCGCATTTTGATCGGGAGTGCTGTATGTCAGCAGGCACCGCTACCGGGCAGAATTAAATGTGAAACAGTTATCCTTTAGATTAAATCCTAAATCCGAACGATGCCGAGAGCTGGGTCACGCCAGCCGCTCCCACTTTTCAAAAGCGCAACGAACGAACAATCAACAAAAATCAAAATGCAACAATTATGAAAGATTATCTGAACAACGGCGAGCGCGATCCGAAGCGCGACGCTATCGAGAGAGAGGACTGGGTAGTTTATGGTATCATCGCCCCCGTGGCCTTCATCATCATCCTTGGTGTCGGCGAGGCCATCGGCAGAATCTTCGGGTGATATGGCTGACTATAAACTTAGCGGTGGCATAAACGAGATACCGGGCAATATCGATCATCTCGATATACACGGCGGTGTCTGCTACCTGAAGGGCAACGTCGGCAGCATGACGCATTATGGCGGTATGGTCTACGACCAACGACGTTCTGACCGCGTGGAAATCCGCGAGAGCGAGATGAGTCAGCAGTTGAAACGCTACTATCAGAAGCGCATCGAAGAACTGGAGGCAAAAGTAACGAAGCTCGACTATGAACGCTCAGTGCTTCGTGGTCGTTTGGACAAACTCAAAGAAACAGACCCCGAGTCAGAGCCAGACGATGTGCTGGTGCAACGTATCTGCACCCTGCGAAATGAGCTCGCCAAGGAGAAAGAGGCTCACAAGAAGGATGTGGATGATCTGAACTACAGAATTGATACGATTCTTGGAGAATTGAATGGCTACCGTCAAGACTATTACGATGCTAATAGATATGCACAAGATTTAGCCATCAACGATGAAATGTTTGACGTTCTATTTACATTCATCAATCTTTATCCTTTCACATCCGACAGAGACCTTGCTTTTGAGTTTGGAATCACTAAGGCTCAAGTCAAAATCATTGCCAAAATATTGAAGATGGCAAAGTCATCAGAAGCAAGGCGTGAGGCTGCCGACTACCTGCAACGCCAACACCTCGAACTGATTGAGCGGCGAGGCGGTGACCAAGGGAATCATTATATGAGACCTGTCGAAAAGGTGGCAAGGAATGGCCGCGTGATTGCAACTTATAAAAGTGTATTGGAAGCAGCCGAAATGAACAATCTTTCTCATAATGCCATTAATAACCATTGTAGTGGAAAGGTGAAGGGCTATTCAAACGCAGGGTATAAATACAGATATAAAAAACAATAGCGTATGATTGTCGAAAGCATGACTCACGCAGAGGTGTACAAAGAGCTGGAACGTGAGCGCGAGGCCGTGACTGCGTGGTGGCGGCACAACCTATGCAATCAAAGGCGACGTGTACTGAAGAGTACTCGATTCCCGTTGAATCTCTGGTTTGACTATACATCGGCACGCAAGAACCGCTACCTGTTCTTTACGCGGCTATTTGATAAAAAGATGAAGCGCATCCTGACGGGTGTTGCCGTGCCGCGACTCACGAAGGACGGATTTTGTGTCTATACCAGTTGGTTGGCAGACCATAAGTTGATATTCCCGATGGTGCTGACTCCGCACATGTGGAAACGGTATCAAGCCCCCGATAGGGGCAACGTTCAGAAATCTGGCATTGAACTGATGAAGCATTACTTCATACACAACTCGCACGGCAAGGACACGCAGAACAATCGGGTGATGGCTCGCAGCGTCCGTTGGAACGGAGAGGAGCATCAGGCGTGTTGTGTCAACGATGGCGTGCTGCTGGGTCAGGTAGTAGATGGTATCTTCATCGTGCGTACATTCATCACCTACGAGATGACCAGCGGTATGCAGCAAGAGGAGTTTGAACGTTGTCGCGCCCAGATACTCAACGACCGCGAGATGTACGAAAGGGCAAAGGAGTGTTATAATATGTGGTAATAATATTTTTAAATAATAAACGATTATGGAACAGATTGTAAAATTAACAGGGCGTATCGCTGAGGTATTTCCCGCTCAGTCAGGAACAAGCCAGCGCACGGGCAACGCATGGATGTCGCAGGACTATCTCTTTGAGTTTTTCACATGGTCGGGGGCTCAGAACCCAAACCGGCTCGTAGTTCGCATATTCGGCGAGGATAATATCAAACGCCACAACCTTCAGCAGTACGAAGACAATGTGACGCTGACTCTACGATTGGATGCATCGAAGACAAAAGAGGGCGACCGTTGGTTTAATGAGGTTCGTGTCACCAACGTCGAGCGTGTAGGCCAACAGCAGGCCGCACAAGCACCGACCACTCAGCAGGCGACTAATTCACCACAACCGCAAAACAACGCGCCCACAGGCGGCGAAAATCAGGGAGGGCAGAGCGATGACTTACCATTCTAAGAAGCCAGAATATTTCCCGAACACGACACCGACGGGATGGAACCAAAGAAACATGCAAATGCCTAACAAGCGTTGGCAGATTTTAAGAAACCAGAAGAGAGGGTAAAACGATTCTTTGCAAAGATTTTGGGAAATGTTAGCAAACATTTTGTGAAATCTTTGCAAACATTTTAAAAAAACGTCAGGAACTATGGCAAAGAAATATAAGCAGAGAGAGATGGCCCACAGGGTGAAGGTTGAGACGGCACCGAACGGCTACTCGTTGGACGTTGATGGCAACGGGTATATGTACTTCACGTTGGCCGAGTTGGTTGAGGGATTCTTCACTCATGTCGGTTTAGGTATCGTCGATTATTGCGACGAGCAGACTATGCGCGACCTGATGACAGCCTGCGCCACTTGGCCGAAAGAGGGTGACGCTATCAAGTTCGCTGCCGAGCAGCAGAAGACCATCGACACGATCGACCAAGCGCACAAGAAAGCCATGAACGTCATCAAGCAGATTAAGCAGAGTAATGTGAAGCTCGCCGACGATCTGACGAAGACAAAGAAACGACTCGACTTCTACATCGAGGAGAACGAGCAACAGAAAAAGCGCATCTTCAAGTTGGGGAATTCCGATGCGCCTGAAGAGGAAAAACCAAAGGTGAACTGGAAGAAAGGACGAATCCATAAGGCTGAGATACCATCGCCGAAGAAAATTATCAAGGTCAAGCCAGGGCCGCCAATCGATAAACCTGTAAAAGTGGAGCGGCGCGGACGGCCACCGAAGACCAAGGATCATGAGGAACTGGAACAGAAACTCAAAGCGAAAGGAGTGCTGAAATGAATAGGCAGATGACCGACGAGCAGCAGGAACAGCTGAGACAAGTGCAACTCGCAAGGTATGCTGAAACGACCAGACAGA